>Ga0315900_10005889_pt1 | contig 16667 bp, 13 predicted proteins | sample LakEriMetagenome_FD_203521 | JGI IMG/M metagenome (GOLD analysis project Ga0315900, IMG submission 203521) | Freshwater fungal communities from buoy surface, Lake Erie, Ohio, United States - Buoy 12 MA114 | ecosystem: Environmental > Aquatic > Freshwater > Lake > Lake biofilm | place: USA: Lake... | reverse complement strand
GAAGGGGGAGGGTGGCCGACCGGGGGAAGGGCGGGCAGTGGTGAAGGGTGTGGGGGGGCGGGAGGGCGGGGTGTGGGGTGGCGGGAGGGCGGGGGGTGGTGGGGGTGGTGGGGGTGGTGGGGGTGGGGGTGGCGGGCGCAGTGGGGCGAGGCCAACCGGCGGCCGTCGTTTCGCCGCCGTCAGCAAACCCGTTGGTGACGCGGGCAGGGGTGACCAGAAGCTTCGCTGCCGGCACCGGCTGCCCCCTGCTCACCTGCCCGCCCGGCCAACGAAAAACCGCCGCGACCTTGGTTCTCCTGGCAAGGCCGCGGCGGTCAATTCATCCGTCTTGCAGTCAGCGTCCGGGCCGGGCTCAATCCTCGGGCACGTGGTCGGAGGTGACAACCTTGCGGAAGGCCTCACGCAGCTTGCGGGTCACCGGGCCCTCGGTGCCCGAGCCGATGCGGATGTCGTCGATCTGGGTGACCGCGATGATCTCCGCAGCCGTGCCAGTGAGGAAGACCTCGTCGGCGGACTTGACCTCCTCAGGCAGCATGCTCTTGACGTTGCAGGTGATGCCCGCCTCGGTGCACAGGTCGATCACGAAGCGGCGGGTGATGCCCTCCAGAATGCCCGCCTCGGTGGGCGGCGTGAACACCTGGCCGTTGCGGATGATGAAGATGTTGTCGCCCGTGCACTCGCCGACGTAGCCGTCGAGGTTGAGCATGATGGCCTCGTCGCAGCCCTGATCAATGGCCTCGACCTTGCCCAGGATGTTGTTGAGGTAGTTCAGTGACTTGATGCGCGGGTCCAGGCACTGGATCGGCGTGCGGGGCCGCTTGGCCACGATGATCCGCATGCCCTTCTCGTACTGCTCCTTGGAGTACAGGGCGATCTGGTCGGCGATGCAGATCACGCCGGCGACCGGGCACTTGCGCGGGTCCAGACCCAGCGTGCCATACCCGCGCGACACCACCAGCCGGATGTACCCCTCTTCGATGTGGTTGGCCGCGATGCAGTCCCGCATGATCTGCACCATCTCATCGCGAGAAACCGGGATCCGCAGCCGGATCATCTCGGCGCAGCGCCACAGCCGCTCCATGTGCTGGCCGCACTTGAAGATCTTCCCGCGGTACACGCGGATGCCCTCGAACACCCCGTCGCCGTACAGCAGGCCGTGGTCGTACACCGAGACCGAGGCCTCGGCCTTGGGCACCATGCGCCCGTTCACGTAGATGATCGGCGTCTCGCCCTTGGGAATGCCCGCGGTGAACGCGTGCAGCGTCGAATGGTCGCCGATCCACGACTTGGTCTTCGCCGGAGACGGCTTGGAGGCGACCGCCTTCGCCGCGATGTTCTTGGCCGGCTTGGCGAACTTGGCGAGCTTGGCGAGCTTCGCGGAACCGTTCTTCACGGCGGGCGACGCCTTGGACGCGGTCTTCTTGGCGGGGGCGGGCTTCTTCGGGGCCTTGGTCTTCATGGCGGACTCCGCAGGGGATGGAAGGCGATCGTCGAGCAATCCGTGACGCTTCTATCGGCCGAGTCCATGGCCGGGTTGCGAGTTTAGTGCGCGACCCCGACCGATCAAGCCGCGCCACGACGGACAGCAACACGCAGCTTCAGGTGATCGCAAGCATCGCATGTCGATGTGTCAATGCATCGCATGACTACGTATGTTTTACAGATCCGCAATCCCCTCGCCGCCGCCGTTCTCGCGCAGCACCGCATTCACCGCCCCGGAAAACCGCACCCACAGTCCCGTCTGCGTCGCCAGGTGCCGTCGCCCCGAGGCCGTCAGCCGATAAAACCTCGCCCGCCGCCCCGTCTCGTTCAGCCGCCATTCCCCCTGCACATCCCCGCGTTTGCTCATCCGCTTGAGCGCCGGATACAGCGAGCCCTCCTCAACGCTGATCACCCCGCCCGACCGCCGCTCGATCTCCCTGGCCAGCCCATACCCGTGCCGCTCCCCGCCGCGCAGCACCGTCATGATCATCATCTCCAGCGTGCCCTGCAGCACCGCCGGATGGGCCTGGTTCGTCCCCGCGCGTTCAGTCGGCATCGTCGGCTCCTGCACACATACAGAGCCATCCTAGGTATCTGCGGTCATCCCCCGTGCCGCACCCCACCCACGCGATCACGCCGTGCGGATCTCCGCCTTCAGCACTGTCTTCAGCCGCGCCACCAGCCGCTCCACCTCCGCGTTCACCTCGTCGTCGCGCAGCGTCCGCTCCGGGTGCCGGAACACCATCCGCAGCGTCACCGACTTCTTCCCCGCCGCCAGCGGCTTGCCCCGATACGTCGTCACAAACCGCGTGCTCTCGATGTTCGCCAGCGACAGCCCCGCCGCCTCGCCCTCCACCTGCGCCCACGTCGTCCCCTCATCCACGATCACCGACAGATCGCGGTCCGTCGCCGGGAACCGGGGCAACGCGCTCACCGTCGCCTTGGGCGGATAGCCCGCCAGCAGCGGCTCCAGATCCACCTCCGCCGCAGCGCACGAACCCTCCAGATCAAACAGCCGCTGCACCTCGGCGCTCACCAGCCCCACATGCCCGATCACCGCCCCGTCCACCAGCACCTGTGCCGTCGCCGCCGCTTCAAACCCCGCGTGTGGCGTCGGCCCCGGCCGCACCGTCAGCCGCCCGCCGCCCAGCAGCGTCTCCGCCGCCGTCACCAGCGTCCCCTTCGCCAGCGCAAAGGCCGCCTGCCGCCGCTCATGCGCCGAAAGCCCCGGCGCCGTCGGGGCGTCGGCCAGCAACGCCAGCACCGCGCGTTCCGCCGTGCTCGGCCCTGGCCCGCTCGCCCCCGGCCCATTCGCCCCCGGCTTGTCCGCAAACACCCCCGCCATCTCAAACAGCCGCACGCCCCCCGGCGCGTGCACCTTCGCATCCTGGTTGGCCCGCCGGCACTCCAGCAGCCCCGCCAGTACCGACGGCCGGCAGATGTTCTCGCTCCCGCGACGCTCCTCCGACACCCCCGTCAGCCGCAGCCCGCTCCCGACCGGCAAGAACGGCTTGGCCGCCTTGGCGCTGGTGAACGAGAACGTCACCGTCTCATAGAACCCCGCCCCCGTCAGCACCCGGCTCAGTTCCGTCACCGCCCGCTCGGTCGTCTGCGCCGGCCGAACCGACACGCTCACCCGCCCGTGCAGCGGAATCCGGTCGTACCCCACCGTCCTGGCCACCTCTTCAATCAGGTCGATCTCCAGCCGCACATCCGGCCGGTGCGCCGGCACCGTCACCGTCAGGCTCTCGCCCGACCCGGCCACCGCAAAGCCCTGCGCCGTCAACGCACCGCGCATCTGCTCGTCGCTGAAGTTCGCCCCGATCACCGCCCGGCATCGCCCCGGCCGCAGGCTGATCTGCGTCGCCGGCGCAACCGGCTTGCCCGCCGTCAGCATCCCCGGCACCACCGTCCCCCCGGCGATCTGCACGATCAGGTCCGCCAGCCGGTCCGCCGCCGGGGCCATGCTCGCCGCCGGCACCGTCCGCTCATACCGGTATGACGAATCCGTCCGGATCCCGTGCTTGCGCGCCGCCGACCGCACCGCCACCGGGTCCCATGTCGCCACCTCCACCAGCACCTCGGTCGTCCCCGCCGTCACCGATGTCCCCTCACCGCCCATCACCCCCGCCAGCGACACCGGCCCCGACTCATCCGCCACCACCGTCTCAAACCCCGCCAGCGTGATCGTCCGTCCGTCCAGCAGCGTCATCTTCTCACCCGCCTTGGCCGTCCGCACGATGATCCCCGGCCGCCCGTCCTGCCCCTTGGCCACCTTGGCCAGGTCAAACGCGTGGCTCGGCTGCCCCATCTCCAGCAGCACAAAGTTCGTCGCGTCCACCACGTTGTTGATCGGCCTCGCCCCCGCCGCCGTCAGCGCCTCAGCCAGCCACGCCGGGCTCGGCCCCACCTTCACCCCCCGAATCAGCCGCAGCGTGAACAGCGGGCACGCCTCCGGCACCTCGTTCCGCAGCGTCGCCTCCGCCCCCGCCCGATCCCCCGCCGGCAGCGCCGCCTTCGCCGCCGGAGGCACGAACCTCCGCCCCGTCGCCGCCGCGATCTCCCGCGCCAGCCCCACATGGCACAGGCAGTCCCCCCGGTTGCTGGTCACCTCCACATCCAGCCGCGCATCGGCCGTCGTCGCGCCGCCTCCGGTTCCCCCGCCCCCCGTCGCCCGCGCCGGCAACGCTTCGATCGATTCAATCGGCAGCCCCACAAACGTGAGCACCTGCTCCATCTGGTCGGCAGACAGGTCCCCCGGCTGCAGGTACGAGTTGATCCACGCGGCAGAGACTTTCATGGGCACAGAGGGTACGGGGCAGCCTCCCCCTCAGTCGGCTCTGCCAGGCGGGCCATCCTCCCCAGAACCCCAACCGCCCCGCACCCCCCGCACCCCCCGCACCCCCCAGCCAATCCCCCGCCCGCGCCGGCGTACGGTGCACCATGGCCATCCCGACCCCAGTCCCGCTCCGCCTGCCCCGCCCCGTGGTGCGCCGCCGGGCCATCGCCGCGCTGCTGCTGGCCTGTCTGGCCGGCGTCTGCGGCCTCGCCGCCTGTGCCGGCAAGGACTCCCCCGCCGCCGCCTCCGGCGGTTGGGCCGGGCAGACCAACGCCCCCATCCAGACTGTCCGCGGAGCCCCCACCGGCGGCTGGAGCTTTGACCTGAACGTGGTCCAGAGCGCCTCCAACCGCGTCGAGGGCTACCGCCTCTCCACCGACGGAGCCCTGGCCTTCAGCGGCCCGCAAACCTCCATGGGGGCCGACGGCATGGACGTCCCTCGCGTCCTCTGGGAGGGCGGGCTGACCGAAGCCCAGGTCACTGAGGTCATCCAACTGCTCCAGTCGGCCGCCGCCGCCGGCGAGAAGGCCGGCCTCACCCGCTGGACCGCCCCCGAGAAGGGACAGGCCCGCTATCGCCTGGAATACCGCCGCCCCGACAGTTGGGGTGTCACCGTGCACATCGGCGGCCCCTGGCCCGAGGCCCAGGCCCTCCGCGACGCCGTCCGCCGCATCATGCTCCAGGCCCGGGGCATGGCCACCCCGCCCGCTTAGCCGTTTCCATCCGTTCCCGCCCCCCGCTTCGTGCTGCACGTCATCCCCGCTCGGGCATGCCGCCCGCCATCAGCATGATCCAGCGGCCGCATGCCGCATCGGGCACCCCTCGCCCGCTTGGGCCGGTTCAGCCCGGAAACTTGCGCCAGTCGCGTCTGACAACCACACCCGATGCTCTCCGTTCCGCAGGCCGATGGCTGCCCCGGTTCGCTCCCGATCACCCCAGGTGTACCAGCATTCCGGCCCTTTGCCGAAGGTCAAGCCGGCCATGCCTGCCCGGGCCGCCTGCCAGAACGCCCAAGTCCCCATAGCCGCGGCACACCGCAACACGGCTTCACGGCTTCACGGCTTCACGGCTTCACGGCTTCACGGCTTCACGGCTTCACGGCTTCACGGCTTCACGGCTTCACGGCTTCACGGCTTCAGCCCGGCCTCCGCAACCGTCGGCAGGTCCTTCAGGCTCGACAGTCCGAACGCCTCCAGGAAGCCCTTGCTGGTCGCATACAGGATCGGCCGCCCCAGTTCCTCCGCCCGCCCCGCGATGGTGATCAGCCGCCGCTCCATCAGCGTCTTGAGGATCTCCCCGCACGCCACACCGCGGATCGCCTCCAGCGTCGCCCGCGTCACCGGCTGCCGATACGCGATGATCGCCAGCGTCTCCACCGCCGCCCGCGACAGCTTGGCGCTGCTCTGCGCGTTCTGAAACCGCGCCACCACCGCGCCGTAACTCGGCAGAGTCATCAGCCGGTACCCGCCCGCCACCGCCTCCACCCGGAACGACCGACCCGACTTCGCGTACACCCCGTTCAGTTCATCCACCGCCGCCGCGATAATCGCCGCCGGATCATGCTCCGCGCCCGCCTTGGCCTTCCGCCGCCGCTTGGGCGGGGGCGGCGTCGCTTCGCCGCCCGCCTCCCCTTCGCCCTTCTCCCCGCTCCCGCTCTGCTTGGCCGCCGCCTTGCCCGCCTGCCCGCCCATCGCCTCCGCCGCCTCTTCGTTGGGTGCCAGCCCCAGCGCCACCGCCAGCCGCAACGCCGGCACCGCCCGCCCGCTGGTCAGCAGCAACGCCTCCACCTGCTGGGGCAGATCCGCCGGAATCGTCAGTGTCACCGTCACCGCCGCCGTCGCTACCGCCGGCGCGGCAGGCGCAACATCCGTCGCCTCCACGGCGTCACCCTCGCTTGCCGTTACCACTGCCGCCGCTTCCGCCTCGCCCGGAATCTCGGTCACCTCCGCAGCCGCCGCCTCAGCAACGGCCGCCGCCGTCTGCGGCGCCGGCAGGTCCACCGCCGCGTCGGTCGGAACCTCCACCACAACAGCGGGGTGCGGGGGTGCGGGGAGGGGGCCCTTCTTGGAGGAGGCTTTGGGCATAGGTCGGCCCGATGGTAGATGCGGGCCTCGCGCCGGCCACCCCGCCAAGCCCCTCCCGCACCCTTCGTCCCCGCTTGCCGCCCAACTTCCCACCCCCGCGCCTGTCGGCTACGGTGGATGATGAACGCGATTCTGCTTGCCATCGGGGCCGGCCTGTGCTGGGGCATCGGCGAGGTCTGCGCCAAGTCCGTCCTGCACGGCAAAGAAGTGGGGGCCTTCGCCATCGCCGGCGTCCGTGCCGTCGTCGCCCTCCCCCTGGTCCTCATGGCGTATTGGATCGCCGTCCCCCTGCTCAAGAGCGAGCCCGCCCAGTGGTACCAGGCCGGCCCCGGCGTCTGGACCAAGATGATCATCGGCTCCGGCGTCCTCGCCGCCGCCGCCGGGCCCATCCTCTTCTACTGCGCCCTGAAGATCAGCGACATCTCCGTCGTCAAGCCCATCGCCTTCACCGTCGCCCCCGCCACCGCCGCCCTCATCGGCTGGACCCTCCTCGGCGAGCCGGTCACCCCCAAGAAGGTCATCGCCGTCGCCCTCATCCTCGGGGGCGTCGTTCTGCTCACCACCAAATAACCCGCCCCCTCACTCCGCCCCTCACCGCACCACCAGCCACTCCGGCAGCGGCTGAATGTTCCCCGCCCGGTCCACGCACCCCAGCGTGCTGCTCGCGGTGAACAGGCTCTCCCCGTCCGCTTTCCCCTGCGGCTGGTTCGGGTCGTCCACCCGCACCAGCTCATATTCATGCAGGATCTTCACCCGGCTCCCCGGCACCACCCGCGTCCGCAGTTCCAGCACATCGTCGTATTTCGCCGGCCGCCGATACCGCAACTCCATCTTCACCACCACCAGCAGCACCCCCGCCGCCTCCAACTGCGCATAACTCACCCCGCTGGTCCGCAGCAGTTCCGTCCGCCCCATCTCCAGCCACGGCAGATAGCTCGCGTGGTGCGCCACGTTCATCGGGTCGCACTCCGAGTACCGCACCCGCAGCCGGATCGCCCCTTCCGCCGCCGCGTGTCGCGCTGCTTCCAGATGGTCCTCCGCCGGGTTTCTCCGCCCGGGCAGGCCCGCGGCATGTTCAGCATGAGCCATACCCGAGGGTACGGGCCGACGCTCCGCCGTGCCGTCAGTGAACACGCCCATCCTCCCCGCTTTCCCCGCCGAGGCCCCCGAATCCACCCGCACCCCCCGCCAGTCTGCCCCGGTTCTCCGCCGGCGGAATCGGGCGAAGCTGGCGCAACAAGGGGATTTATTTTTATGCATTTGTTGCAAAATGATGCAGTCGGATTTACGATACACCCTTCGGCGGGCCGCGTTCGCCCGCCGCCGCAGTGGAGATCACAGGGGATATGAACATCGGGCCGACCAGCACACAGCACCCTCAAGCCCCCGCCGCCGCCGGGGCCACCTCTTCCGCGCCGCCTTCCGGCCCGGCCGTCACCGGCCCGGCCGTCACCGGTTCCGCCGCCCCGGCCGACGCCCTGCGTCCTTACCGGGGCCGCACCATCCTCGTCCGCCGCCTCAGCGAGCAGGACCCCGTCCCCGCCATCACCGCCCTGCTCCACCGCGCCTACGCCAAGCAGGTCAAGATGGGCCTCCGCCCCCTCGCCGGCCGGCAGGACGACTCGGTCACCCGCCGCCGCATCCACTCCGGCGAGTGCTCCCTGGCCATCGACACCTCCGGCCTGACCCCGGCCGACACCTTCGACGGCGCCATCGTCGGCGTCATCATCCTCAACGAAATCGAGCCCGACAACGGCCCCGACTGGTTCACCCGTCCCGGCGTCGCCAGTTTCTCCCAGCTCGCTGTGGATCCCGCCGCCCAGGGCGCCGGCATCGGCCGCGCGCTGCTCGCCACCGTCGAACGCCGCGCCGCCGAACTGGGCAACACCGAACTGGGCCTCTCCATGGCCGAGCCCGACGTGCAACTCCGCCAGTTCTACCAGCGCAGCGGCTACCGCATCGTCGCCACCTGGAAGTGGCCTTACACCAACTACCTCAGCCTCATCCTCAGCAAGTCGCTCACCCCTGTCCCCAAGGCCTGATTCGCTGCCCGGCCTGACGGAACCCGCCTTCCCGCGCATCCAGCCTCCCGCCACCGGTTCACCCCGCTCCCCCGCCGGGCTTGCGTTATGCTGCGCCGGCCGGCACCGCCCGCGCGACCCCTCCCAGGAGACCCCCATGCCCGTCACCCGCCGCCAGATTCTTGAAAACGGTCTGAACACCCTCGCCGCCGTTGCCGCCGGCGGCGCTCTGGCCGCTCTCCCGCGAACCGCCGCCGCCCGCTCCGCCCAGGCCTCCCCCGCCAAGCCCGCCCCGGCCGCCCCCAGCGCCAAGCTCAAACTCCTCATCCTCGGCGGCACCGCCTTCACCGGCCCCCACCTCGTCCGCCTCGCCCTCAGCCGCGGGCACGAGGTCGCCATCTTCAACCGGGGCCGTACCGAACGCCGCATCGGCGGCATCCCCGACCAGACCGAGCGCCTCGTCGGCGACCGCGACCCCAAGGTGGGCGACGGCCTCAAGGCCCTTGAGGGCGACCGCCGCTGGGACGCCGTCATTGACCTCTCCGGCCAGTACCCTCGCCACGTTCGCGCCTCGGCCGAGCTGCTCCGCAACCGCGTCAGGCACTACTCGTTCGTCTCCACCATCTCCGTCTTCCGCCAGCCCTACCCCGCAGTGCTCGATGAAAACGCCCCCGTTGAAACCCTCGACGACCCCACCACCGAAGACATGGCCGGCGGCCGCAACTACGGCGGTCTCAAGGCCGCCTGCGAACGCGCCGCCGTCGAGGGCATGGCCTCGCCCGACAAAGTCGCCGTCGTCCGCCCCGGCCTGATCATCGGCCCCGGCGACAACACCGACCGCTTCACCTACTGGCCCGTCCGCGCTGCCGGTCTGGGCGCCGGCCCGGGCGAAACCTGGTCGCCCAGCATGCTCTGCCCCGGCTCACCGACCGATCCCGTGCAGGGCATCGACGCCCGCGACCTGGCCGCCTGGCTCCTCCTCCTCGCCGAACGCTCCACCGTCGGCACCTTCAACACCGTTGGCCCCGCCCAGCCTACCGGCTTCGGCGAACTCATCGACGCCTGCGTCAAGGCCGCCGGCCCCGCCGCCGCCAAGCCCGTCTGGGCCGACTGGCCCACCCTCCAGGCCCATCAGGTCGCCCCCTGGGCCGAGATGCCCGCCTGGGTCCCCCAGCCAGAAAGCCCCGATGAGGGCCACGTCGCCAAGGTGGTCAACGCCAAGGCCATCGCCGCCGGACTCACCTTCCGCCCCCTGGCCGAGACCGTCCGCGACACCCTCGCCTGGTGGCCCAGCGAGGTCGAACGCCGCGAACGCGTCGGCAAGGACGTGGTCGAGCAGGCCCGCAGCGAGGGCAAGCAGCCTCCCACCCTGCCTCCCCATCAGAAGCTCCGCGCCGGCATCTCCCCCGAGAAAGAGCAGCGCGTCCTCGCCGCCATCGCCGCTGCCAAGTAATCTGCACAATCTGCACAATCCGCACCATCCGCCCGGCCCCAACCCGCCGCACACACCGCCGCCACCGCTTCGCTGGCTCCGGCCCCGCTCCGCTGCCCGCCCCGGCGGCGGTTTAGGCTTGGCGCGATGACCGCCCCTCCCGTTCCCCCCGGCCCGCCCGCCGCCACCGTCCTGCTCTCCGGAGGCCTCGATTCCGCCACCGTGCTGGCCATGGCCCGCGCCCAGGGCTTTGTCTGCCACTGCCTGAGTTTCGATTACGGCCAACGCCACAAGCACGAACTGCTCGCCGCCCGCGCACTGGCCTCCGCCCTCTCCGCCGCCAGTTGGCAGATCGTCACCCTCGATCTCCGCGCCTTCGGCGGCTCCGCCCTGACTGACGACACCATCGCCGTCCCCAAAGACCGCGACGAACGCGCCATGGCCGCCGACATCCCCGTCACCTACGTCCCCGCCCGCAACCTCGTGCTCCTCTCCATGGCCGTCGCCTTCGCCGAGTCCCGCAACTGCGTCGATGTCTTCACCGGCGTCAACGCCGTCGACTACTCCGGCTACCCCGACTGCCGCCCCCAGTTCATCCGCTCCTTTGCCCACACCGCCACCCTCGCCACCGCGCTGGGCACCCAGGGCCGCGCCTTCACCGTCCACGCCCCCCTGTCCGACATGACCAAGGCCCAGATCATCCGCGCCGGCGCCGCCCTGAACGTCCCCTACCACCTCACCCACAGTTGCTACGACCCCGCCACCGCCTCCGACGGCTCCCCCCTGGCCTGCGGCCGCTGCGATGCCTGCCAGATCCGCCGCCGAGGCTTCGCCGAGGCCGGCATCCCCGATCCCACCCGCTACCTCTGAAAACCGGCCGCCGCACCCCCGTGCCCATCTAAACTCCCCCTTCCCATGCCCGAGCTGCCGGTCCATCCCGCCTCGGCCATCGCCGACGATGCCGCCGCCGCCGACCCCACGCGCCTCCGCGTCAGCGAGGTCTTCGCCAGCGTCCAGGGCGAGGGCAAACTCACCGGCGTCCCCAGCGTCTTTGTCCGCCTCTCCGGCTGCAACCTCCGCTGCCGCTGGTGCGACACGCCCTACGCCAGTTGGAACCCCGACGGCCCCACCCTCACCGTTGACCAGCTCCTCGCCCAGATCACCCAGCTTGCCGGCCCCTCCATCCGCCACGCCGTCCTCACCGGGGGCGAGCCCATGCTCTTCCCCGCCCTGGGCCCCCTGGCCGAAGCCCTCGCCGCCCGGGGCTTCCACATCACCATCGAAACCGCCGGCACCGTCGCCAATCCCCGCGCCCTGGCCGTCTGCAACCTCCTGAGCCTCTCCCCCAAACTCGCCGACAGCACCCCAGTCGCCGACCCCCGCGACCCCTCCGGCGCCTGGGCCGTCCGTCACGAGGCCCGCCGCCTCAACCTCCCCGTCCTGGCCGACCTCATCTCCTCCATCCATTCCCACCCCGCCAACGCCGATCTGCAACTCAAGTTCGTCGTCAACCCCGCCTCCCTCCCCTCCGACGAACGCGAAATCCTCGACCTCCTCTCCGCCCTCGCCCAGGCCGGCTCCCCCATCGCACCGGCCGATGTGCTCGCCATGCCCGAGGGCGTCGCTGAGCCCGGCCCACAGGCCCGCCAGGCCGTCCTCGACCTTGTCCTTCGCCATGGCTGGCGATACTGCACACGCCTCCACATCCATCTGTTTGGGAACACCCGCGGCACATGAGCACCCCTTCCGACACCCCTTCGACCCCCAGCAGCCCCGCCGCGCCCGCTCCGCAGCCCGCCCCCCAGCCGGCCCCGCAGCCATCCTCCGCGCCCGCCGCCGCTGACGCCGCACCCGCCGCATCCCCCGCTGGCACCGAAGGCACAAACGCTGCGCACCCCGCCGGCCGCCGCCGTCGTCGCCGCCGCCGGGGGGGTGGAGGTGGTGGCGGAGGTAGTGGGGGCGGAGGGAGTGGCGGTGGTGGGGGAGGTACTGGTGGCCCCCGCGATGCCGCCGCCAACGCTCCCGAAGGTGCCGCAACAGCCGATGGCGTTGCACCCGCCGTTGCCGATCCCGCTGATCCCACCGCTGCACCCACCTCCGGCAAGCGGCGCCGCCGTCGCCGCCGGGGCGGCGGGGGGGGCGGTGGTGGTGGCGGTGGTGGTGGTGTGGGGGGTGGTTCCGGCGACCCCGCCGCGGCTGGCGCAGCCCCCGGCACGCCCGGCCAGCCCGCCCCCCGCGGCCGCCGCAACGACCAGCCGCGCTCCCCCCAATCTGATCGCAAGTCCGACCGCCGCGGTGATCGTAAGGGCGATCGCAAAGGTGAACGCAAGGGCGAACGCCGCGAGCGTTCCGCACAACTGCCCCCTGCGCCCCCGCCCGATCCCTCCAAGCCCGACCCGCTCGCCCCCCTTCGCGAGCGCATCGGCCATTGCATGATCTCCGACCGCGCCCGCCTCCACAAGCGCCTGGAGGAGATCCGCGCCGTCGCCTACGCCGGCAAGCCCGTCGGCGAGCACGTCCTCCGCTTCGCGCAAGACACCACCCGCGCCATCGCCAAGGCCGAGGCCCGCCGCGCCCTCGTCCCCGCCATCACCTTCCCGCCCGATCTCCCCATCACCGAGCGCGTCACCGACATCTCCGCCGCCATCGCCGCCCACCAGGTCGTCGTCGTCTGTGGTGAGACCGGCTCGGGCAAGTCCACCCAGCTCCCCAAGATCTGCCTCAAACTCGGCCGGGGCGTCACCGGCATGATCGCCCACACCCAGCCCCGCCGCATCGCCGCCCGCTCGGTCGCGGTCCGTCTGGCTGAAGAACTCGGCGTCCCCGCCCCCGGCGGCGCCCGCCCCAAGCCCGCCGAGGCCGAGGCCGGCGGCAGCAGTGGGGGGCCAACCGCGCCCATCTCGCCCGATCTCCCCCCCGTCGTCGGCTTCAAGTACCGTTTCACCGACAAAACCAGCCCCGCCACCACCCTGGTCAAGCTCCTCACCGACGGCATTCTCCTGGCCGAAACCCAGGGCGACCGCCTCCTCGAGCAGTACGACACCATCATCATCGACGAGGCCCACGAGCGCTCGCTGAACATCGACTTCCTCCTGGGCTACATCCACCGCATCCTCCCCCAAAGGCCCGACCTCAAGGTCATCATCACCTCGGCCACCATCGACCCCGAGCGCCTCAGCAACCACTTCGGCGGCCCCGAGAAGTGCCCCATCATCAACGTCTCCGGCCGCACCTACCCGGTCGAGATCCGCTACCGCCCCTTCGAGCACCACGACATCGACGAGATGGAAGACCGTCTCGAGCACAACGTCGTCGCCTCGGTCGCTGAACTGTGCAGCCACGGCGATGGTGACATCCTGGTCTTCCTCCCCGGCGAGCGTGAGATCCGCGAGACCGCCGACATCCTCGCCGAGGCCGGCTACGGCGTGGCCGGTCGCGGCGGTGCCGCCTCCGGCCCGGTGACCGAACGCATCGAGGTCATCCCCCTCTACGCCCGCCTCCCCGCCGCTGATCAGCTCAAGGTCTTCCAGCCCCACCTCGCCGGCGTCGGTCGCCGCATCATCCTCGCCACCAACGTCGCCGAGACCAGCCTCACCGTCCCCGGCATCCGCTACGTCATCGACGGCGGCCTCGCCCGCATCAGCCGCTACTCACCCCGCACCCGCGTCAACCGCCTTCCCATCGAAGAGATCTCCCAGGCCTCCGCCGCCCAGCGCTCCGGCCGCTGCGGCCGCCTCGGCCCCGGTGTCGCCATCCGCCTCTACGGTGAAGAGGACTTCGCCAAGCGCGACGCCTTCACCGAGCCCGAGATCCTCCGCACCAACCTCGCCGCCGTCGTCCTGCAGATGCTCTACCTGCGCCTGGGCGACCCCTCTCAGTTCCCCTTCGTCCAGCCCCCCGACAACCGCCTGATCAACGACGCCTTCGACACCCTGCTCGAACTCGGCGCTGTTGACGAAGACCGCCGCCTCACCAAGGCCGGGCGCGACATGGCCCGCCTCCCCATCGACCCCCGCCTCGCCCGCATCATCCTCGCCGGTCGCGAGGAGCACTGCCTCCGCGAGGCCCTGGTCATCACCGCCGCCCTGAGCGTGCAGGACCCCCGCGAACGCCCGCTCGACAAGGCCTCGGAGGCCGACGCCAAGCACGCCATCTTCCGCGACGAGCAGTCCGACTTTGTCTCCCTGCTCAAACTCTGGAAGTGGTTCGCCCAGCAGGAGGCCGCCGTCTCCGGCTCCCGCCTCCGCCGCCTCTGCCGCGAGAACTTCCTCTCCTTCGTCCGCCTCCGCGAGTGGCAGGAGATCCACCGCCAGCTCGCTGATGTCTGCCGCGAACTGTCCATGCCGCTCAACGATCGCCAGGCCACCTACGAGCAGGTCCACCGCGCCGTGCTCGCCGGCCTGCTCTCCGCCGTCGGCAACCGCGACGAGAAGTCCACCGAGAAGGAGTACACCGGCGCCCGGGGCGGCAAGTTCTCCATCTTCCCCGGCTCCGGCCTGTTCAAGAAGGCCCCCCGCTGGGTCGTCGCCGCCGAACTGGTCAAGACCACCAAGCTCTACGCCCGCTGCTGCGCCGCCGTTGAGCCCGCCTGGGTCGAGGCCGCCGGCGCCCACCTCCTCAAGCGCTCCCACTCCGATCCGCATTACGACGAGAAGACCGAGCGCGTCAACTGCTTCCAGCGCGTCACCCTCTGGGGGCTCGAGCTCGCCTCCCGCCGCCGCGTCCACTTCGGCTCCATCGACCCCGCCCAGGCCCGCGACCTGTTCATCACCGGCGCCCTGGTCGAGGGCCATCTCCGCTCCAGCGAGAACGCCCCCTTCGCCCGCCACAACCGCGACCTGCTCACCCGCGCCCACGCCCTCCAGCGCCGCTACCGCCGCGCCGATCTCCTCGCCGACGCCTCCGTCCGCCACGCCTTCTTCGACCACCGCCTCCCCAAAGACGTCTTCACCGGTGAGGACCTGGTCCGCTGGCGCATGCACGTCGAGAAGAGCAACCCCCAGGTCCTCTTCCTCTCTGAACGCGAGGTCCTCTCCGACGCCGCCCGCGCCCTCTCCGCCGCCGACTTCCCCGACACCCTCGCCTTGGCCGCCGACGGTTCCTGCGTCGCGAGCCTCTCCTACGTCAACGACCCCCAGCACCCCGCCGACGGCATCACCGCCACCCTTCCCGTCGAGGCCGCCGGCGCCGCCGACGAACGCGTCGGCCAGTGGCTCGTCCCCGGCCTGCTCAAAGAGAAGGTCGAGACCCTCGTCCGCTCCCTCCCCAAGGCCGTCCGCACCCACTTCGTCCCGCCCCCGCAGTTCGCCGAGCAGTGCCTCGCCGAGATCGCCCGCGCCCGCCTCACCGCCGCCGAGGGCTACTCCCTCACCGAGGCCCTGGTCGCCTGCTGCAAGGCCCTGGGCGACGTCGAGGTCGCCGAGCGCGACTTCGACCTCGCCGCCCTCCCGCCCTACCTCACCCTCACCTACCGCTTCACCGACGCCGCCGGCCACCTCCTGGCCGAAGGCCGCGACCTGCCCGCCCTCCGCCGCCAACTCCGCGACCGCATCGTCCGCTCGGTCACCGAACTGGCCCCCATCCGCTACAACCGCGAAGGCCTGAACAACTGGGACTTCGGCGACCTCCCCGAACGCATCGACGTCCAGGCCCGGGGCCTCAAGCTCAGCGGCTACCCCGCCCTCACCTCAGAGCAGGGCCGCGTCGGCCTCCGCGTCTTCGCCACTCCGCAGGCCGCCGCCGCGAATCACCGCGAGGGCCTCCGCCGCCTGTTTGTCATCCGCGCCCGCGAGAACCTCGAACGCGCCGTCAAGCACATCACCGACCTCGAGCAGCTCCGCATGCTCTACGCCACCTTCGGCGACGGCAAGGAACTCCAGACTTCCCTCGTCCAGCGCGTCGCCGAACTCGCCTTCCTCCCTGATGACGCCGTCGTCCGCCTCGAGGCCGACTTCACCGCCCGGCTCGACAAGGGCCGCGCCAACCTTGATGTCTCCGCCAACACCGTCGGCCAGACCGTCGCCGGCATCCTCAAGACCGTCCAGAGCACCCTCCTGGCCGTCGAGTCCGCCAAAGCCCCCGCCCACGCCGCCGCCGTGCTGGACATCAAAGAGCAGCTCGACCGCCTCCTCGAGGCCCGCTTCATCGCCCGCGTCCCCTGGGCCTGGCTCACCCAATACCCCCGCTACCTCGCCGCCATCTCCGCCCGCCTCCGCAAACTCACCGGCTCCGGCGAGGGCCTCGCCAAAGACGAGCGAGGCATGATCGACGTCCAGCCTCGCCAGGAGGCCTTCCTCTGGGCCTGCCGCAACCGCGACGCCTCCCACGGCCCCGACCCCGCCCTGGAGCAGTACCGCTGGATGCTCGAGGAGTTCCGCGTCCAGACCTTCGCCCAGGAACTCGGCACCGCCGTCCCCGTCTCCGGCAAACGCCTCGACCAACTCTGGTCCCGCATCCGCATGGACTGATGCCGATCATCCAGAGTTCCCGCTCAACCCCCCGCTCAACCCTCCCCCCAGGCCCCCGCCCCCAGCGCACCGCTGCGCGCGCCAACCGCACCCTTCTCCCCTCTGAAATCTCACAGATGAAGTGACACTATCCGGGCGTCACTTCGGATGACAGAATCCAGGCGTCAGTCCGCCACGGATTTGAGTGACTCGCCCGCGCGTCATTTGATTCATGGTCACGCCGGAGGACAGGGCAACGGTGGGAACCGACCCGAGCGCCGCGCGCGATGCAAGGGCATGGGCGGGAGCGGGCTTGGGCCGCTCCCGCCTTGCTTCTTTCGAACATGCTCTTGCTGGAATGCG
>Ga0315900_10005888_pt1 | contig 16671 bp, 11 predicted proteins | sample LakEriMetagenome_FD_203521 | JGI IMG/M metagenome (GOLD analysis project Ga0315900, IMG submission 203521) | Freshwater fungal communities from buoy surface, Lake Erie, Ohio, United States - Buoy 12 MA114 | ecosystem: Environmental > Aquatic > Freshwater > Lake > Lake biofilm | place: USA: Lake... | reverse complement strand
GTTCGACGCCAACAGCTACCTGCGCCTGTCGCGGGCGATGGATCTGTTCGATCTCGCCGCGCACGGCGCACCGGCCGAGGTGTTCGGGCGGTCGGGCGTCGAGTCGGCGCTGGTCGTCGGCGTCGAGCTCGACCATCTCTTCACGGTGGAGGAACAGGCCGCGCTCGCCGAGGCGCTGCGCGCCGGCGGCGTCGACACCACCTTCGCGCGGCTCGACAGCCTCGCCGGCCACGACGCCTTCCTGGTCGATCTCACCACCTTCGACGCCACGGTGAGACCGTGGCTCGCAGCCCGCTCACCCTGAACCCGCAACAGATCCACGAGGAGACCCGACCCATGCGTCCCGAGACCATCGCCGTGCACGGCGGCTACAAGCCCGATCCCACCACCAAGGCCGTCGCGGTGCCGATCTACCAGACCACCTCCTACGCGTTCGACAGCGCGCAGCACGGCGCGGACCTCTTCGACCTCAAGGTGCCGGGCAACATCTACACCCGCATCATGAACCCGACCACCGATGTGCTCGAGCAGCGCCTCGCGCAGCTCGAGGGCGGCATCGGCGCGTTGGCGCTCGCCTCGGGCAGCGCCGCGGTCACCTACTCGATCCTCACCATCGCCGGACAGGGCGACAACATCGTGAGCTCGGGCGCGCTCTACGGCGGCACCTACAACCTGTTCGCGCACACGCTGCCGCAGTTCGGCATCGAGGTGCGCTTCGCCGACTACTCGAAGCCGGCGGATTTCGAGCGGCTGATCGACAAGGGCACCAAGGCCGTGTTCTGCGAGTCGATCGGCAACCCGCTCGGCAATGTCACCGACTTCGCGGCGCTCGCGGAGATCGCGCACCGCCACGGCGTGCCGCTGATCGTCGACAACACCGTGCCCTCGCCGTATCTCTGCCGTCCGTTCGACTTCGGCGCGGACATCGTCGTGCAGTCGCTCACCAAGTATCTCGGCGGCCACGGCAACAGCATCGGCGGCGCGATCGTCGACTCCGGCAAGTTCCCCTGGGCCGAGCACAAGGAGCGCTTCAAGCGTCTCAACGAGCCGGATGTGTCGTACCACGGCGTGGTGTACACCGAGGCGCTCGGCCCCGCGGCCTACATCGCCCGCGCCCGCGTCGTGCCGCTGCGCAACATGGGCGCGGCGCTGTCGCCGTTCAACTCGTTCCTCATCCTGCAGGGCATCGAGACCCTGCCGGTGCGGATGGACCGCATCTGCGACAACACGCTCGCGATCGCGCAGTTCCTGAAGTCGCACCCGTCGGTCGGCTGGGTGAACTACGCCGGACTGCCGGACCACCCGCAGCACGCGCTGGCGCAGAAGTACCTGCGCGGCCGGGCGTCGGGGATCCTCACCTTCGGCGTGAAGGGCGGGCGCGCGGCGGGCGAGAAGTTCCTCGATGCGCTGCAGCTCGTGATCCGGCTCGTGAACATCGGCGACGCGCGCTCGCTCGCCACGCATCCCGCATCGACCACGCACCGCCAGCTCTCGCCGGCGGAGCTCGCCAAAGCGGGTGTCAGCGAGGACATGGTGCGGCTGTCGATCGGCCTCGAGCACATCGACGACCTCAAGGAGGACATCGACCGCGCGCTGCGCGCCGCGGGCTAGGTCGCGGGCGGCGCGGCGGGCGCCGCCGACGGCACGGCGACGACCTCGGGCATCAGCGGCGGCAGCGGACAACGCAGCACGCCGCAGATCGCCCGCAGGAGTTCCGCCTCGGCGAGCCGCAAGCGGCCATCCTGCGCCACGGTGGCGGTGACCGCGGCGACCACGCTGCGCTTCGCGCCGGGCGCGAGATCGGCGAGCTCGGTGAACGCGGCGTCGAGCGCCACGGCCCAGTTCGGTGGCAATGCGAACGCCGGGGCCGCCGCACCGGCCAGCGACCCGGTGCCGGCCTTGTACGCGACCTCGCGCGCCGCCGGGTCGGAGGGCGACCCATGGTGGGCGACGATCGAAAGCAGCGTGCGCAGCGAATCGCCGGCATGCCACAGCACCCCGCGACCGTCGCCGGCCCTGCGCCGCAGATCGTCGGTCAGACCGACGCGCACCAGCGCGGTCAAGCACAGCTCGAACAGCTCGCGCTCGCCGTCCTCGAGTTCCATGGCCTTCAGCGTCGCGATCAGGTCGCGCTGCTCACGACGCGACAGCCGGCGCAATCCCGGGAAGGCCGCCTCGACGGCGGGCAGGCGCAGATAGGGGCTCAGGGTGTCGACGACCCTGCGTTCGGCCTCGACCTCGGCACGCACGGTCGCGCCGAGCCCGTGCTCGACCATCGCGGTCTGGCGCGTCCATCGCGCGTCGTCACCCGAGGCGAGTATGGCGAGCACCACGGCGCGCGCACGGGTCGGCGAGGCCACGCTCTGCGACACCGCGACCGGCAAGGCCGCGCGCAGGGTCTCGCCCTGCGCGATGTCCATCCAGTCCGGCCGACCGACCTTGCCGACGACGAAATCCGGCGTCGCCTGCAGCGACAGGTAAGGCAGGGTCTCCGTGAACGCACGGGCGCGCTCGGCCTCCTCGCGCTCCCGACGCGCCCGCGGCACGAGCACCTCCAGACGGCGCCGTTCGCCGGCCAGCCACTCACGATCCGCCGCCTCCGCGAAGGATGCGACATCGAAGCCGGGATCGAGCGCGCGGATGCGATCGAGGATCGGCGGGTGGACCCTCGGCCATCGACGCGCATGCGAGGTGTACCAGAGGTGCTCGGCGGCGGGCTCCGACGGCGCTGTGCCGAGACGCGCGGCAGCGCTGCCGGCGGCCATCAGCAACAGGTCGCGGGCCGGTGCGGCGTCGCCCATCATGCGTGCCGCCGCCGCATCCGCCGAGGACTCATGGTGTCGGCAGGCCGCGGCCTGCAGCAGCGTGCCGAGCAGCTTGCCGAGCGACCCGAGTCCCAGCATCAGCAGCGCCAGCAGCCACAGCGGCAGGAACAACGGGAACAGGCCGATGGCCATGCGACGCCAGGCCCACGGCGTCTGCGCGATCGCCGCGCTGAAGCCCGAGGAGACGCTGCGCCACAAGGCGGCGCCGGCATCGTAGAGCGCGGAAAGCCCGGTGACCCAACCCAGCACACGCAGGTTCACCGCCATGTCGCCGCTCTGGATGTGGTCGATCTCATGCGCGATCAGGGCCTGCAGACGGGCGCGGTCGAGACGCTCCGCTGCGCCGCGCGTCACCACCAGCGCGGCATCGGCGGTCCCGCGTCCCGCCACCATCGCGTTGATGGAATCGTCCTGCTGCCGCAGATGCACATCGGGCACGGGGATGCCCGCCGCCAGCGCCATGTCCTCGACGAGCTCGTAGAGATGCTGCGCGGCGGGATCCGCTGAGGGCGGGAAGACGGGTGTGCCGCCGAACGATTGCGCGATCAGGCCGCCGCCGCCCTCTTGGCGCGACAGCGCGAGCCAGGCGGGGACGAGCATGGCGCTCGCCCACAGCAGCGCCGACCCGAGCGCGATCGGCCACGACAGACCGAGGATGCCGACCATGACCAGCGCCCAGAGCGCCGGCACGGCGACCACCGCGAGACCGAAGCCGAGATCGACCTCCAGCCGCCGCCGTCGGGCGACCGCCTGGGAGTCGAAGAAATCCTGTCCGCCGACCGACCGCTCGACCTGATCGCTGCCCAAGGACCGCACCTCGCATCTTAGGTGGTACCGCGACAGAACTTACCACGGTCCGAAGCCGGCTCCGACATCGCGACCGGGATGACATCCCGCCCCGAACGCCCGGAAACACGCGTTGCACGCGGCGCGGATCGGGGGGGACAATGCCGCCATGAAACGCGCCCCGCTCACCACGCTCTTCGCGCTCTCGCTCCTCGCCGGCTGTGGGGAGGGCACCGTCCCCGACGCGCCCACGCCCCCCGTGGCCTCCGCTGCGTCGGTATCGACCGCCTCGCCGGGCGCTGCGCCGGCCGCCGGCGACACCCTGCGCATCGCCACCTGGAACATGGAATGGCTGATCGCGCCGAACGCCTTCCGCAAGCTCGCCGACGAGTGCGTGCCCGAGGGCGCGTCGCCCGGCCCGCGCCGCCGCTTCATCCCCTGCAATGTGGCCGAGCAGAAGGAGCGCAGCACCGACGACTACCGGACCATCGCCCGCTATGTGCGCGAGCTGCGCGCCGATGTGGTCGCGCTCCAGGAGGTCGACGGCGTCGATGCCGCGCGGCGCGTGTTCGAGGACCACGACTTCTGCTTCACGCGCCGTGAGGCCGTGCAGAACACCGGCTTCGCCGTGCGCAAGGGCGTGCCGCACCGCTGCGGTGCGGACTTCGTGGAGCTCTCGCTCGACGGCCGCGTGCGGCGCGGGGCGGAGCTGATCGTGTACCCGGGCGAGCCGCGCGAGATCCGGCTGCTGTCGGTGCACCTGAAGTCGGGCTGCGCCCGACCGCCTGTCGACGGTCCGCGAGAGGCCTGCGCGATCCTCGGCCGTCAGGTCCCGGTGCTCGAGCGCTGGATCGACCAGCAGGCCGCCGCCGGCCGGCGCTTCGCGGTGCTCGGCGACTTCAACCACGACCTGCTCGGCGGCAGCGGCCCGGCGCGCAACGAGGCGGGCGGGGTCCGTAATCTTTGGGCGGAGATCGACGACGGCGACCCGCCGGGCGCACGCCTCGTCAATGTGGCCTTCGGCCAGCGCTTCCAGAACTGCCACCCCGGCCAGAACCACCGCGCCTACATCGACCATGTGGTGCTCGGCGAGAAGCTCGCCGCCTGGCGCGTGCCCGGCTCGTTCGTGCGCCTGACCTACGACCCGAGCGATGCGCGGCAGCGCAGACTGCCGGACCACTGCCCGGTCGGCGTCGACCTGCGTCCGACGACCTGATCGCCGGCGCGCCGTACGACCCCGGGGGATCCGCCATGCTCGACCTCGTCATCGAAGGCGCGACGCTCATCGACGGCACGGGCGCACCGCCGCGCACCGCCGATGTCGGCGTCGAGGGCGGCCTCATCCGCGAGGTCGGGCGCGTCTCCGGCGCGGCGCGCGAGCGCATCGACGCGCGCGGCGCCTGGCTCACACCGGGCTTCGTCGACCTGCACACCCACTACGACGGGCAGGCGAGCTGGGACGAGACCTTCAGCCCGAGCGTGCACCACGGCGTCACCACCGTGCTGTTCGGCAACTGCGGCGTCGGCTTCGCGCCGCTCGCCCCGGGCGACAAGCGGCGTGCCGTCGACGGCCTGATATCTTTGATGGAAGGCGTCGAGGACATCCCCGGCGTCGCGCTCGCCGAAGGCGTGCGCTTCGACTGGCGGTCCTTCCCCGAGTACATGGACGCGCTCGAGCGCCTGCCGCACACCCTCGACTTCCTGGTGCAGGTGCCGCACGACCCGCTGCGCATGGCGGTGATGGGCGACCGTGCCCTGGCCCACGAGGCCGCCACCGCCGACGACATCGCGGCGATGCAGCGGTTGCTCGCCGAGGCGCTCGACGCCGGCGCGGCCGGCTTCTCGACGGGACGCACCGACAACCATCGCACCACCGCGGGCCTCGCCACGCCGGCGGCCGACGCCACGGCCGCCGAGCTCGCCGGTCTCGCGCAGGTGTTCCGCGGCCGCGACCGCGGCGTGCTGCAGTTGGTGAGCGACTTCGACCTGCTGCACGGACCGGAGCGCTTCGACGCCGAGTTCGACCTCGTGGAGCTTCTGGCGCGCGAATCCGGCCGGCCGCTCTCGATGACCTGGATGCAGCGCGACCCCGGCGGCGCGCAGTGGCAGGCCATCCGCGCGCGCACCGAGGCGGCCGTCGCCGCCGGGTTGCCGCTGTGGCTGCAGGCGGCACCGCGCGGCATCGGCGTGCTGCTCGGTCTCGACACCCGCTTCCATCCGCTGATGGGCCATCCGGGCTATGTCGAGGTGGCATCGCTGCCGCGGACCGCGCGCGCCGCGGCGCTGCGCGACCCCGCACGCAAGGCCCGCATCCTCGCCGAGCGCCCGGGCAAGCTGTCGGGCGACGGCACACCCGTCCCGCCCATCGTCGATCTGATGTTGGCGCGCATCGACCTCATCAGCGCGCGCATGTTCCCGCTCGACGCCGGCTACGAACCGACGCTCGCACAGAGCTTCCTCGCGCGCGCCCGGGCACGGGGTTGCAGCCCTCTCGAAGCGATCTACGACCACCTCGCCGCGGACGACGGCAGCGCGCTCATCCACTTCCCCATCTTCAACTACAACGACGGATCGCTCGCCGCGGTCGCCGAGATGCTGGCGCATCCGCGCGCGCTCTACGGCCTGTCGGACGCCGGCGCGCATGTCGGCACCATCAGCGATGCGAGCAGCAGCACTTTCCTGCTCGCGCACTGGTGCCGTGACCGCGCCGAGGGGCGGATCACGCCGGAGCACGCCGTCGAGATGCTGACCCGCCGCAACGCGCGCCACCTCGGCCTCACCGACCGCGGCATCGTCGCACCCGGCCTGCGCGCCGACCTCAACCTCATCGACCCGGCGCGTCTCGCCTGCGGCACACCGCAGCTCGTCGACGACCTGCCGGGCGGCAGCCGCCGTCTGTTGCAGAAGGGCGAGGGCTATCTCGGCACCTGGGTCGCGGGCGCCGCGGTCGCGCGCGACGGCGCGGTCACCGACGCCCGCCCCGGACATCTCGTCCGGCAGCGCTGACCATCCGGCGGCCGGGCCATCAGGCCCGAAAGTAGATCCCGCGACGGTCGAGCGCGCGCGCCAGCAGTCCGTAGGCGAGCACCGTCACCACCGCGTACGCGAGCGAAGCGAGCCGCGGGTCGGCGAAGAACGGTTCGAAGCCGTGCCGGTACAGCCACTGCAGCGGCGTCATCGTCGAGCTGCCGTCACCGGCCGGCAGGCGCCACAGCGACAGCAGTCGCGGTACGAGTCCGCTCAGCGCGAACACCAGGAGCGCGTTGCGCCCGAAGGCCTCACAGCCGCGGACCAGCACACCGGCAGGCCCGCGGAAGTCGCGTCGCGCGTCCGCGCGTCCCCGCGCCGTCCTGCCGTCGAGCAACGCCGCGAGCGCGACCATCGCGAGCACTGCGAGGCCGGTCGTGAAGATCACATAGCTCGGCGTCCAGATCTTTTTGTTGAGCGGCAGCGCGAGGCTCCAAAGCAGCCCCGCCGCGACCAGCACGGCGGCGGCGACGAGCAGCGGCCGCCACCAACCGGGATCGGCGGCACGACGCGCGAGCCGCACACCCACCACGAAGCCGAGCAGCACCTGCGCGACGGCGGGCAGCGTGCTCGCGAGGCCCTCGGGGTCGAAGGGCACACCTTCGCCCTGGTAGAGATGCGCCGGTCCGAGCAGCGCGCGGTCGAGCGCGGTGCCGAAGAACCCCTCGAGCGAGTACGGGTCCGGCCCCTGCGCGAACGCCCACAGCGCCACCCAATAGCCGACCAGCAGCAACGCCGCCGCCCACAGCGCGGCGCGCACCCCGCCCCACCAGGCGATGACCGCCGCCACGCCGAAGCACAGCGCGATGCGCTGCAGCACCCCGAGGAGGCGCAGCGTCTCAGGGTCGCGCAGCACGAGCGCCCCCGCCTCATCCCAGCGTACGAACGGCGCGGCGTTCAGCAGCAGACCGATGCCGAATATGAGCAGCGAGCGCTGCGCGATGCGCCGCGCGAACCCCCCTGCGGAGAGCCGCTGCAGCGCCGGCATCACCAGCGCCAGCGACGCGCCGACCGCGAACAGGAAGAACGGGAACACGAGGTCGGTCGGCGTACAGCCATGCCAGGGGGCATGGGCGAGCGGCGCGTAGAGGTGCTGCCAGCTGCCGGGGTTGTTGACCAGGATCATCCCGGCCACGGTCGCCCCGCGGAAGGCGTCCAACGCCCGGTCCCGGCCACCCGGAACCCCACCCGCCCCGTCTCCAGCCCCACCGTCATTCGCCATTGACACCCCCCGGACACCGCCCCAGTCGAAGCGACCCCCCGATTCGTATTATCATGGGAAATTGACCCGGGGCCCGACCGTTTGGAAGGGCCCCGTTCACATCCCCCTAACGGAACCCGCCCATGCCCCGCACAACGCCCCTCGCCGACATCCGCAACATCGGCATCATCGCCCACGTCGACGCCGGCAAGACGACGACCACCGAGCGCATCCTGTACTACACGGGTCGCAAGCACACCATCATCGACATCCACGACACGAAGGACCTCAAGACTTCGACGACGACGGATTACCTCGAGCAGGAGCAGAAGCGCGGCATCACCATCCAGTCCGCCGCGGTCTCGACCTTCTGGCGCAAGAAGAAGATCAACGTCATCGACACCCCGGGGCACGTGGACTTCACCATCGAGGTGAACCGTTCGCTGCGCGTGCTCGACGGCGCGGTCGTGGTGTTCGACGGCGTGGCGGGCGTGGAGCCGCAGTCCGAGACCAACTGGCGTCTCGCCGACAACTACGATGTGCCGCGTCTCTGCTATGTCAACAAGATGGACCGCAGCGGCGCCTCGTTCACGCGCTGCGTCGACATGATCAAGAAGCGCCTCGGCGCCCGTCCGCTGCCGGTGCAGATCCCGATCGGCTCCGAGGACAACTTCAAGGGCATGATCGACCTCGTCGAGATGAAGGCCCTGGTGTGGGACTCCGACGACAAGGACGCCCAGTGGCAGATTCTCGATGTCACCCCCGACCTCGCCGACAAGCTCAACATCACGGTGCCGACCGACCGTCAGCTGCTCGCCAAGGTCGAGGACTACCGCAAGGAGCTCATCGACACCTGCCTCGAGATGGACGACGCGGCGATGGAAGCCTACCTCCTCGAAGAGAAGGCGCCCTCCGTCGAGACCCTGCGCGCCTGCCTGCGCAAGGGCACCATCACCTCCGCGTTCAACCCGGTGCTCTGCGGCTCGTCCTACAAGAACAAGGGCGTGCAGCAGGTGCTCGACGCCGTCGTCGACTACCTCCCGGCGCCGACCGATGTCGCCGCCATCAAGACGGTGGATGCCGACGGCAACCCGATCGGCGAGCGCCTGTGCTCGGATGACGAGCCGTTCTCGGCGCTCGCGTTCAAGGTCATCAACGACGCCTACGGCGCGCTGACCTTCGTGCGCGTGTACTCGGGCGTGCTGACCAAGGGCATGTCGGTGACCAACACCACCCGCGGCAAGCGCGAGAAGATCGGCCGCATGGTCGAGATGTTCGCCAAGGAAGCGAACCCCATCGAAGAGGCCCGCGCCGGCGACATCATCGCCCTCGTCTCGCTCGCCGAGACCGACACCGGCGACACGCTCTGCGACACCGACCACCCGGTCGTGCTCGAGCGCATGCGCTTCCCCGAGCCCGTCATCAGCGTCTCGGTGCAGCCCAAGGTCAAGGGCGAACTCGAGAAGTTCGGCGCTGCGCTCGGCAAGATGGTCCGCGCCGATCCTTCGCTGCGGCTCGAGACCGACCGCGAGACGGGCCAGACCATCCTGCGCGGCATGGGCGAGCTGCACCTCGATGTGACGCTCGACCGCATGCGCACCGAGTTCAATGTGGAAGGCATCATGGGCGAGCCTCAGGTCGCCTACCGCGAGGCCTTCACCAAGCCCATCGAGCAGCAGTACGTCCACAAGAAGCAGACCGGCGGCTCGGGCCAGTTCGCCGAGGTGTGGATCAAGTTCGAGCCGCTCGAGCGCGGTAAGGGCTTCGAGTTCGAGGACGCGACCGTCGGCGGCTCGGTGCCGCGCGAGTATGTGCCCTCGGTCGAGAAGGGCCTCAAGATGCAGCTCGAGGAAGGCGTGCTCGCGAAGTTCCCGACCGTGGACTTCAAGGCGACGCTGTTCGACGGCAGCTACCACGATGTCGACTCGAACGCGCTCACCTTCGAGATCGCGGCCAAGGCCTGCTTCCGTGAAGCCATCCCCAAGGCCTCGCCGGTGCTGCTCGAGCCCGTGATGAAGGTCGAGGTGGTGACGCCGGGCGACTACCTGGGCGATGTGATCGGCGACATCAACCGCCGTCGCGGTTCGATCCAGGACCAGCTCGAGCGCGGCACCAGCATCGCCGTGGTGGCCACCGTGCCGCTGTCGGAGATGTTCGGCTACATCGGCCAGCTGCGTGCGATGTCGAGCGGCCGCGCCTCGTACACCATGGAGTTCTCGCACTACGACCTCGTGCCGCGCAACGTCGCGGAGAAGGTCATCGAGGAAGCGCGCAAGCCGAAGGCCTGACCGCCCTCCTCGTCCGATCGACGGCCGGGATCCGCAAGGGTCCCGGCCGTTTTCTTTGGCCGACTATCGGCCGCGCGTGCCGTCCTGGTCGCGGGCGAGCGCCGACCAGATGTCCATGTAGACATCGTGGCGGCGGCGTTCGGTCACCGTCGCCTTGAAGTTGCCGTAGTCGATGCCTCGCACCGCGTCGGCGATGCGCGCCGCGACGCGCTCGCGCGGCAGCCGGGCGCGGAAGGCGTAGTCGCTGCCGCCTTCGGACGAGACCGTCGCCTCGGGGAACACGCGCTCGATGTCACCCGCACGGCGCGCACGCACGAGCAGGGTCGCGTGCGTCGGGTCGCCCTTGTCGACGATGCTGAGGAAGGCGTCGGACAGACAGATCCACATCGTTCAGACCCCGAGCGCATCGAGTGCCGCGAGCAGCGGCCGATCGTTGGGGTGGTTCGCCACCGCGGCGAGCTGGGCGCGCGGCACCAGCCATACGGCCTGCGACTCCCAGCCCATGTCGGCAGGCGTACCGCCGATGCGCCGCGCGAGGTAGTAGCGCGTGTAGCTGGTCGAGCGGGGCACATCCGCGAGGAACCCGGTGAGCTCGACCCGCAGACCGGACTCCTCCCAGGCCTCCTTGCATGCGCTCACGCGGCGGCCGATGCCATCGAGCTTGCCCTTCGGGAAGGTGAGCTTGTAGCCGCCGTAGCCATTGGTGGGCGCCACCAGCCAAGCGCGGCCGTCCGCTTCGAGCGTGACCACGCCGGCGGCCGGCGCGAGGGAGGACGGCGGCTCGAACGGCGGCTCGTCGAACCCGGCACCGGCACCGTCGAGCGGGACCCAGTCGGCGACCCCCGGCCAGTGGGCGAAGGCGATGCCGTTCAGCGTCTCGACCAAGGACCCGTCGGGCACGGCGACCGCGATGGCGGTCGCGTCCCGCCACTGCTCGAGCGGCGACGGGATGGAAGGGCTCGTGATGAGCACGGTGCGGCCCTGCGGGTCGCGGCACGGGTGGGGATGCGGCGGACTGAGCGGGGCCATGCCCGCATCATGCGCTCCCGCAGGCTCAAAAAATGCGCCCGTCCGTCAGCGACGCTGCTCGGCGCCGCCCTTCATCACGAACGAGACGCGCTCGAGCGCGCGGACATCGGCGAGCGGGTCGTCGGTCACCGCGATGAGGTCCGCGTAGGCGCCCGGCGAGACCTCCCCCACCTGACCGGCGAGCCCCAGCGCATCGGCGGCGTTCACGGTCGCCGACTGGATCGCCTGCATCGGCGTCATGCCGTAGCGCACCATCACCGCCAACTGCCGCGCGTTGTCGCCGTGCGGGTAGATGCCGGCGTCGGTGCCGTAGATCATTCGGATGCCGGCCTTCAGCGCGCGCTCGAAGTTGCGGCGCTGGATCTCGGCGATCATCTGGTCCTTGCGGATGAACTCCTCGAGCTCGCCGCGGCGCTTGGATTCCGACTGGGTGTACTCGGTGTTGTAGATGTCCATCGAGAAGTAGACCTTGTACTTCTTGGCGAGCTCCACACCCTCGTCGTCGATGAGGCTGGCGTGCTCGATGGTGTCGACGCCCGCGCGCAGCGCCACCTTGATGCCGGCCGCGCCGTGCGCGTGCACCGCGATCTTGCGACCGTGCATGCGCGCCTCGTCGACCAGCGCCGCGACCTCCTCCGGGGTGAACTGCTGCATGCCGGGCTGGGTGCCCTTCGAGAACACGCCGCCGGTGCCGCAATACTTGATGACATCGGCGCCGTAGCGGATGTTCTGGCGCACCACCTTGCGCACCTCGTCGGGACCGTCTGCGGTGCCGAGCGAGGTCTGGCGGAACTCGGGCGCGAGCAGGTTGCTGCCGCAGTGTCCGCCCGTGATGCCGATGCCGGGGCCCGAGACCACGAGCCGCGGACCCGGCACATCGCCCGCGTTGATCGCATCCCGCAGCGCCACATCGGCGTAGCCATCGGATCCGACATTGCGCGCGGTGGTGAAGCCCGCGAGCAGCGTGCGCTGCGCGTTGGCCGCGCCGATCAGCGCAAGCCGCGGGATCGAGAGCCCGAGCCGCTCGTAGCGACGGATCGTGGGGTCGGAGGTCAGGTGGACATGGGAGTCGATGAGCCCGGGCAGCACCGTCGCGCCCGAGAGGTCGATGACGCGTGCGCAATCGGCGAGCGCGGCGGGCGCGTCCGGCAGCACCGCGAGCACCCGCTCGCCGCCGATGCGGATCGCCTGCGCGCTGCGCACCTTGCCCGCGACCGGGTCCACGAGGCGCCCGGCGCGCACCCCGACCGTGCAAGCGGGCGGCGGTGGCGCATCCTGCTGGGTGGTCTGCGCATCAGCGGTGGTCGGCGCAAGGCAGGCCGTGAGGACGACGAGCGCAGCGAGCGGCGCAGCGGATGGGGCAGCGGGCCTGTGACGGGTCATGACGGCACCTCGGGATGGCGGAGTCCGGCCGATGGGTCGGCGCTGACGTCAGTCTATGCCAGCCGCGACGAGGCCGCGCGGCGGCGCCCGCCAGGTCTCCGCCGCGTGGCCACACGCTGGAACCTCGTCAGCAACGGATGCCGCTTGATGGGCGACGCCTCGACGACCGCCGCGGCATGCGCGAAGTACTCCCTCCGACGGGCTGCGCTCCAGCCCTTCGGCGGTCGACGGCGGATGTCCTGCAGGTTCGCGGTCTTGTCCGCGATCTTGATGAGCGCGGCGGCGCGCGACAGACCATGCGCGTGCTCGATCTGCAGACGCTTGCGGACATCCTTGCGCAGGCTCTTGTCATCGGTCACCTCGACCACCATCGCCGCCACCCGCGCCCCGAAACGGCGCGCGAGCACGCGGCGCGTGGTGCGCGTGTCCTCGATGACATCGTGCAGCAAGGCCGCAGCCAGGACCTCGGGATCGCGAACGCGACCGACCTCGGCGAGCAGGCGCGCGACCTCGAGCGGATGGTTGATATACGGGGTCGCTTCGGCATCCTTGCGCCGCTGACGACGATGCCGTTCCGCGGCGAACGCCGCGGCGGCCAACAACAGATGGATCGATCGTTTCATGCTGCCTCCTGAGGATGGGTTCCACCAAGTTCGTCGACCCTCGGGTCGAAGACCAACGATGCCGGGATGACGGTCGGGACCGCTGCCAGCCGTGCGGCGAGCTGCTCGGCCACCTCGAACACCTGCTGCGGCGGTTCGCTGTTCGCCTTGCCGGCGCAGCCGATCCGCGACCACCCGCCCGGACCCGAGACGAAGGCGATGGTGGCGAGACGCTTGCCGCTCGCACGCCGCACCGAGAACATCAGCACACCGCCGTCGATGCAGTCCTGCACATATTGGTCGGCGCAGTGGCGCATCTCGATCGCTTCCGACCAGACCTCGTCGCTCGAGACGATCGGCTGCACCTCGAGGCCGCCATGGCGGAACGCAGGCCATCGTGCACGCCACGACTGCGGGCCGCCCAGCTGTTGATGCGACCGGACCCGTCGCCGGTACTGCAGCGCCTGGCGCAGCAGCCATGTCCAGCCACCAGCGCGCTCCGAGGGCGTGAAGTTGGCAACCGGGACATCGGCGATCCAGGCCAGCACGGCATGCAGCTCATCGGCCGGCGTCGGTACGCGGTCCGCGTTGCGGCGTTCGAGCACGCGGATCACATGACGGAGGTGCAGCTTGCGCCGCTCCAGTGCATGCCCGTAGCCGGAGGGAGGCGCATCCCAACGGGTGCCGGTCATGCCGAGCAGTTGCCGGAGAAGCTCCATGGAGGGCAAACGGGTCGGTCCCAGCAGCTTGAACAAGATGAGGTACTCGCTCACGCGCCGTTCATCGTCGCCGACGAAGAACTCCCGGCTGACCGCGCGGTACACGCGCAGCCCGCGCCGTCCGGATCCGGCGAGCACGCGCCATTGCTGCGGCGCGATGCCGAACCCACGGGTGATGCGCCGCAGCGCCTTCTTGGCCTCGAGCTGCGTATCGAGGTCGGGGCGATCGCGCAGCCCCCACCAGATCGGCAGCAACGCCGGCGCCTCGCGCTCGATGAGCAGCGTCGTGTCGCGCCATCGGCGCTCGAGGTTGTAGTCGGGTACCGACCACACGGCGCGAGGATGCAGCTCGGCCCGCAGCCGCAGCAGACGCAGGGTCTCGCGGTCCAGCTGCAGCGCGCCGCGGATCCGCGCGCGCAGCCGGCGCACATCGACCCGTGAGGTCACCTTGAGATGGACCCACGACCACGCCCAGTCGGCCCAAGCCTTGGTGGCGCCGCGCTCCGCTGCTTCACGCCGCAGCATGTCGCGCAGGTTCTCGAGCCAAAGATCGGTGCGCGGGAAATCGAGGAACGGCGTGTTCACGGGCTCGACCGCGTGCAGCTCGAAGGGCTCGTCCTCGTCGGCGCGCCACCAGATGCGCAGGCGCAGTTGCCCGGTCTCGTCGGTGGACAGCACGCATTGGCCCAGGATGTGGACATGGCGGCGACCATCGATGACGCGGACCTCGACCGGATCGGCGACCAGCCGCTGCACATGCGCGGCGAAGGAGAGGAAGTGCCACGCGCAGTGCGCCGCGCGCAGTTCGTCAGGCGGCTCGACGGCGAGCAGCGATGCCAACGCGTTGTCGGACACCGCGGGCACGGCGAGCGTATCGGGGCGGGACAGACCGCATGAAAGATGCGGCGTCGGCGTGATGGGATCAGGGTCCATAGGTGTCTCCTGGAGAGGTGTCGGGGAGAGGTTCCGGACATCGGAAGGCGCGTCGGACGACGCGTGGAGGATCAGGCGGAGGAGGTTCCGGTGCTCGCGAGGGTCGTGCGAGCCTTTCGGCGGGGTCGTAGCCACTCCCCTGCCGCGCGGGCCGGTCCCGCGCCCCGGTCATCCCGGGTCCTCACCGGTCGGGCGAACGCCCGCCTTCCCTTCGATCCCGCCGGAACGCGGGCTTCTCCGGAGTCCGGCCACTCACGGGGGCCGTTGCCGGCGCGCGGGGGACCCGCGCGTCTGTCGTCGTTCAGCTGTGTCGTCGAACCCGTTTCATTGCCTGGAATCAGCCACATCCCGCTTCTGCGGCGACCACCTTGCCCGGGTGGGCAGGTTGGCGGGGACCTGAGTCCCGTCTCTTGATGTCACGATGGAATGATAGTCCGGTCAGGCCGGAAAATCAAGCGCCCAAAGATTTTGCGGGCGGCGTGCGGAACCCGCTCTCGCGCTCGAAACGCGCGGCGATGTCGAGCAGCGCATCCTCGGCGTGGCGCGGCGCGACCACGGTCATGCCGACCGGCATGCCCTTCGCGAGGCCCATCGGCAGCGTGATGCTCGGGTAGCCGGCGATCGCCGCAGCGGAACCGAGCGGCGGACCGTTGGATTCCCGCCGGTCGCCGAGCAACGGGTCGATGAGCGCGGCGGGTCCGGCGCCCGGCGCGACGAGGGCGTCGAGCTGCAGGTCGCGGAACATGGGCTCCAAGCCCTCGGTCTCGACGAGCCGGCGCAGCGCCGCGACCGCATCGAGATAGGCTTGGTCGGTGAGCGGTCCTTTCGCGGCCGCCATCTCGAGGATCTCCTGCCCGAAGAGCGGCAGTTCACGGTCGGCGTTGCGGCGGTTGAAATCGATCAGCGCTGCCAACGACGACGCCTCGGTCATCCCGGGCGCCAACGCGCCGAGATAGGCGTCGAGCGCCGCCTTGAACTCGTACAGCAGCGCGGTGAACTCAGGATCGCCCGCCTGCGCGATGGTCGGCGGCAACGGCGCATCGATCACCTCGGCGCCGAGATCGCGCCATGCATCGCGCGCCGCGCGGTAGCGCGCCGCCACCTCGACGCGCAGGTTGCCGGGTGCGGGTACGAGACCGATGCGCAGCGTGCGCGGTGTCGTGCCGGCGGCGGTCGCCGCGGCAGCCGTGGCGGCGCCGGACCGCGGCCGCGCCGATTCGTACATCGCCTCGACGAGCGTGCGCGCATCGGCGACGCTGCGCGCCATCGGCCCCGCGACATCCTGACGCGGCGAGAGCGGCACCACACCGGCACCGCTCACCACACCGAGCGAGGGCTTGAATCCGACCAGCCCGTTCACCGCCGCAGGCGAGAGGATGGAACCGTCGGTCTCCGTGCCGACCGCAGCGGCACAAAGGCTCAGCGCCGCGGCCGTGCCGGACCCGGAGCTGGAACCGGAAGGGTTGCGCGCGACATCGTAGGCGTTGCCGGTCTGGCCGCCGACCGCGCTCCAACCGCTGCTCGAGCGCGTCGAACGGAAGTTCGCCCACTCGCTGAGGTTGGTCTTGCCGAGGACCACCGCGCCCGCCGCGCGCAGGCGAGCGACCAGCGCCGCATCGGTGCGATGGAAGGCGCGCGCCAACGCGTACGATCCGACCGTGGTCGGCAGCGGATCGCGCGTCGCGATGTTGTCCTTGATGAGGATGGGGATGCCGTGCAGCGGACCACGCAGCTTGCCGGCGCGGCGCTCCGCATCGAGCGCGCGCGCCGCTGCCAAGGCGTCGGGGTTGACCGCGAGCACCGATCGATAGGTCGGCCCCGCGGCGTCGAGACGCGCGATACGCGCGAGGTAGGCGGTGACCAGCGCCGCCGAGGTGA
>Ga0315900_10005887_pt1 | contig 16674 bp, 13 predicted proteins | sample LakEriMetagenome_FD_203521 | JGI IMG/M metagenome (GOLD analysis project Ga0315900, IMG submission 203521) | Freshwater fungal communities from buoy surface, Lake Erie, Ohio, United States - Buoy 12 MA114 | ecosystem: Environmental > Aquatic > Freshwater > Lake > Lake biofilm | place: USA: Lake... | reverse complement strand
GGTCCCTCGTGCTGCGGGCCGCGGTCGATGATCAGGCCCTCGCAGCCGAGCGGCACGTTCACCCAGCCGCGCCGCGCCTGGCGGATGATGCAGGTCACGGTGGCCGGACAGGTGCCGTCGGTCGCCGCCCCGAGATCGGCCCGCAGGCGGATCTCGTCGAGCACGGCCGCCGGCGGCTGTGCGGGCACCGGCAGCCCCTCCTTCAGACGAAACAACTCGACGAAGTCCCGATAGCGGAAGCCGGGCACCGGAACGAGCCCCCCGGCCTCGTCCTGCAAGTAATACATCTCCGGTTTCCGTTCCTCGACCCGCGGCGGTTCGCCGTCGGCCAGCGCGGGACCACGGGCCGACACGGCCAGCGCCAGCGCGAGCAGGCCGCGAGCCGCGAGCGCGAGGCGGTGACGGGGTGACACGCGGGTGCCGTGCATGACGATGGCCTGAAGGCGAGCCCGCCCGCCGGAGGTGGGAACGGGGACCATGGCAAGCCTACCCCGCGGCGCGGCACAGAGGCCGCAGGCCCCGCATTTTCCGCAGCCGTCAGGGCCGCTACAACCGGATCGGCCCGCGGTCGCCCGGCCGCGACGGCGGGCAGCCGAGGGCATCCCGCAGGCCGGCCATCAGCCGCGGCGTGCTGGCGGCGATGAAGGCCGGGTCGTCGAGCGGGACGTCGGCGGCGCCGGCGGTGAAGGGTTCCACGATCGCCCCGGCCTCACGGGCGATGAGCAGCCCGGCGGCCACGTCCCAACAGGCGATCCGCCGCGCCCAGAAGGCGTGCAGCCGTCCGCAGGCCAGATAGGCGAGATTGAGCGCGGTCGAGCCGGTGCGGCGGATGGACTGCGCCCGCGTGACGACCGCCAGGAAGTCGGCGACCGCCGGCGAGTCGGCCGCGACCTGCGGCGGGAAGCTGACGGCCGCGATCGCCTCCTCGAGCGTCTCGACGGCGGGGGCGTGGATCGGTCGGCCGTCGAGAAAGGCGCCGCCGCCGTGCCTGGCGGCGAAGCACTCGCCGCGGACCGGATCGAAGACGACGCCCACCTCCAGGCGGTCGGCTGTGGCCAGGGCGATCGACACGCAGTAGGCCGGGAAGCCGTGCACGTAGTTGGTCGTGCCGTCGAGGGGATCGACGATCCAGCGGGTGCCGCTGCCCGAGTGCCCCGGCTTGCCCGACGTCGGCTGCGCCGCGCCCGCTTCCGCCTCCTCGCCGACGAACCCGTGGTCGGGAAACGCCTCCTGCACCACTCGCCGCACTTCCCGCTGGGCGGCATAGTCGGCCTCCGTGACCAGGTCCCGCGGCCCCTTGGCGGACACGCCGAACCGCCCGATCCAATCCTGCAGCACCCGTCCGCCGGCGCGGGCCGCGGCTTCGCAGACGACGAGGGGATCGGGGGAGTGAGCGGCGGGCATGGCGGGGTCGTGGTCGCGGCGGACCGCCGCGGCCGGACAGTCTAATCGGTCGTCGCCCGCTACAATCCGTCGGTGTCGAACCACGCGTGCGAACCGGAGCCCCGTCATGTCCTCTGCCACAACCGGCCTTCGCGCCTGGTCGGTTGACGGCCGCATCGCGACCTCGGCCGGGGGGGCGCGACTCGACCTCGACACGCCGAGCCGCGGCCTCGCCCTGGCCAACGGCGACGCGGTCCTGGGCGTGGACCTGCGTGTCGGCTGTGCCGCGTCCGACCACTGGTTGCGGGGTGACGATCTTGTCGCCGTGTACGAGCCTGCCGACGCCCGCCGACTGCGGGCCACGGCGATGTGGCGGCCGCTCGCTGCGGCCGGCGCCTGCAGCGCCTGGGAACTCACGCTCTCCGCGCAGACCGCATCGTGGCACAGCGACCCCGCGTTGGCCGTGACGGCCGACGTGGCCTGCAGGGAGTTGCTCTGGAGCCACGGCGCGGCCGACGCCGGCTGGACGGCCGGCGCCGGCGGCCCGGCGGCCGAGGCGACGTGCGTCTTGCTGCGGCGACCCGAGGCGGCGACCCTCGTGGCCGTGCATCCGGCCGACGCCCGCCGCCTGGTCGTGCGGCGCGCGGCGGGCCGCGCGGCGATCGCCTGCTGGCTGTTCTCGACGGCGCTCGAGAAGGGCGTGCTGCTGCGGGGCCGGGTGCTGGCCGCCGTCGGCCCGGCGGCGGGCGACGAAGCCTGGGCGGCCGGCCTGCTCGACGCGTTCGCCGCGTCCCCGCCGCCGCTGACGGCCTGACGCGGACGCAACCTCGATTCGCGCCGGGCGGCAGATCCGGTCCTTCGTGACGGACTTCGGCCCCCGGAAAGCCATCCGGTTCGCGAGCATTTCACCGGCCTTTTCAGGCTGGCACGATTCGGCCCCGCGCCGTTACATTGCCCCCATCTTCCCCTGATTCTCGGCCACGGATCGGCCCGGGGTCGCCGCGTGCGGCCCGCCGAAGTCGGTGCGCGGCCTGCCGTCCGGCAGCATGGAGGTCTCGCCATGGCCGATCTCGTCTTCGCCTTCGACCCGGCTCTCGACCGCCCGCTTCCAGTGCCGGAAGACGCCCCGCCGGCGGTGGCCGAGACGATCGCGGCAGCGGCGCGTGAGGCCCTGGCCGCCGCGGTCGCCTTCGCCCGCGAGTCGAACGCGGCGGCGCTCGTGCTCTGCGGCCGGCTGCTCGACCCCGGACGGGCCAGCCCGGCCCAGGCGGCAGCCGTCCGCCGGATGGTCGCCGACCTCGCCGCCGCCGGATGCCGCACCGTCTGCGTCGCCGACGACACGGCCGCCTGCCATGCCCTCGCCCGGATGCTCGGCGAGCCGGCCGGTCTGCACTTCGTGACGCCGCTGGCGCCGCTCGAGCTCGACGTCCGCGGCCTGCTCGTGGAGATCGTCTCCGCCCACGGCCCGGCCGCCACCACGGCCGCCACCGAACCTGTCGGCCTCGCGCCGCTCCACCGGCGGATCGTCGTCGGCTGGGACGCGGCCCTGTGGCAGGCCGAGCGCTGGGAGAGTGCCGCGGCCCGCGACGACGTCCATCCGGCGCTCGCCGCCGAAGGACCGCGGCCGGCCGCCCCGCCGCTCACGGCCGCCGCCTTCGCATCCGCCGCCGCGGCATCGCCGGCCTGGTCGCATCCCACGACGTTCTGGGTGTGGGGCTCGCGGCGGGCGACGCACCTCCCCACCGGCCTGCACCACCTGCCGGCACTGCAGGCCCGCTCCGGCCACGAGTCGAGCGCCGGCGGCTGTTGCGGTCTGACCCTCTTCCACCGCGATCCCGCGGTCGGCACCGTCGCGCCCGCCACCGACTGGCGGTCCAGTTGGCGCGAGGTTCCCACGCACCGCGTCGCCTGGCGGACGCTGGCCATCGAGTCGCCGGCCGGCGGTGACGAGGAACTGGCCACCGCCATCTGGTCGGCGCTCGAGGCCCGGCCGCCCGCGGACCATCCCGCGCTCGAGATCGTCCGCTGCTCGGTGGCCTGCGGCACCAGCGTCGCCCGCCGCGTCCGCGTGGCGGAGATCGCCGCCGAGACGCTGGCCCGCGTCCGCCAGCTCTACGACGCCAAGACGTTCCGCATCTGGTGCCGCGAACTCGTCGCCGACCCCGACGAGTCGCTCGAGCCGCTGGGGCACGCCCGCTCCGGCAGCCGGCCCGGCACGACGACCTCGTTCTCTTCGGCGCTCGCCGACATCGTGTCCGCGATCGAGCAGGCACCGGCCCCCGCCATGCCCGCCGACATGGCCCGCGAGGCGGGCTGGCTGGCGCTGGAGCTCGTCGAGTCCACCTGACCCCGTCCGCCCCCTCCACGCCGCCGCAGCGGAGAAGCCATGTTCATCGAACGCATCGTCGCCGAGAAGTTCGGCGTCCTCTCGCAGGTCACGATCGACCGCCTCGGGCCCGGCGTGCAGGTGCTCTACGGCACCAACGAGACCGGCAAGACGACGCTGCTGGAGTTCGTCCGCGCGGTGTTCTTCGGCTTCGAGGGGCTGTTCCGCCGCGGCGTGCTCGACCCGCGGTCGCCCTGCGCCGGACGGCTGCTCCTCCGCGCCGGGCCGGAGCGGACGCTCGTGTCCATCGAGCGGCGGCACGAGGGACCGCAGATCGCCGCGCTCTCCCGCGAGGCCTACGACGACGACATCGTCGGCCTCGGCGGCGACGTCGGTGACCTGATCGAGATCGCCGACGTGGACCCGCGGAGCGAGGGCAATCGCCATCGCCTCTACCTGCAGGACCTCGTCGGCGGCATCGACGAGACGGCCTTCACGAACGTCATGGCCTTCGGGCTCGACGAGCTCCACGAACTCAAGACGCTCGAGCCGGAAGGCTGCGGCAGCCGGCTCTACGAGCTGGCCAGCGGACTCGACCGCTCCAAGGTGGCCCGCGTGCTCGGCCACCTCCGCGACGCCATCGCCCGCCTCGACTCGAACGACCCCGCCGTGTCGCCGATCCGCGCCCTCGAGGCCCGCCGCCGGGAGGCCCTCGACCGTCTCGCCGCCCTGGGCGGGCCCGCCGTCGCCGCCGGCGGACTGTGGGCCGAGCTCGCCCATCTCGACGCGGAGATCCGCGGGATCGAGGACCGGATCGCCGCCGCCCTGCGCGAGGAGGCGGTCGTCCGTGGCGTGCTGCCACTGGAGGCCCTGCACGCCGCCTGGCGATCCACCGCCGCCCGGCGGGCCGCGCTCGAGGCGGCGCCGCTGCTGCATCCCGATCGCGACGCCTGGCGGTATGCGGCGCGGAGGCTGAAGCGGGCCGAGCGCCGGGCAGCGAGGCGAAAGAAACGCCGTGGCAAGCTCGCCCGGCTGCTCCGCGATCTGCCGGGCGAGTCGGCCGTCTGGCGGCAGCGGACCGCAGTGGCCGCGCTGTGCGAGGAACTGCCGCGACTGGAGCGGCTCGCCTCCGACGTGGCGCGGGCCGAGGCGCACGCCCGGCTGGCGGCCCGCCGCTTCGGGGAGCAGGTGGGCATCGCCGGCCTGACCCGCGTGGTGCCGATCGCGCCCGTGATCCACGAGGCCGACGCCCTGCCCGACGTGCTCCTGCCCGAAGGCTTCGCCCTCTCCTTCGGACCGCTCCGCGCCCGGGCCCGCGACTGCTCCCGCGCCGCGCGGGCCGTCGCCGAGGCCAAGCGGGCTCTGGCGGTCGCCCGCCGCGAGCACGACGACACCCGCGGCACCGTGAAGGGCTCGAACGCGGCGCTCGGCGGTCTCACCATCGCCGCGGCCATCGAGCAGGCCAGCGACAAGGTGACCACGCTCCGCAAGCGGATCACCGCCGGCGACCAACTCGCCGAGTTGGACCGGGCCGTGGTGCGGCTGGAGCAGGAGGTGGCCGCCAGCCTGGAGGGGCAACTGATCCCCCTTCCCTGGCTCGTGGCCCTGGGCACGTTGTTCGTCACGGGCGCGGGCATGCTCCTCTCCGGCATGCTGCTGCCCTCCGAGGTCACCGGATCGCTGGCCTACGCCCTGGCCGCGCTCGGCTTGGCGGGCACGGGACTGGCCTCGGTCACGACCTGGTCGCTCGACCGCACGGCCGCGGCCCGCCTGGACGCCGCCCGGCGGCAGCACGAGATGGCGAAGAAGCAGCGCGAGGAACTCGTCGCCCAGTGCGGCCTGCTCGACCGCAAGATCCCGGCCGACGCGATCAACACGCTCGACAGGCGGCTCGCCGCGGCCCAGGCCGAGCTCGACCGCCTGGAGGACCTGGCGGCCCGCGAGGGCTCGGTGCATCTGCTCGGCGACAAGGTCACGCTGGCCGAGCAGGCGCTGAAGCGGGCCATCGACGACCGCCGCGCCGCCCGCGGACGTTGGCGCAGGGCCCTGGAGCACCGCGGCCTGCCCCCCACGCTCTCGCCCCGCGAGGTGCGGCAGATCGCCACCCACCGCCAGACGCTGCTCACGCTCGACGACGACCGCCGGCGGCTCTCGGAGGAGGCGCGGCACAAGCGCGAGGAACTGGCGGCCTTCGGCAAGCGGATCGACGAACTGATGGTGGAGTGCGAGGTCGTGCCGGAGTCCACGCCGCTCGACCATCTGAAACTCCTCCAGGAGCGGCTCGACGCCGACAGGGCGGCGATCCGTCGGCGCGGGATCCTGACGCGGCGGCTGGAGGCGGCCCGCCGCCGGCATCGCCACGCCGTGCGGCAGGTGAAGGTGGCGGAACGGGCCGTCCGCGAGTTCTTCACCCGCTGGGGCGTCACGACCGAGCGGGAGTTCCTTGCCAAGGTCGATCGCCGCCCGGAACACGAGCAGGCCTGTCGCGAGGCCGAGATGGCCGAGACCGCCTGGCACGACGCCCGGCGGCGCACGGCCGAACCGGCCGACGTGGAGTCCTGGCTCGCCGAAGGCGCCATCCCCCTGGAGCGGCGGCTGGCCGAAGCCTGCGCCGTCACGACCCGGCACCGTGCGGCCCTGGCGTCCGCCCAGGACCGGCGCCGCGGCCTGGCAGCCCGCGTCGATGCCGCGGCTTCCGACCGCTGCACCGAGGGCCTGCAGGCGGAACTCGCCGCCGTGGAGGAGCAGATCGGCCAGCAACTCGACCGGCGCCGGCTCCTGGAGCGGGCCCGGGCCCTGCTCGAGGAGACCCGGGCCGCGGTCGCCCGCGACCATCAGCCGCCCGTGCTCCGCGAGGCCTCCCGCTGGCTGGCCCGGCTCACGGAGGGCCGCTATGCCTCGATCACCACGGCGATCGACGAGGCCCGGCTCGAGGTGCACGACGCCGACGGCACGATCTGGAACCCGGAGCGGCTCAGTCGCGGCACCCGCGAGCAGGTGTTCCTGGCCCTGCGGCTGGCCCTGATCCGTGACCTGGGCCGCCACGACGTCAGCCTGCCGATCGTGATGGACGACGCGCTGGTCAACTTCGACGACGCCCGGGCCCGCTCCGCGGCCCGCGTGCTCGTGGAGTTCATCGCGGAGCAGTCGTCGGACCGGCAGCTGCTCGTGCTCACCTGCCACGAGCACGTGGCCCGGATCTTCCACGCGGCCGGCGCCCACGTGCGGTCGTTCGCCGATCCGCTGCCCATCTGGGGCCGCCGCCCCGAGCCGCCGCCGGAGCCGCCCCGCGTCGCCGTCCGTCCCGCTCCGGCCGTCGAGCGTGAGCCGGCGCCGATCGTGGCCGAGCCGCCGGTGGCCGGCGACGTCTGGCCGGCCGAGGCCTTTTTCTTCGGCGGCTCGGCGGCGGATCCGACGCCCGCCCGCCGACCCCGGCCGGCGGATGGACGCCGCCGCCGCGGCCGACGCTGAAGGCGACGAGCGGCCGCAGCCCGACGCCGGAATCGCCCTCTCGTGCTCCACGACATCCGGCCCGCGCACGGGGAGCCCGCCGCGACCGCGAGCGGCGGGCATCTGCTATCCTCCCGGCTTTCGCGAACCGGGAGGATCGGCCATGGCCAAGAAGATCGTGATGCGCACGGGCGAGGCGCTGGTGGAGGCCGACGAGGCCTGGAGCGCAGCGGAGCCGGAGGTGGTGATCGGCGAGCTCGACGGGCCGGTGGGCTACGCGATCGCCAACCTGATCGGCGACCAGGTGAAGGGCCACTCGCGGGTGTGGGCGATCCTCAACAGCGACGTCCAGGTCCGCCCCGCCACTCTGATGGTCAGCAAGTACACCGCCCCAAACGCCCGCTACACGAACGTTCTCATGGGCACGGTGCAGGCGGCGATCGCCCACGCGGTGCTCGACGCCGTCCGCGCCGGGCACATCCCCAAGGCGAAGGTCAACGACGTCGGGATCATCGTGGCGGTCTGGCTCGACCCCTCGGCCGGCGACGCGAAGACGAAGATCGACCACGAGGTGCTGTTCCGCACCCACCGCGAGGCCACGGCGAAGGCGATCGCCAAGGCGATGAACAACGAGCCCTCGATCGACTGGCTGCTCAAGAACCAGAAGAAGGTGGGCCACTACTTCCACGAACTGGCCGTGAAGGGCGAACTGTAGGGCGGCCGGCACGCCTGGAGTTTCCCGGAGGATTTCCGCATGTCCCCGACACCCCACACCGCCCGCCCCCACGTGCTCCACGAGGCCACCTCCCGGCAACTGCTGGAGCTCGCCCCCAACGTCGCCGTGCTGCCATGGGGTGCGACCGAGGCGCACAACGGCGACTTCCCCTACGTCGTCCGCAAGCCGGACGGAGAACTGCCCTGATGGTCGCCGAGCCGCTCGAGTTCCGCCCGTTGCGCCGACACGACGTGTCCGCCGCCTGCCGCCTGAGCGACCAGGCGGGGTGGAATCAGCTCGAGATCGACTGGCTCCGGCTCCTCGCCCTGTGGCCGGAGACCTGCGTCGGTGCCTGGCGTGACGCCGTGCTGGTCGCCACCGGGACGCTGGCGGTCTACGGTGCCGACGTCACCTGGATCGGCATGGTCCTGGTGGACGAGGCGCTGCGGGGCCGGGGCATCGGCGGCGCGGTCTTCGCCCACATGTTCGACCTCTGCGACCGGGTCGGCGTGAAGGTCGTCGGCCTCGACGCCACCGACATGGGCCGGGCGGTTTACCTCAAGCAGCGGTTCGTCGATCACAGCCGCATCGAGCGCTGGGCCGGCGGCCGGCCTGCCGGGGCCGCGGGCCCTGGGCCGTGCTCGCGGCCGCTGGAGGAACGCGACTGGTCCGACGTGGCGGCGCTCGACCGGGCGTGCGTCGGTGTCGATCGCGGGCCGCTGCTGCGGCGGCTGGCCGCCGAGCCCGGCGCCCAGGCCCGGGCGGTCGTGGAGGACGGCCGGCTGATCGGGATCGGCTTTTCGCGACCGGGCAGCAGGGCCGCGATGCTCGGGCCGATCGTCAGCCCCAGCCTGTCGGCGGCGCGGACGCTGGCGATCGACCTGCTGGCCGGGCTCCCCGCAGGCGAGACGTTCGTCGACGTCCCGGCCTGCAGCGGCCTCCAGCCGACGCTCCGGGAACTCGGCTTCGAGCCCCGCCGCCGGCTGACCCGCATGGCCCGCCCGCAGATCGACGGTCCCTTGCTGACCGGCCCCGCGGTGCATGCCGCAGCGGGCTTCGAACTGGGGTGACGGCTCCGGCCGCGGCCGTGCCGGCGGCTACGCCCGCACGTAGCCGCGCTGCAGGCCCTCGATGTACCGCTGCCGCATCGATCCGAGCAGCATGCCGAGATAGGCGTTGGCGCCCAGCGAGAGAAACAAGGCGATCAGGCTGCCGATCAGCCAGGGCCAGGGCCGATCCGGCTTGGCCGGCGTGCCGGGGGTCTTCGCGTCCGCCAACGTCGCCGCGGTGCTCACTACCGGCGCCGGGCGCCGGGGCCGCTTCGCCGCCTCGATCACCGACCGCTCCACCGCGGGCGGCCAGTTGTCGGCCACGTAGATCTTCACCCGCCGCACGTCGCGGGCATCGTCCGGCACGTCGCTGGTGAACTGGTATGGGCTGGCGTTGCGGACGAGTTCGGGCTCGACCCGCACGAGATATTCGCCACCGCCGCCCTCGTTCGGCACGTACGCGGCCTCGATGCCGGTCGCGAGCATCGCGGCCGCCGCCAGCACGCATTCAACGATCATAGGTCACACCCTCCGCGGATTCGAAAACCGTCATGATTTCACCCTCCCCTGCCCCGTCCGTGCAACTCCGGCCGCGGCCGGCGCCGGGTCGCCGCCCGGGTCCCGGGTTTTTCCCGGCGGCGAGCCGCCTTCCGCCGCGGCGGCCGCCCCGCCCGACAGGCTGTCGATCTCCAGCTGCAGCATCGACAGGGCGGCCTGCAGGAAGGCCACGGCGATCGGTCCCACGAAGATGCCGATCGGCCCCAGCGCGCCGACCCCGCCGAGCACGCTCAGCAGCGCCAGCAGCGGGTGGAGCTTCGACTGGCCGTGCAGCACGATCGGCTTGATGATGTTGTCCACCGTGGAGACGACGCACAGTCCCCACAGGGCGAGGCCGGCGGCCGCCCAGGTGTTCTTCACGAAGAACAGCAGGTACAGGCTGGCGGTCCCCCACACGGCCGCCGCCCCCACGAACGGCACCAGCGCGCCGAAGAAGGTGAGCAGCGTGAGCAGGAACACGTTGCCCAGCCCGGCGAAGGAGAAGCCGAAGCCGGCGAGCACGGCCTGCACGATCGCGGCCAGCAGGGTGGAGCTGACCACCGCCCGGCTCACCTCCTCGAACTCCCGGAGCAGCTGCCACTGGTAGCGGACGTCGAGCGGCACCAGCCGCATCACCGCCTCCAGCATCCGTCGACCGTCGGCCAGGAAGTAGAACAGGCTGACGGTCATCACGATCAGGCCGATGAGCAGCTTGGCGACGACCACCGGTGCCCGGGCCGCGATCGGCCCGATCCAATCCTCGGCCAGTTTCTTCAGTTCCGCGTTCACGCTCTCCGCCGTGATGTGCAGCCCGGTGGCCTCGTTGAAACTGGCGACCAGGCCGTCGAGCACCTTGGGGTCCAGCCGCATGCCCTCCGGGCTGCGGAGCATGGCCGCGGCGTCGCCGCCGGCCCGCACCACCAGGAGCGACAGTGGCACGAGCACGATCAGCAGCACGAAGGCCGTGGTCAGCCCCGCCGCGGCCCATTCCGGGATCTGGAACCGCTCCCGCAGCCAGCGATGCAGCGGCCCGAAGATCACGACCAGCATCGCCGCCAGCAGCAACGGGAGCAGGAAGCCCGACATCACCCGCAGCGACAGCAGGCCGAACACGGCCACCAGGCCGAGGATGACGCCGAACGACACCAGTCTCGTCATGCGAAGGAAAACTCCCGGGGCGACCGCGGCGGAAAGTGTATGCCGGGTTCCCCGCCCGCGTCAGCCGCGTGTCGTCGCCCCGGGCGGCTCGTGGCCCTCGATCGGCCACCCGCCGCCGGACGAGGGGGGCCAGCCCGCGGGCAGGCTCGCCGCGGCGACCGTCTCCGCGCCGGTATCGGGATCGGCGTAGCGGATGCGGGCCGCGTGGAGCGCGATCGGCGGCTCCCGGCCACCCTGCGGCTGGTCGCCGCACCATCCCGCGTCGGCGGCGGGGTCGTAGAGGAGGTCGCCGACGATCGGCAGGCCGCGGGCCGCGGCCTGCAGCCGCAGTTGGTGCATGCGGCCGGTGAGCGGCTCGAGCGCCAGCAGCAGCCGCGGGCCGCGCGGGCCGGCGGAGAGTCGGGCGAGAAGCCGCACCCGGGTGACCGCCTCGCGGGCCGCCGGTGCGTCGGCCGTGACGACGCTGGCCCGGGCCTGATCCGGAACCTTGGCGACGAAATCCCGCCACTCCACGGTCCGCGGCGCCGTCCAGTCCGCGGCCAGCGACTCGACGATCGCCAGATATTCCTTGACGACCTGCCGATGCTCGAATTGGCGCGACAGTTTCCGCGCCGCCCGCGGCGTGGCCGTCATCAGCAGCACGCCCGACACCGCCCGGTCGAGACGGTGCGGCACGCCGACGTAGCCGCGGCCCGCGGCGCCATACAGACTGCGCCGCAGCCACGACTCGACCGAGTCGACGCCCGGCGGCGCCTGCGTGGCCAGTCCGGCCGGCTTCGCGATCGCCAGCACCCCGGAGCGTTCGAAAAGCAGCGTGGGGGCGTCCATGGAGACTGGGTGGCGGTTTTTCCCGGATCAGCGGGCAGTGTAACCCCGCCCCGGCCGCCGCATCCCTGCGGGAGGGTGTGCCAAAAACCCGGAGGTGGTAGCCTGTTCGGCCGATGGGAGGAAGTCGGGGTCGCCAAGGGCAGCGGGAGCGGACGGCACGTTCGATGGCCATCACGGTACTGATCGCCGACGACCACGAGGTCGTGCGGCAAGGACTCACGAGCCTGTTCAAGAACTCGGACGTCCGCATCGTCGGCGCGGCCTCGACCGGCGAGGAGGCCGTCCGCCTGTCCCGGCGGCTGAAGCCGGCCGTCGTGCTCCTCGACGTGCGGCTCGGCACGGAGGATGGGCTCGACGCGATCAAACGGATCCGCAACGCGTCCGCCGCCTCCCGCATCGTCGTGCTGTCCGCCTTCGACAATCCGACCTACGTGGCCCGCGCGGTATCGGCCGGCGCGCACGACTACATTCTCAAATCGGCGACATGGGCGGAGATCCTCGCCGCGGTGACCGGGGCGGCGGCCGGCGCCTCGCCGACCCGTGCCGGCGAATTGCAGCGGGTGGCCTCGTCGATGGCCGACCGGACCGTGTCGCCGGCCGCGGGCGTGCCGCTCACGCCGCGGGAGACGCAGGTGCTGCGGTTGGTGGCGATGGGCCTCTCCAACCGGGAGATCGGCGACGCCCTGGAGATCAGCGTCGAGACGGTGAAGGAGCACGTGCAGAACCTGCTCCGCAAGGTGGAACTCAACGACCGCACGCAGGCGGCCGTGTGGGCCATTCGGAACGGCCTGGCCTGAGGCCGCGCCGCCCGCCGGCCACGCGGTGCGGCATTTTTACAAAAAGATGCCGTTCCCATGGGCGGCCGTCCGGTTCCCGCCCGGTGATCTTCGGCCTATGCTTTGCGGAGGCGTCGTCGGATCGCGGCAGTCGTGACCGATGGGCCTGTCAACCGTGCGGGCCGATAGCGATGCATGTACGCGGGCGATCTCCACGCGGCGGCTGGCTGGTGGCTGCGTCCTGGGCCATGGCCGCCTGGGCGGCCTTCGGCACCGTGGCCCTCGCCGAGCCGCCGATCGACTTCAATCGCGACATCCGGCCGATCCTGGCGGAGAACTGCTTCTATTGCCATGGGCAGGATCCTGCGAAACGGGCCGCCGACCTGCGGCTCGACGACCGGGCCGCCGCGGTGGCGGCGGGGGCGATCGTTCCCGGCGACCCGGGGGCCAGCGGAGTGCTCGAGCGGATCCATGCGGACGATCCGGAGGTGCAGATGCCGCCGCCGAACTCCAATCGGCGTCTCTCCGCGGATCAGAAGCGGCTCCTGGATCGGTGGATCGCCTCCGGCGCCGAATACACGGCCCATTGGGCGTTCGTCGCCCCGCGCAGCCCGCCTCCGCCCGCCGTGCGGCGGCTGGACTGGCCGCGGAACGACATCGATCGCTTCGTGCTCGCCGGGATCGAGGCGGCCGGCCTCGATCCCGCGCCCGAGGCCGACCGGGCGACGCTCATTCGCCGCCTGCACGCCGACCTCGTGGGCCTGCCGCCCTCGCCCGCGGAGGTCGATGCATTCGTGGCCGATCCCGACCCGCAGGCCTACGAGAAACTCGTCGATCGCCTGCTCGCGTCGCCGCACTACGGCGAGCGAATGGCGCTCGCGTGGCTCGATGCCGCCCGCTACGCCGACTCCAACGGCTTCCAGCAGGAGGGCGACACCTGGCAGTGGCTGTGGCGTGACTGGGTCGTCGAGGCCCTCAACGCCGACCTGCCCTTCGACCGGTTCTCGATCGAGCAACTCGCCGGCGATCTCCTGCCCGAGGCCACGGCCGAGCAGAAGGTGGCCACCGGCTTCAACCGCAACCATCTCCTCAACGGCGAGGGAGGCGCGATCCCCGAGGAGCAGCGTTTCAACACCCTCTTCGACCGCGTGGACACGACGAGCACCACCTGGCTCGGCATGACGATGGCGTGCGCCCAGTGCCACGACCACAAGTATGACCCGCTCACCCAGCATGACTACTACGCCCTGCTCGACGTCTTCAATCGCGTGCCCGAGACCGGCGTGCCGGCCTTCTACTCGAAGCGGATCCGCGTCGCCCCGCCGGTGCTGGAACTGCCGTCGCCCGAGCAGCAGCGCAAGTTCGCCGAATTGAAGGCCGCCCGCGACGCCCTCGAGGCCGAGGCGAGCCCCGTGATCGACGCGATCTACGAGGCCTGGAAGGCCGGCCTGTTCGCCGACGGCGCGCCGGCCGACGCCGCGGGGCTGAGCCGGAACCTGACGCCGCTGTTGCGGAAGCCGGAGGCGGAGCGCACGCCGGAGGAGCGGGCCGCGATCGAGGAGAAACTGCGGAACCATTTCGACGGCAACGTGCGGCGGCAGGCGATCAAGGACCTGCCGCGGGTCGTGCAATACGACGAGGCCCGCCAGGCCTTCGAACGCTACTCCAAGGACCAGATTCCGCGGGTCATGATCATGAGCGACGATCAGCCGCGCGAAACCAGGATTCTCGACCGGGGCGACTACCTCTCGCCCAAGGGAGAGCGGATCGCTTTCGCGCCACCCGCATTCCTGCCGCCGCTGCCACCCGATCTCCCGCGAAATCGCCTCGGTTTCGCCCGCTGGCTTTTCCTCCCCGACCACCCGCTTACCGCCCGCGTTCAGGTCAATCGCATGTGGCAGTACTTCTTCGGCACGGGGCTCGTGAAGACGACCGAGGACATGGGTGTGCAAAGCGAGTATCCGCGGCACATGGCCCTGCTCGACTGGTTAGCCGTGGAGTTCCGCGTTCGCGGCTGGAGCCAGAAGGCGATGCACCGGCTGCTGGTGACGAGCGCCACCTACCGGCAGTCGAGCCGGGTCACGGCCGAGCATCTCGCCAAGGACCCCGAGAATCGGCTGCACGCCCGCGCCGCGCGGTTTCGCATGCCGTCGATGGTTTTGCGGGACGTCGCCCTGCGGGCCAGCGGCCTCGCCGACCTGCGGATCGGCGGCCAGCCCGTCTACCCCTACCAGCCCGACGCCATCTGGGAGCCGCTCTCGGTGGGCACCGAGCGGGACTTCACCTACCCCGCCTCCCACGGGGCCGACCTCTACCGCCGCAGCCTGTACACGTTCTGGCGGCGGACGGTCAGCCCGGCGAACATGTTCGACGCCGCCAACCGCCAGACCTGCACGGTGAAGGCGAGTCGCACGAGCACGCCGCTGCACGCCCTGACCACGCTCAACGATCCCACCTGGGTCGAGGCGGCGCGGATGTTGGCGGAGCGGAGCATGCGGGCCGTCGCGGGTCTCGACGATCGGCTGACCCATGCCTTCCGCCAGGTGCTCGCGCGGAAGCCGACCGGCGGCGACCTGGCGTCCCTGCGGCGGGCCTACGACAGGCAATTGGCCAACTACACGGTCGAGGCGGATGCCGCCCGGGCGCTGCTGGCCGTCGGCGAGCACCCGCGGGACGAGTCGCTTTCCCTCCCCGAGCATGCGGCACTCACCGCGACCTGTCTGGCGATCTTCAACCTCGACGAGGCCCTGACCCGTGAATGAATCGCTCGCGATCGACGGTATCGGCATCAGCCGCCGGCGGCTCCTCGGTGCGTCCGGCGGGATCGGCGCGGTGGCCCTGGCGTCCCTGCTCGGCCGCGATGCCCGTGCCGGCACCGCGGCCGGCCGCGCCGTCCCCGGCCTTCCCGGCCTGCCGCACCATACGCCGCGGGCCAAGCGGGTCGTGATGCTGTGGCAGGGGGGCGGGCCGTCGCACGTGGACCTGTTCGATCCCAAGCCGGCCCTGGCCGCCCACGCCGGTGAGGACATCCCCGCCAGCGTCCGCGGCGCGACGCGGCTCTCCGGCATGTCGAACTTTTACGCGAAGTGGCCCGCGGTGCCGGCGATCAAGGGCTTCCGCAAGCAAGGTGTCGCGGGCATGGAGATCAGCGAGATGCTGCCGCGAATCGGCGGCCTCGCCGACGACATCTGCCTCGTTCGCAGCCTGCACTCGGAATCCGTGAATCATGCGCCCGGCGTGACGTTCTTCCTCACCGGTTCACAGGTGCCCGGGCGGCCGAGCATGGGGGCCTGGATGAGCTACGGCCTGGGGTGCGAGACCGAGGATCTGCCCGCCTTCGTCGTCATGACCTCGACCGACAAGATGCGGAGCTGCGGCCAGCTGTTCTACGACTACTACTGGGGCAGCGGCTTCCTGCCCTCGCGATACCAGGGCGTGCGGTTCCGCAACACGGGCGATCCGGTGCCGTATCTCGCGAATCCTCCGGGCGTGAGCCGCGCGGCCCGACGGGCCTTGCTGGACGACATCGCCGCCATGAATGCCGGCCATTTGGCGGACTTCGGCGACCCGGAGATCGACACGCGGATCGCGCAATACGAGATGGCCTTCCGGATGCAGGCCAGTGTGCCCGAGCTCGTGGACTTTTCCTCCGAGCCGGCCCACGTCCTCGACCGCTACGGGCCCGACGTGCACACGAAGGGCACCTTCGCCTCCAACTGCCTGATCGCCAGGCGGCTCTTGGAGCGTGGCACCCGTTTCGTCCAGCTCATGCACGCCGGCTGGGACCAACACTCCGACCTGTTCACGCAGCTCGAGGTCCAGTGCCGTGATACCGACGCCCCTTCGGCGGCGCTCGTCCAGGATCTCAAGGATCGCGGCCTTCTGGACGACACGCTCGTGATCTGGGGAGGCGAGTTCGGCCGCACGCCTTTCGGCCAGGGCGACCCGGCGGCGCCCAAGGGCCGGGATCATTTCGGCCGGGCGTTTTCCTGGTGGCTGGCCGGCGGCGGTGTGAAGGCGGGCCACGTCCACGGCGCCACCGACGACTTCGGCTGGAACATCACGGCGGATCCGATCCACGTGCACGACATGCAGGCCACGATCATGCATCTGGCCGGGATCGACCACACCCGGCTCACCTACCGCTACCAAGGCCGCCAGTTCAGGCTGACGGACGTGCACGGGCACGTGGTGAAGGACATCCTCAGTTGACGCGAGGGCCGGAGGCCCGGCTGCGAGCCGGCGGGCGGCGGCCCGCCAAGCCCGGGGCGGCACGAAGCCGAGCGCGCGCGTGTCATCCCGTGCAAGGGCACGTGGTGAAGCACATCATCGCCTGACGCGAAATGGATCGCGAGGGGTCGCCCCTGCCGCGGGAGCCGGCCTCGCCGGCCAGCGGAGACAGGATGTCGAAGCGCAGACGGCGTGGAGCGAGCGGAGGGCAGGATGCCCGCA
>Ga0315900_10005884_pt1 | contig 16685 bp, 19 predicted proteins | sample LakEriMetagenome_FD_203521 | JGI IMG/M metagenome (GOLD analysis project Ga0315900, IMG submission 203521) | Freshwater fungal communities from buoy surface, Lake Erie, Ohio, United States - Buoy 12 MA114 | ecosystem: Environmental > Aquatic > Freshwater > Lake > Lake biofilm | place: USA: Lake... | reverse complement strand
CCTCCCGCCCGTGCGCATCTCCGCCATTGATGCCGGCAAGGTCCGCATCGGCGGCAACGCCCCGAGCCTCCCGCCCGTGCGCATCTCCGCCATTGATGCCGGCAAAGTCCGCATCGGCGGCAATGCACCGAGCCTCCCGCCCGTGCGTATCTCCGCCATTGATGCCGGCAAAGTCCGCATCGGCGGCTGCGCCCCAAGCCTCCCACCCGTGCGCATCTCCGCCATTGATGCCGGCAAGGTCCGCATCGGCGGCAATGCACCGAGCCTCCCGCCCGTGCGTATCTCCGCCATTGATGCCGGCAAGGTCCGCATCGGCGGCTGCGCCCCGAGCCTCCCGCGCTGAACCCAAGGCCAAAGGCATCCGGGGTGCCGCACCCCGGATGGTGGTTTGGGGAAATTCGGGGGAGAGTTTCATCTCCCTTAACGCCCTAACCACAGGACAGGTTGGACCGTGACTGAACCTAGCAAGGCGGAAACGCCGCTTGCCACCTTTTACCGTATGGTTCCTTCGGCGCGCCTACCCCAGCGCGCCGATCGTGCAGCCGCCGGTACCTTACCGACACGCGCTTTTCGTTTTTGTGAGGCAATGACCACCGCGTCTTCCTTTGGGTGGTATATTTTCCCGCCGATTGGCTTCAAGCTGATGTGGGATGGTTCGGATGTAATCTGGACCTATGATGGCGTGGAAGATTGGTTTCCGCTCACCACCGCGCAATTCCCAAACTTTGCGCCACATTTCGATGATGCGGCACCCGATGACATCAAGGGCTATTCGCCGCCCTTCCTCAGCAGCTTTATCGAACCCGGCGTGTTGCAGATTTGGAGCGGCCTTACAATGCGGACGGCACCTGGTTGGGCCGCGTTGATTCGTGCGCCAGCCAATTTCGTGCGTAATCGTGGCTATGAATGCTATGAAGGCATTGTGGAAACCAGCAGCTGGTTCGGCCCGCTTTTCATCAATGTACGCCTCACGCGCACGCACCACCCGATCGAATTCGATCCGGATTTCCCTTTTCTGCAGGTGCAACCCATCCCGCAGGAGGCCTATGGCGCGGCCGTGGAGAATTTCTCGATCATCGAGAATTTGTCAGACTTTGGTGAGGCTGATTGGAATGATTTCCGCCACACCGTGGTACGCCCAAACAAGGTTCCGCATCGCAAGCTTGGCGATTATGCGGTGAATCTCCGCAAGACCCAACGCGCTAAGGAACGTGACGATACCGCCAAGGAATGAGAATGTGCGGCGCGCTTCGCCCAACGCGCGAAGCTGGGCAAAAAAGGCGCGCCTGCCAGACATGAAGACAGGATGTCTTGATCAGAAAAAACCCTTAAAATAGCTCAGAAGATTCACAAAAATTCATTGTCTTTTCCGGCTATTTGCTTAGACTGTACAGAAGGCAATCAGGGGGATGACCGCTATGCCGCGCGATGGAGAAGACATTCAGGGTGAAAAACTCATCACGCCAGAATTGGAATTGGCAGTCTTACGCCTTTGGGCCGCAGCGATGCATATGGAACGCAGCTTCAGCAGACAGGAAATTGATGCCTTTCCGGAATTGTCGCGCGCGATTGCTGCTGCGCATTGCCTACCTGGTGCGATTGGTTGGGATGATGTTCTTCCGGATCAATTCAAGGATGCGTGACGCCCTGCCTGTGGATTGAAATGATACATCCCAACGCATGGCGAATCCAAATATGAATTGCGCGATTGATTAAACGAAATTTTCAAACCTCGGTCCATTCCGTTTGGCGCACGAGGCTTTGCACCAGAGTTGTGATGGACCGTCTGATTGCAGGATCCGTGATCTGGGAAAAGGCACGCCCGATGCTATAAGCGTCTCGCGCAATCTGGGATATTTCCATATCCGCAGCGTTCGTGTCGGCATGGCGCTGTGAGAACCCCTCCTCATCCAGCAGAAAGGATATGGGAATGCCAAGCGCATTGGCCACCATCAATAATCTTCCAGCACCGATACGATTCTCGCCACGCTCATATTTCTGCAATTGCTGGAAGGTAACACCAAGATCTTTAGCAAGTTTCTGCTGGTTGATGCCAAGCATGACGCGATAGAGGCGAATCCGCTCGCCCACAAACTTATCAATTTCATTGGTTTCCCTGGTGGCAACCTTGCGCAGGGCCTCCGTCGCCATTGCTGATGATGATTTGGTCTCTTGCATGGTCCACTGATCCCAAAGCTGATGAAGGGAATACCCGATCCGACTTTTATTCCCTGAAGCGATCATGCCTGAGGGGGCAAATAAATTCGTGATTATGGCGCGTTACAGGCGTCAAATCTGGGCGCTATGCGAAAAACGCTGTGAAGGCGGCGTGAACGGGCGGATTGCACCCGCCCCATGCCACCCACGACAGGGCGCTCAAACATTGCATGAAAGGTAGCCTTTCACTTTCGGCACACGCGTTGAACTTCAGGGGAATGCACCGCGATGGCGACAACGAAGACAGGCTATCTGCAATTTGATCGACTACAAGTCAGCAATATCAATTTAATTTTGATCGCATAACCAAACTGACGCATGAGACAGGCGCCCTTAAGGCGCTGTCCCATGCGCCGCCGGCATCGGCGATGGCGTAGGGCGGTCAGGCCGCCTTTTTCAGCGCCACGCCAAGCCCTTCCAGCCCAGCGCGGATGGCCGCTTGGCGCGCCGCATCCGGCATCGGCATGGGCGCGCGGGAAAGGCCAGAAGGTACCCCCTGGCAGGCCAGCGCGAATTTCACATTAGCCGGCAGATTTTCTGCTGACAAAGCATTCCACAGTACCAGAAGCCGTTCATGCAGCGCCTTGGCTGTCGCGTGATCGCCACGCTGCACCGCATCCCAAAGCGCGACATTGGCGTGCGGCGATGCTGCCGGCAGCGCTGAAATCGTACCCCGTGCGCCAAGCGCATAGCTTGGATACAGCAGCGCATCGATCGCCGTGAAAATCAAATCCTGCGGCCGCGCCTGCAAAATCAGATCTGCCAATAATTTTAGGTCGCCCGAGCTTTGCTTTACGCCGACAACACCGGGCACTTCACGCATGATGCGCAGCAGCAGGGCAGGAGAAAGATAATTCCACGGAATAACATTATAGATCAGGATAGGCAGCCCCGTGCCTTCCGCGACTGCGCGGAAATGCGCAAGCGTTGCTTCCTCATCCGGCTTGAACAGGTAATGCACGGGTGTCACCTGCAACCCCTGGGCGCCAAGGTCGCGGACCATGCGCCCCCGGATGATGGCTTCCTGCGTAGAATTCACGATCAGCCCGGCCAGCAGGGGCAGGCGGCCGCGATTGGTCTTGGCCACGGTTTCGAACATGCGCAGAAAATCTTCACGCTCGAAGGTGTGGCCCTCGCCCGTGCTGCCGCCGGGGATCAACCCGTGCACGCCGGCAGATATCTGGAATTCAACAATTTCGGCCAGGGCGGCGTGGATCACGTTGCCCTCGGCGTCGAATGGGGTCGAAATCGGCGGAATGACACCGCGAAGGTCTTTGAGCATGGATGTTCCTCTCTTTTCTTCCTGCACCGCCCCATGGACCGAGCGATGCGGCGCGTGAATACGCGATTAACCCCGATCTTAGAGGGTTCTGGGCGCGCTTTGCCAGCCTTTCCTTGGGGGTGTTTGGGGGCCTGCTACTGAACCGCCCTGGGCTTGCCGAAGATTGTTTTGCTTCATTACGCAGCCATGGCTGGCTGATGAGCCTGTTCCATGCGTGACAGTATTGATCGACGATGTCGTCGTGATTATGAAACACGCGATTTGATAGCCAATTGTCGCGCATGAATTGCCAGATGTTTTCCCTCACATTTCGCTCAGGACATTTCGGCGGCAGTGGCGGCAGGGTAATGTTGACGGGTACCTTTACCTAACCCGAATTGTGCCACCCAGCCTGATCGAGCAGCAGCACCGCATGCTTGTCAGGGCTGACCATGCTGCTGATTCCAGCCAGGTGCAGGATCATCGCTGCGGTGTTGCAAAGGGGCGGCACCAAGGCCGGGTGCCGCGCCGCGCCCAGCGACGGGTGATGCCATTCTTCTGCCCGATGCGCGCTTCGTCCGCGAACCCGACCTCTATTGCATCAGCTTCAAAGCCCTGCTCGCGCGCGATGCCAGCCAGCATGATGGCGCGGGCGGGCCGACAGCCTCCGCTAGCCCATCGCGCGCAATTCCCGACTCAGCATTTGTAACGATACCGAGACGCAGGGTTTAGTGTGCGGCATCAGTCGCAGGAGGTGGTATAATTCTGCGGCGATAGAAAGCTAACCATTGGCCCGCCCATCATGCCAAAAGCGTCATCCGTCGCGATTGGATCACGCCAAGGGGCTTCAGCTATGCGGCGCCATGCGTCGCGCGGTTTCCTGCAATTCCTTGGCCTTTTTCACCGCGCGATCAATGTCGGTCGCAGTCCGGTCAAGCGCGTCACGATAGGCCATCATCCCATCCTGCATGCCGCCGACCTTGGACTTCAATTGACCCATGGCGTTGCGGAAATCCGCCGTGGCGCGCGCCTGGGCGCGCAAAGCCTCATCCAGCTTATGCAGCGCGATGCGCAAGCGATCTTGCGGGCGCTGCGGGAAGGCGAAAACCTCCGCCGCCTTGGGTTCAGTTTCTGGAAGGGTGATGGTGGATGCGCTCATCGCTCCGAACTCCGCTTGGTTAAGCGAAGACTAAGACAGATTAAGGAGTTTTGCTAGGGAATTTTTAGGAAAAATAAAGATTCGTGAAGAAATTTCTAACGGCTTTGTTTTTGAATGATATTTTTATATTGGCATTCACTAAATATAACTTCAGATAAAATAGGTTTTACTTTCATTCAACCATGGGTTCTGCCCCCTGCCCCGCGCAGGGCGAAACAGGGGGCAGGCGCGTTTACCGATTCGTGAATGCGGCCTTCCGCTTTTCCGCAAATGCCGCCATGCCTTCCTTCTGATCCGCGGTCGCAAACAGGGACAGGAACAGCCGCCTTTCGGTGCGCACACCTTCCGTCAGGCTGCTTTCAAAGGCGGCATTCACCGCTTCCTTCGCCATGGCAACCGAAGGCGCGGAAAGGGCCGCGATCTTCTCACCAATCTTCAGCGCTTCCGCGATCAATTCCGCCGCAGGCACCACGCGGCAGACCAGATTGGCGCGTTCCGCTTCCTCGGCATTCATCATGCGCGCGGTCAGGATCATTTCCATGGCCTTGGATTTGCCGATGGCGCGCGTGAGGCGCTGGGTGCCGCCCGCACCCGGGATGATGCCCAGATTGATTTCCGGCTGGCCGAAGCGCGCGGTGTCAGCGGCGATGATCAGGTCACACATCATCGCCAATTCGCAGCCACCGCCAAGCGCAAAGCCAGCCACGGCGGCAATCACGGGCTTTTGGATTTCCAGCACGGTTTCCCAATTGGCCCCGATGAAGTCATTGAAATAGACGCCAGGGAAATTGCGTTCCTTCATTTCCTTGATGTCGGCGCCAGCAGCGAAAGCCTTCTCATTGCCGGTGATGACAATGGCGGCAATCGCCGGGTCCTTGTCAAAGGCGCGCAAGGCAGTGCCGAGTTCGATCATCAATTGATCACAAAGCGCATTCAGCGCCTGCGGCCGGTTCAGCCGGATCAGCCCGGTCTTGCCGTGGGTTTCAACCAGGATCATTTCAGGGGCCATGGCGGTTCTCCTTCATCTGTCGTGCTGCATAAGGCCATAGCACAGCCCTGAAGAAAACTACCCATTGCAGGGCATACTCTGGCCTTCAGGCTTTCTCCACCCGCGTCAGCCAGCATCCCGGCCGCGCGGTGTGGATATTGACATAGGCCACACGTGGGTCGCCGAGCCTTGCGCGTAGCGCGGCCTCGGCCTCTTCACCCGGCAAGACAATGCCAAGGTCATAAAGACACATGCCCGCCGCATCGTAATGCCGCAGGCTGATGATGCTATTGACCAGCACGGTTTCCGGCAGCGCATCTTCAAGTGCTGCCCCGGCGCAGTCATGGGCATGCAGAAACACCGGCGAGGGTGTCCAATACGGCCCCTGCGGCAGGGGCAAATCCCAGGAGGCGAGCAGCATGACCTCGCCGGGCTGGCCCAGGCGCAGACAGGCCCGGCAAGGATAGCCCGGCCCATCCACCTCACGGGTCTGAATGATCCCGCCGCGATCATCACGGCGGGAGGTGCGAAACCGGCTTGCGGCTTCGGGATCCATGGGGAGGCAGCGAAAACGTGTCATAGCGCGTTTCTGCCTCAGCGGGTACAGGCAGACCATCCGCTTCTTGCGCTGACTTGAAACCTTGGGGAAATGTTCAACGCTGCTTGATCGGGCAGAAAAAGCTGGATCGCCCAGATTGCACAATGCGTTTGATCCCCGCGCATTCCGGCTGGCCCGGACAGCCAGGGCAGGCTTCCCCTTCCCGGCCATAGACCGCGAAATTCTCCTGAAAGCGCCCAATCTCGCCATCGGCACGCACATAATCACGTAGGCTCGACCCGCCAGCGGCAATCGCCTCCTGCAACACCGCCTTGATGGCGGGGGCGAGCCGGCCCGCCCGCGCCCCAGCCACCGTATGGGCGGAACGGCGCGGCGAGATGCCGGCGCGATAGAGCGCCTCACAGACATAGATATTGCCAAGCCCGGCGATCACGCGTTGGTCCAGAAGGGCGGCCTTGATCGGGGTGCGCTTGCCCGCCAGCGCCGCCGAAAGCCAGGCAGGGGTAATCTCCGGCCCAAGCGGTTCCGGGCCAAGCCCGGCCAGCAGCTTGTGTTGGTCCTCGGCGTCGGTTGCCACCAAATCTACGCTGCCGAAGCGGCGCGGGTCCACAAAGCCGATATGCCAGCCGCCCTCCGTCCCGAAGGCCAGATGCTCATGCGCCTCGGGGGGCGCGTTATGGCCGCGCGCGTCGGAAAAGACGCCCTGCTTGCCCTGCCGAGGCACCACCGGCGCACCTTCCCGCCTTGCCACCATGCGGCCTGACATGCCAAGATGGATCAGCAGGCTTTCGCCGCCTTCCAGCCGCATCAGGATATATTTCGCCCGGCGGCGGAAGCCAAGAACCCGGCGCCCGCGCAGCCGGTCCGCGAGGCGCGGTGGGAAGGGAAAGCGCATGCCATCGCGCCGGGTTTCGGCCCAGGCGATGCGCTCATGCTCCAGCACCGCCTGCAGGCCGCGCATCACGGTTTCCACTTCCGGCAATTCGGGCATTGCCCCTCCCCTTTCCGCCGATTGGCGCCTATGTTGACGCCATGAACGATACCGCCGCCCCAGAGACAGATTTCGGTTACCGCAAAATCCCCAAGGCCGAAAAGGCCGGGATGGTGCGCGCCGTGTTTGAAAGTGTCGCGCCCAAATATGACGTGATGAATGATCTGATGTCGCTTGGCGTGCATCGCGTCTGGAAGCGCATTTTTGTGAATGCCATCGGCGCCGGGCCGCATGATACGCTGCTCGACCTTGCGGGGGGCACGGGCGATATATCCTTCCTCGCACTCGAACGCGGGGCGGGGCGGGTAATCCTGACGGATGTGAACCCCGCCATGCTGGAAGTGGCGCAAGTCCGTGCCTTATCCCGCGGGCTGGTCAGCGGGCTTTCCTTCATGTGCGTGGATGCCGAGCATATTCCGCTGCCTGATCGCAGTGTGGAACGCGTTTCCATCGCCTTTGGGCTGCGTAATTGTACCGATAAGGATGCGGTGCTGGCCGAGGCTCGGCGCGTGCTCCGCCCCGGTGGGCGGTTTCATTGCCTGGAATTCTCAAAACTTGAGGTCGCGGCCTTGGATGCGTTGTATGATGCCTGGTCTTTCAAGGCGTTGCCTATGATTGGCGAATATGTCGCGAAGGACCGCGCTTCCTATGAATATCTGGCCGAGAGCATTCGCATGTTCCCGGACCAGGAAGCCCTTGCGGGCATGATGCGCCGCGCGGGGTTGGAGCGCGTTTCCTATCGCAACCTATCGGGCGGCATTGTCGCCATGCATAGCGGCTGGCGTTTGTAAAAAACCTTATTCCGGATCGGGCGGCAGGTCTGCGACGGGTGCGCGGGAATCCTCCGCCCAATCCGTGCTTTTCTTCATGCGACTTCGCAGCAGATAGGCAGCGCCAAGCCCGAGCGCGCCAAGCCCCGCAAACCCGGCAAACCCAATTGCCGCCACGCCACCCAAGCGCATCACGGCAAGCCCGCAGGCCATTTTCGGCAAGATCATCAGCTTTCCCTGTTGCTTTGCGCTTCCTTATCCGCGGCATTGCCTGTTGTAGGCAAGGGCCTTTGCGCTGCGCAGGAACAGAAAGCGCGGCCCTGGGGCAGGCGGTTCACCTGCGTCGCCTCCCCGCAATGGGGGCATTCAATCACCTCACGCGCGGTCATGCGGGCGGCGCCAGGCTTCGGGCGGGCTGCGGGCCTAGCTTCACCTGGCGCGCCCCACTTCCTGCCATTCGCACAAAAGCGGCGCCTGACCATTCGCCATTTGCTGGGCCCGCTCACGCTCCTCGGCGCTCATGCTCTGCCAAATCTCATCGCGCCTTTGCGCGGCATGCGGCTGGTTCAGCGTGGCCGCACGGCTCATCCAGCCATAGGCAACCGGGCGATTCGTGGTATGGCCAGTGACAAGGCCCGTTGCCTCCCGCGCCAGGCGCACGCCCTTGACCGTGGTGCCGGAATAAATCTCACCCAGGCGAAAGGCCGCCGGGCCATAATCCTGCGCCGCCGAACGACACAGCCAGGAAACCGCTTGCGGCGTGCTGTAAAACGGGCCGGAGCCTTCGTTCAATGAACAGCAAAGCGCATTGCCAACCTGATACTGCGCCGCCGGATGCCCGGCGCGGGCGGCATCAATATGGGCGGAATAAGCGGCCTGATCACGCGCGATATTGAGGCCTTCAACCGCCGCAACGGTGCAGCCGGCCAGCGCCATAGCGCCAAGCAACGCCAGAATACGCCGCGAAAACCAAGCGGATGAGAACATGACAGCCCCTTTCATCAGCAGAAGGCATCTGCCTGATGGGGTATTTCCTGGCAGGGCTTCTGCGCGCATTCCATGATCGAAATCAATTTCTCAGCGCGTCCGGGGTAAGAAGCGGTTCAGAACCGCGCGCTTCGCGCCTACGCCTTTCTCTCCCCCTTATCGGGCAAGGGCCGCATGGCGCGAAGCTGCGCGGCAAGTGCCCCCTGCCCGGCCAATTCCGCAAGCAAGGCTGCTTCTTCCCGCGCCGCTTCAAAGCCCAGGCGATAGCCAGTATAGGTCGCTTGATCGAGGCTTTGGCCCAAGGCCTTGCCGATGGCCTGCATGAATGGCTTCCCCTTTATTTAAGGCGCGCCTACCGCCCCTTGCAGTATCCCGCGCCCGCATGGCTGGTGCCGGAAGGGCAAGACCCGCCCCGGCTTGGCACATATTCCGTCCGCCCATCTGTCCGGCAATAGCCCGCACCGGCATGGCTGGTGCCGGAAGGGCAGGACCCGTTCTGCGCCGCGACAAAACCCGCGCCGGAGGAGGATCGGCAATAACCAGACCCCGCATGGCTGGAACCCGATGGGCAGGACCCGTTGCGCGCTGGCACCATTTGCTGCGCCATGGCAGCGCTGGTGGTGATCACTAGTCCAAAAAGCGTAGCGCGCAGCAGCATCGTCGGGCGATCCTTCATGTGCCTGAGGCAAGAAAAGCCACAGATCGCGGCTTCTCAACGTCGCCCTTGTGACAGCAAAGGGTAAATCAAACCCTTTCCAACACCGTCGCGATCCCCTGCCCCACCCCGATGCACATGGTGGCCAAGGCGCGCTTCAGGCCACGTTCCTGCATTTCATGCGCGGCGGTCGCGATCAGCCGCGCACCACTCATGCCGAGCGGATGGCCAAGCGCAATCGCGCCGCCATTCGGGTTCACGCGCGCATCATCATCGGCAATGCCAAGCCCGCGCAGCACGGCTAGGCCCTGCGCGGCGAAAGCCTCATTCAATTCAATCACATCCATCTGGTCTTGCGTCATGCCAAGACGCGCCAATAGTTTTTGCGTCGCCGGCACCGGCCCAATCCCCATCACGCGCGGCGCGCAACCCGCTGTCGCCACGCCGACAAAGCGCGCGAGCGGCGTCAGCCCATGGCGCTTCGCCGCCGCCTCGCTCGCGATGATCAGCGCGCAGGCGCCGTCATTCACACCCGAGGCATTGCCCGCCGTCACCGATCCATCCGGCTTCACCACCGGCTTTAATTTGCCGAGAGCCTCCATGGAGGTTTCGCGCGGATGTTCATCAGCACTCACCACCACCGGATCACCCTTGCGGGAGGGAATGGTCACCGGCACGATTTCCTTCGCCAGCCTGCCATTTTTCTGCGCCGCCGCTGCCCGCGCCTGGGAACGAAGCGCCATGGCATCCTGATCTTCGCGCGCGATATTGTAATCGGCAGCGACATTCTCCGCCGTTTCCGGCATGGAATCCGTCCCATAGCGCTTATGCATGGCAGGGTTCACAAAGCGCCAGCCAATGGTGGTGTCATAAACGGCATTGCTGCGCGAAAAGGCGCTTTCGGCCTTGGGCATCACGAAAGGCGCGCGGGACATGCTTTCAACGCCGCCCGCGATCGTCAATTCAGCTTCGCCAGCGCGGATGGCGCGCGCGGCAATGCCCACCGCATCCATGCCAGAACCGCAAAGCCGGTTCACCGTACTGCCAGGGATCGCTTGCGGCAGTCCGGCCAATAGCAGCGCCATGCGCGCGACATTGCGGTTATCCTCACCCGCCTGGTTGGCGCAGCCGAAAATCACATCATCCACCGCTGCCCAATCCACCGAAGCGTGGCGTTCCATCAGCGCCTTCAGCGGCACCGCGCCAAGATCATCCGTGCGCACGGAAGAAAGGCTGCCACCATAGCGGCCAATCGGCGTCCGCAGGGCAGCACAGATAAAAGCTTCGGGCATGGTATTGTTTCCTCAATCCTGATTGCGTGACCAAGCGTTATGGATCACGCTCTACACGCGCCATCATCACGCAGAAAGCCTAGCTTGCCAATCAGTCGGCGCGGATATTCACCTCCCGCGCGATGCGGGTCCAGGTTTCGCGTTCCTTCACAACATTCTCTCTTACCTCGGCGCCCGGTGCGAAAGCCGGGAAGGTGCCGAAGCCCAGCAGCGTTTGCGGCAGATCGGTGTTGTCCATGGTCCAGCGCATGGCATCTTCCAGCCGACGCAGAATGGCGGGTGGTGTGGCGGCTGGCGCCGCAAGGGCAGACCAGGAAGTGAATTCATAGCCAGGCACACCAGCCTCATCCACCGTTGGTACATCGGGCAAATTGGGGTGCCGCTGGCGGGAAGTAATGGCCAGTACCCGCACGCGCCCCGCTTCATGCGCGCCGCGCATCAGCCCATAGCCATCCACCATCAATTGCACACGCCCCCCAAGCAGATCCTGCAAGGCCGGTCCACTGCCGCGATAGGGCACATGAACGATATCAAACCCGGCGCGCTGCTTCAGGATTTCAAAGGCGAAATGCGGTACACCGCCCGAACCGCCGGAACCGAAATTCAATTCGCCAGGGCGGCGGCGCGCGATATCCAGGAATTCCTGTAGCGTACGTGCAGGGAAATCCGCCGGCACCGCAATTGCGAGCGGGCCGATATGCACGCGGCGAACATAAGCGAAATCACGCACCGTATCGAAACCCGGATTGGGAAACAGCGCTTGCGTCGTGTAATTGCCGACATTGCCGAAGAACAGCGTATAGCCATCGGCCGGTGATTTCGTCACGTGATCCATGGCGATATTGCCGTTATTGCCGGCGCGATTATCAATCGCGATCGCCTGACCAAGCCTTTGGCTAAGGCGCTGAAAAGTAGGCCGCCCGATGGTGTCCACGCCGCCACCGGGCGGGAAGCCAATCACCACCCGAATGGGCCGGCTTGGATAATCCCCTTGCGCGACAGCCTGTATGGGCAGCGCTGCACCCAACCCGCCGAGCAACAAATTGCGACGATTGACCTTCCCTATCATTGTTTTCCTCCGCTACTATTTGATGTTTAGCGAAAGCCTATGGGGCAGCGCGTACAAGCGTCAATCAAATTCGTGGCACTAAAGCCGGGCAGGCCATGCGCGCATGATCATGCCGGATACATGACAAGGACAAGGGAAATCGCTCCACTCCCTTCAACCTTCATTTCACCATCAGGCGTCTATCGCCTTTTGCGCTCTTGGCACGCATGGGAAAGTCTGTCGGCGTCATGCCGCCACCACAAGCAACTTCGGCAGGCGCAGCAGGTTGTAAGCTGCCATTGCCCGGTTATGTGCAGACCCTTCACCGGACCGAATTATGTGTGTGCAACCCGCCATAAATGTATCGAATGCAGTGCCCGGATCCGGCCGTCCGCAGCAACGCCAGGCTTCCACACGAGACGACTGCGCCGCCGCTATTCCGGGCAGCAGCGTCAAGCCAATGACCCAGGGCTTTGTCCGTGCGTCCCGCATCCTTCAAAAAAAACATGCCGAAAGCCGTTACGGAATGGAAGTGAAATACGCCTGGGTTAAGGCGGCTCAGGCCACCAAAGCCACCGCCAAAAACCCAAGCCCCGCAAAACTCGCCGCCGCGCCCATCGCGGGGCGCAGCCAGCGCGCGCGTATGGCCTGCTGCGCCAGCGCCATGGCACCCAGCATCAGCGCGACCTGGATCACCGCAAGCCCCGCCAAATAGGCGATGATCGGCGTTGCCTCGGCGCCGATCACGGCCTCCGCAAAGGCATGGCCATGGAACAGCCCGGCCAGGGCGAAACCTGCCAACAATGCCCCGGCGCTGACCCGCCGCGTCATCAGCAGCGCAAGCCCTGCTATCAGTATCGAAGCGGCCACAAGCGCCTCGGTCGGCCCCAGGCCAATACCGGCCAAATGCAGCGCAACCCCCGCCATGCTGGCGATCAGGAAGCTGGCCAGCACCCGGAGAGCGCTACTGCGCGGCAAGGCTGCTGCCAGCACGCCGGCCGCCACCAGAAAGGCCAGATGATCCAGCCCAATCACCGGATGGCCAATGCCGGAAGCAAAGCCTTGCCAGAGTGTTTCCGGCATGGCGCCGCCCATCGGGTGATGCGCAGCCGCCGGCAAAGGCAGCAGGGCCACAAGGCTCAGGGCGAAAAATTGGCGGCGCATCCGCATCTCCCACGGGTTTTCCCCAGCATGCTCGCCGCTTCGGGGCCGGGATGCAAGCGGCGCGCGGTTGGACCGGCGGGGCGGAGCCTCTATATCCTTCGTGTGATCAAAATCCTTCAGATTCCCCTCCTGCTTGGTGCAATGCTCCTGGCTGGCCCTGCCCTCGGCGCCTGCGCCGATTCCCCCGCGCCTGGCGTGGTCTGGCGCCGCTGCCTGCTGGATAATGCGGATTTCTCGGGCCGGGACCTGGCGGGGGCCACGCTCCGCGATTCCTCCTTCGCGCGGGCGCGCTTTGTGGAAGCGAAGCTCGCCGGCATTGATGGGTCAGATGCGCGGTTCAGCTTTGCCGATATGTCCCGCGCTGATCTGACCGGTGCGACGCTCCGCAGCACCGATCTGACGCGCGCCGTGCTGGCCGGCGCCACGCTAAAGGGTGCGGATTTGCGCCGCGCCACACTGTTTCGCGCCGATTTGCGCGGCGCTGACCTGACCGGGGCGGAATTGACTGGCGCCAATCTTTCCGGCGCTGATTTCAGCGGTGCGCGCTGGCTGGATGGCGAGAAGATTTGCGGCGCCGGGTCCATCGGGTCCTGCCAATGAGCGAGGCTGATTACCTTTCGCGGCTCAATGCCGAACAGCGCGCGGCGGTGGAAGCGCTTGATGGGCCGCTTTTGGTGCTGGCAGGTGCCGGCACCGGCAAGACGCGCGTGCTGACCACGCGGTTTGCGCATCTGCTGCGCAGCCGCAAAGCCTTCCCTTCCCAGGTGCTGGCCGTGACCTTCACCAATAAGGCCGCGCGGGAAATGCGCGAACGTGTCGGCGCCATGATGGGCGAGGCTGTGGAAGGGCTTTGGCTTGGCACTTTCCATGCGCTGACTGCGCGCATGCTGCGGCGTAATGCGGAACTTGTCGGGCTGAATTCCAATTTCACCATCCTGGATACGGATGATCAGCTGCGCCTGCTAAAGCAGGTGATGGAAGCGGAACATATTGACCTGAAGCGCTGGCCCGCGAATGGGTTGATGGCGATCATTCAGCGCTGGAAGGATCGCGGGCTGACGCCGGATGCCGTCACACCTGCTGAGGATACGGATTACGCCGCGGGGCGCGCGCGCAGTATTTATGAGGCGTATCAGGCGCGGCTAAAGGCACTCAATGCCGCGGATTTCGGTGATTTGCTGCTGCATGTGGTGACGATTTTGCGCGGCCACCCGGAAGTGCTGGCCGATTATCAGCGGCGCTTTCGCTACATTCTGGTGGATGAATATCAGGACACCAATCTGGTGCAGTATTACTGGCTGCGGCTGTTGGCGCAGGCGCATCGCAATATCTGCTGTGTGGGTGATGATGACCAATCCATCTATTCCTGGCGCGGGGCGGAGATTGAAAACATCCTCCGCTTTGAAAAGGATTTTCCCGGCGCGCAGGTGGTGCGGCTGGAATCGAATTACCGTTCAACCAAGCCCATTCTGGCCGCCGCATCCGGGCTGATTGCGCACAACACCGGCCGGCTGGGCAAAACCTTGCGCCCCGGGCGCAATGATGCGGATGGCGAGAAGGTGCGCGTTGTCTCAGTCTGGGACAGCGAAGAAGAAGCCCGCATGGTGGGGGATAGGATCGAAGCCGCGCGCCGTTCGGGCGAAAGCCTTGGGGAGATCGCCATTCTGATCCGGGCCGGTTTTCAGACTCGCGCTTTTGAAGAACGCCTGATCACGCTCGGCCTGCCCTATCGCGTGGTAGGTGGCGCACGGTTTTATGAACGGCAAGAAATCCGCGATGCCATGGCCTATTTCCGCGTGGTGGCGCAGCCCGCGGATGATTTGGCGTTTGAACGTATCGTCAATCTGCCCAAGCGCGGGCTTGGCGATACCGCGATGCGGGAGATGCATGCGCTGGCGCGCTCGGAAGCCGTGCCGCTTGCCATCGCAGCCGGGCTTGCCTTGGAAAAAGGCGTGATCAAGCAGGCCAAGGCGCGCGCGGCCCTGGGTGAATTGCTGGAAGGTTTCGCCCGCTGGCGCGCCATGTTGCCGAATGAAGGCCATGTGGTGATGGCGGCGACCCTTCTGGAAGAAAGCGGCTATACCGATATGTGGAAGCAGGATCGCAGCCCGGAAGCACCGGGGCGGCTTGATAACCTCAAGGAATTGCTGCGCGCCATGGCGGATTACGAAACCCTCGCGGGATTTCTCGAACATGTCTCGCTGGTGATGGAAAATGACGAAGCGGCGGAAGGGCAGCGCGTTTCCATCATGACACTGCATGGCGCGAAGGGTTTGGAATTTGATCGGGTGTTCTTGCCCGGCTGGGAGGAAGGCGTCTTTCCATCGCAGCGCAGCCTGGAAGAACGGGGGGAACGCGCCTTGGAAGAAGAAAGGCGGCTTGCTTACGTTGGCATCACGCGCGCGCGGCGTTTTGCCGTGATCAGCCACGCCGCCAATCGGCGGATTTACGGCAATTGGCAGGCTTCCATCCCGTCGCGCTTCCTTGATGAATTGCCGGCATCTGAAATCAAGCTGGAAGGCAATGCCGCACGAGAAATGCGAAGCGCGAGCGTATTTCCAAGCGCCGGCGGGCTTTATGGCCAGCGCCCGCGCGTGATTGAAGCAGCCGCTTGGGAAGTGAAAGAACGCCCAACCAGTAGCGCGCATTATGCCCCGGGCGATCGCGTCTTTCACCAGAAATTCGGCTATGGCGAGGTGACGGGCGTGGAAGATGACCGTCTGGATGTCCGCTTCGACAAGGCCGGCGAAAAGCGCCTGATTGATCGTTTTGTGGAGAAAGCCTGATGCGCCCTGCTGGCCCTGATGGCGCGGGCGCGCTTTCTCGACGCCGCGCTGAACCGCTTGAAGCGCTCAGCATTGATGGGTTGAGTGAGGAAGCGCTGCCCTTCTTCGAAGCCGCCTTGCAACAAGTCTGCGGCACGGTCGCCTATTTTCGCGATGAGCCGAGCGATACCTGGCGCGTGGAAGGTGTGCGCGAAGCCGGTGCGGGGCAGGAGGAATTGGAAAGCGCCTTGGCTTTGGCGGCGCTGGTGGCGGGCATCGCCCAGCCCGAATTGCAGATCGTGCCGGTGGAAGCGGATGGTTGGCTCGCGCGCACCGTGCAGGCATTTCCGGAACAGCGGATTGGCCATCGCTTTCTGATCCGCCCGACCCATGTTGCGGATCGGCCCAGTTTTGATCGGTTGGTGTTGAAGCTTGATGCGGGCTTGGCGTTTGGGTCCGGCGAACATGCCTCTACCCAAGGTTGCCTGATGGCCTTTGAAGCCATGGCGTATCGGCGACCGCGGCGGATCATGGATCTGGGCAGTGGTTCCGGCATTCTCGCCATGGCGGCGGCGAAGTTGTTGCATGTGCCGGTGACGGCGACCGATATCGAACCCTGGTCGGTGCGCATTTGTGCGGAGAATGCGCGGTTGAATGGCTTATCTGCCCAGATGCGCGCCTTATTGGCGGATGGCTGGCGTGATCGTCGGTTGCAGGGCAAGCGCTATGATCTGATTTTCGCCAATATTCTGGCGCGCCCGCTTTGCGCCATGGCGCGAGAATTGGCGGCGCATCTTGCACCGCAGGGAACGGCCATTTTGGCCGGGCT
>Ga0315900_10005883_pt1 | contig 16687 bp, 14 predicted proteins | sample LakEriMetagenome_FD_203521 | JGI IMG/M metagenome (GOLD analysis project Ga0315900, IMG submission 203521) | Freshwater fungal communities from buoy surface, Lake Erie, Ohio, United States - Buoy 12 MA114 | ecosystem: Environmental > Aquatic > Freshwater > Lake > Lake biofilm | place: USA: Lake... | reverse complement strand
TTATAGTCCACCTAGCCAATGGCTCAACTCGTTTCCTCGAAAAATTTGCTCATGTCCTCCCGCCCGCTGGCGGTGGGGGTCATTTCCGATGTGGCAGCCTTGGATCACTTTTGCGCCCTCGATGCCCCGGCAAGGGCCGCACTTTGTGACGTGGCGGAAATCCGGCTCGATTTGTTGAAGCTCCCGGCGGCTGATTTGCGCTCGAAACTGGCCGGAAACACGCTGCCGCTGCTCCTGACCGCCCGCCATCCGGCGGAGGGCGGGCAGGCCCCCGAGGATCCTGCGGCCAGGGGGGCGATGATCGAGCCGCTGCTTGATCTCGCGGCCCTCATCGACCTTGAATTGCGCAGCGCCATGCCGATGCAGGGCACGATCCAAAAGGCGCGTGCCGCCGGGGTGCCGGTGATCGGCTCGTTTCATGATTTCCAGGCCACACCGGCTGACGATGTGCTGCTGGGCGCGGTGAATTTCGGCCAGCAGGCCGGCCTCGACGCGGTGAAGATCGCCACCTACCTCAACAGCCAGGAGGATCTCATCCGGCTGATGAAACTGGCCGGTGGCACTCATCGTCTGCGGCTGTCCGTGATGGGCATGGGGCCGTGGGGGCGTGTTTCGCGTCTCGTGCTGGCAAAAAGTGGCAGTTTGTTGAATTACGGCTTCATTGGCAGCTCGAATGCTCCCGGCCAGTGGCCTGCGGCCCGTTTGAAAGAACTGCTTTCCGAACTTTGAGATGATCACGCGCCTCTTTTCAAAACTTTGTTTCCCATTTCTGCTTTCGGTGGTTTGCGCCGCGACCCTGACCGGATGCATCGACGAAAAACGGGAGAAGGAGCTGCAATGGCGCGAGGAGGAGGCCGAGGCCAAAATGGCCGCCGCCTCAAAAATTCAGCGGGAAGTCGTCGCCGAACGCCAGCGCATCGAGCAGGACAAGGCCCAGCTCGTCGCGCGTGAGAGCGCCGTGCAGGAACTGAAAAAGCGGCTCGAAACCGAACTGGCGGAAGAGGCCGAGAAACTCAGGAAAGTCCGCCGCGAGATCGAGATCAAAAACCTCCGCGGCGCGATCCCGCAGATCAGCGCCGGTCGCTGCATCATCATCGACCCGGAGACGGATGACGTCTTGTTTGAAAAGAACCCTGACGTCAAAGGCGCCATCGCCAGCACCACGAAGATCATGACCGCCCTGCTTGTCGTCGAGAACGGAGATCTGGACAAGATTGTCACCGTGGAGTTGAGCGACACGCAGTGCGCGCCCGTGCGCATCGGTTTGAAGGTGGGGGAAACCTACACTCGCCGCCAGCTTCTCACCGCGATGATGGTGAAAAGCTCGAACGACATCGCGCAGGCGCTCGCACGGGACAATGCCGGCAGCGTGGCCGCCTTCGCCGCGAAGATGAACGAGCGCGCGAAAGCGCTTGGCCTGCAAAACACCTTCTTTGTCAATCCGCATGGCCTGCCCTCGACTACCGATGAGGATCCTTTTAGCACCGCCCGCGATCTCGCCTTCATCGCGAAGGCCGCGGACAAGCAGCCGGAGCTCCGCAAGATCGTGAAGCTGCAAAGCTACAAGTTCACAAGGCCGGACGGCAAGTCCATCGACCTCTCCAACACCAACCGCGTGCTGCGCACGGCCAGCTACTGCGACGGCATGAAAACCGGCTTCACCGAGGCCGCTGGCTATTGCCTCGTCGCCACCGGCGAGCGTAACGGCCGCCGCCGCATCGTCGTCGTGCTGAATGACACCAGCGAAGGCGTCTGGCGTGACGCTCAGGCGCTGCTCGACTGGGCCCTGAAGGCCTGAGGCAACATCACGCTTGCCAGTTTCATGGCTCCCCGGCATCATCGCCGTCCCCGACCATGAAATCATTCGCACTCACCCTTGCCACGCTGTGCCTCGCCGCGGCCAGCCTTGCTGAAACCGCCAAAAATCTCGCCATCAGCCCGCAGCCGCGTGAGGGCGGCTGGGTGAAGCGTCACGAGTCCTTCAACGAAACTTCCAAGAAGGGCGAGGCGCAGTTGGTTTTCCTCGGCGACTCGATCACCCAAGGGTGGGAAGGCAATGGCAAGGATGTGTGGGCCAAAACTTGGGCGCCGCTCAAGGCCGCGAACTTCGGCATTGGCGGCGATCGCACCGAGCACGTGATCTGGCGCCTGCAAAACGGCAACTTTGACGGCCTCAAGCCGAAGCTGGTCGTCCTCATGATCGGCACGAACAACACCGGCCACCAGAACCGGCCCGCCAAGGAGCACGGTGGAGCGATTTACATCAGCACGGCGGAACAAACCGCCGAAGGCGTGAAGATGATCCTCGACATCCTCGGCAAAAAGCTGCCGGAGACCAAGGTGCTGCTGCTCGGCATCTTCCCGCGTGGCGCCACGAAGGATGACAAGATGCGCCAGCAGAACGTCGCCACGAACAACCTCATCTCCGGCTTCGCCGACGGCAAACGCGTCCACTACATGGACATCGGCAACACCTTCCTCCAGCCCGACGGCACGCTGCCAAAGGAAATCATGCCCGACCTGCTTCACCTCAACGCCAAAGGCTACGAGATGTGGGCCAACGCCATCGAAGGCAAGGTCAAGGAACTCATGAAGTAACCAAGGAGTGGGGACACCCTGTCCCCACACTTCAATTCAGCATCATCCCGGCCATGAAATTCATCCTCATCCCGCTTCTCTTCGCTGCCACGGCTAGTTTCGCCCAACTCGCAACGCAGGCCACGCCTGTGGACAAGATCAAGGTCGCCAAAGGCTTCAAAGTCGAGCTGCTCTACTCCGTGCCGAAGGAAACCGAAGGCTCGTGGGTGGCGATGACGCAGGATGACAAGGGCCGCATGATCTGCAGCGACCAATACGGCGCGCTCTACCGCATCACGCCGCCCGCCATCGGCGGAAGCCCCGGCGAGACGAAGATCGAGAAGCTGAGCATCGACTTTGGCCACTGCCAGGGCTTGCTTTATCATGCCGGGGCGCTCTACGGCGTGGTGAATAATGACGCGTATCAGGGCAGGGGACTTTACCGCTGCAAAGACACGAACGGCGATGATCAATTCGACTCCGTGGAGCTGCTGCGTGCCTTTCCTGGCAAGGCGGGCGAGCATGGGCCGCACGGCGTCATTGCCGCGCCGGATGGCAAGAGCCTCTACGTGATGTGCGGCAATCAAACGCCCGAACCGAGCTGCGAAACCAGCCGCGTGCCGCGCCACTGGGCCGAGGATCAATTGTTCCCGATGCTGCTCGGTCGCGGTTTCATGCGTGATGTGCTCGCACCTGGCGGCTGGCTGGCGAAGACCGATCTCGACGGCAAAAAGTGGGAGCTGATCAACACCGGCACGCGCAACACCTATGACATCGCCCTCAACCGCCACGGCGACATCTTCGGCTTCGACGCCGACATGGAATGGGACACCGGCATGCCGTGGTATCGCCCCACACGCGTCTGCTTCATGCAAAGCGGCGGCGAGTTCGGCTGGCGTACGTGTAGCAAGAAATGGCCCGTGCGCTGGGAGGACAGCCTGCCGCCCGTCGTGGACATCGGCCCCGGCTCACCCACCGGCGTCGCCTTCGGTTACGGAGCCAAATTCCCCGCGAAATACCAGGACGCGCTCTACATCTGCGACTGGAGCTACGGCAAGATGTATGCCGTGCACCTCAGCGCGAACGGCGCTGGCTACACCGGCACTGCGGAAGAGTTCATGAGCGCCTCCCCGCTGCCTCTGACGGACATCGAGATCTCGAAGAAGGATGGAGCCATGTATGTGAGCGTGGGTGGTCGCAAGGTGCAGTCAGGTTTGTATCGGGTGACTTACACGGGCGCGGAGAAGTCTGAAGCGTCAGACAAATCTGCCTCGTCCGACCTCGCGAAGACGCGTGAAGCCCTCGAAAAGCCCGGAGCCAGCGTCGAAGCCGCGTGGCCGCATCTGTCTTCTCCGGACCGAAACCTCCGTTTCGCCGCACGCATTGCCATCGAGCATCAGCCGGTGGCTTCGTGGAAGGATAAAGCCCTCAACGAAACCAATCCGCGTGCCGCTTTGACCGCGCTCATGGCGCTGGCACGCAGCAGTGCAGGCGACAAATCGCTGCAGAAGCCGATTCTCGACGCGCTGGGCAAGATCGACTTCAAATCGCTCAAGGGCCTCGATCGCAACACGCTGATTCGCGATCACATGCTCGTCTTCACGCGTCTGGGTGAGCCGGATGCGGCGACGAAGGCCAAACTGATCGAGAAGCTCAATCCTCTCTTCCCGACAAACGACACGGGCCTGAATCGCGACCTCGCGGAGGTGCTCGTCTATCTCGGCGACTCCGGCATTGTCGCGAAAGCGGCGCCGCTGGTGAACGAGTCACCCACACAGGAGGAACAGATCGACTACGCCCGCATCGTGCGCTTTGCGAAGACCGGCTGGACGAAGGAACTGCGCGCCGATTACTTCCGCTGGTTCCTGCGCGCCGCAAACTACAAGGGCGGTGCCTCGTTTGACCTCTTCATCGGCGAGATCAAAACCAACGCGCTCTCCACCATGAAGGAGGAGGAGAAGCTGGCCATCAAGGACGTGCTCGATGCCAAGCCGGAGGCCAAGGCCCCGAGTTTCACGGTGAAGCCGATGACGTTCGTCAAAGCGTGGACGCTGCCGGAGCTCGAAAAATCCCTCGGCGTCGGTCTGGAGGGCAATCGCAACTTCCAGAACGGCCGCAACATGTTCGGCGCGGCCACCTGCTTCGCCTGTCATCGTTTCAACAACGAAGGAGGAGCTGTCGGTCCTGATCTGACCTCCGTGGCGGGCAAATACAGTCCGCGCGACCTGCTGGAGCACATTCTCGAACCGAGCAAGGAGATCAGCGACCAGTACGGCAGCACCGTTTTCACCAAGAAGGACGGCACCCAGGTCATCGGACGCATCGCCAACATGAAGGAGAACATCATGATGGTCTGCACGAACATGATGGACCCGAACAACTTCACCAATGTCGATGCGCGTGATGTGGTGAAGACCGAGGAGAGCAAGATCAGCATGATGCCGCCCGGCCTGCTCTTCATGCTCAAGGAGGACGACATCCTCGACCTCATGGCCTACCTGCTCAGCAAAGGGAATCCGGACGACCCGATGTTTGTGAAGTAAACCACCCGTCAACAAAAAGCCCCGGTTGGTTGACAACCGGGGCTTTTCGAGAGTGGTTTTTCGAACTGGATGCGTCCGTTACTTGCCTTTCTTGGCAGTCTCGGCCTTTCGCGCGGCCCAGCGTGCCTTTTGAGCCGCGGCGATCTTCTTGCGGGCGGCGGCGGACATGGTGCGCTTCTTTTTCGCAGGCTTTCCAACGGCTGCGGGCGCGCTGCTGCCAAGAAGGGAGGCAAGCTCGGCTTGGATGGCTTCGATCTTTTCCTGGAGCGCTGCTGCGCGGCGGAGTTGGGAGGCGGATAGGTTCATGATAGTTGCAGTCGGGTGACTGTTTGTCCTGTGTATGAGTTAGCAGAGGGTGTCAATTGTCATTTACTCCCCGGAAGCATCCCATGGATACCTCAGACGGGTCTCTGGTAGATCGAATGGAACACCTGCGGTGAGTTCGGATCGATGATGGTGATGCCATCCTTGCCGAAGCGGGCGGTCACGGTCGCGCCCTTGCCTTCCTGCATGTATTTCCAGTTCAGATCCCGCACTCGGGCCGCGGCATCGACGATCGCGCAGGTGATGCGCGCCTCCTCGGCGGTCGGATAGAGTTCGGCGACGGCATCGCGGCTCTCTTTGGCAAACTTCACGCGGCAGATGGCGACGAGGCCGACGGTGAGACTATCGACGCCGTAGCCGATGTAGCCCTTGCTGCCGTCAGGGCGTGCGACTTCGCGCGTGAAGTGGTTGTTGCTCGTGCGGGAGCCGCCCCCCGCGTTCCACCAGCGGAAGCCGCGATACTGCTGGTCGCTTTCGACCTTGCCGTCCGCGCCGACGATTTCGTGGCCTTGGTTCACCGGACCTTCAAAGTCCGCAGGTGTGATCCAGTTGTTGTGGAAGTTGATCGACATGCCGTTGTCGAAGTCCACGCGCACCTGCACGGCGTCGAAGGCGTTGATGCCGTCGCGCACCAGCCGCTTCTTCTGCCCCACGGCAGTCAGGCTGACGGGCTTCGACTTGTAGTAGCTCCAGATCAGATCCGTCCAATGCGGGCCGACGTAGCTGAAGGGATCGCTGTCCTCCACCCACTTGAAGGTGCTGGTGCTGACTTCGAGCGGTTCTTCGAGATAAGCCGTGCCATAGAGCGGCGCGCCGATGCGGTTTTGGATGTCATCGCGAATGCGCAGGTGATCGGGGTCGTAGCGCTTGTGCATGTCCACGGCGACGATGAGGTTCTTTGCTTTCGCGGCGTCGATGATCTCGTCGGCCTCCTGGATCGAGAGGCACATCGGCTTCTCTGTCAAAACGTGAACGCCTTTCGACAGCGCCGCGAGGATCGGCTGTGTGTGCAGATGATCCGGGGTGGCGACGGCCATCACATCGAGATCGGGAAATGCGGTGAGGATGTCATTCCACGGCTCATCGCCGAAAAACGCCCGCGGCTCATGTCCGGTCATCTCCTTGAACGCCGCGGCGGCCTTCCTCGCTGATTTCTCGCTGCGGGTCGCCACGGCGACGAGATCAAACCTCACCGGTGCGAGTTCACGCGAGTATTTGTCCAGTCCGACGCGGGCGAGCTGGCCGGCGATGCCGAAACGCTGCAGGTCCGCGTAGGCGCGTGCATGCACATCTCCGCCGAACATGCCGGCACCGACGAGGGCGATCTTGAGGGTGGGTTCCATGGTGCGGGCATGGAACGCGGACGCCCGGTCTGCGCAAGCCGCCATGTTGATACCCGAATGTCGGATTCGCATGTTTTGGTGAGGGCGGCTGTGTTCCGCTTGCCGGGTTCGTGCTCGAAATGGCCTATGAGATATCTCCAGCTTACAGCAGGCCTTCTTGCGCTCGCTGTGTCAGCGTCAGGGGGGACGACGTTGCCAGCGAGCTTGAGCCTCATTTTAGTATATGGATGTGGACCACGACGCTTTGTTGTTGGTGCTGGAAATTGAGCGCGGTGCGGCTTCCCCCGAGTTCAAGGGCTCGGCGGCCGTGTGATCGCGAGCCTGCGGCGCGCATTGAGGACGAGTGAATGCAAGCTGCCTTAGCTCACGTGGAAGTGGAGCCATCAAGTCGTGCCGAAGCCATAGAACCGCGAGGATTTGCCGGATCTGGAGGGGATGTTTCCAGCCGTACTCGAATAAGTGATGAAGATTGGTCGCGAAAGAACGCAAAGATCACCAAAACCTGGGTTCTTTTTCGCTTTGCGATCTGTGCGTTCCCCCTCGGCTAAAATCAGATCGAGACTTAATCTTCGACAAATATGTGTGACAGCTATTTTCTCTTCCTCAAATGCTCCATCAGCGCTTTCACAGCCTTGCTCTGGAAGCGCTGGGCGTTCCACATCATCGCGACGGTGCGGCGGGGCTTTTCGCCGGTGAAGGAGCGATAGACGCGCTGTTCGCTGGTGTCGATTTTCCGCGCCATGTCCGGCACGATCGACACGCCGTGGTTGAGCGAGACGAGCTCCTGCACCGTGGCGAGCTGGCTGGTGCGCTCGACGGTGACGGGCTGCACGGCCTTGCGACGGCAAAAGGTGGCGATGTTGTCGGTGAGGCAGTGGGCTTCGTTGAGCATCACAAAGGGAAATGCCTCCACGGCGTCGATGGGCAGTGTTTTGGAGGTCGCCAAAGGATGGCCGACGGGCACGACGAGGAGCAGTTCTTCGTCAAAGAGTGCCTCGATCTCGAGATTCTTCGCCAGGAGCGGCAGCGCGAGGATGGCGAGGTCGATCTCGCCATGATGGCAGCGTTTGATGAGATTCTCCGTCGTGTCCTCCTGCACGATGACGGCGATGTCGGGATACTTTTTCGCGAAGCTGCTCAGCAAGCTCGGCAGAAAGTAAGGCGCGATGGTGGGGATCGCACCGAGGCGGATGCGTCCGCGGCGTCCGGCCTCGGAAAGCTCGGAAAAGGTGTCCTCCATGAGCTGCAGGATGTGTTTCGCCCGCTGGAGCAGCAGTTCGCCGAGCTCGGTGAGCACCACTTCGCGTGGTTTGCGCTCAAACAGCGGCTGGCCGAGTTGGTCCTCGAGTTTTTGGATCGCTCGACTCAGCGCGGATTGCGAGAGATGCAATTCTTCGGCGGCGCGGGTGAAGTTCTTTGTGCGGGCGAGCACCACGAACTGGTCGAGGAGTTGGAGGCTGAGGTCGTTGCGCATGGCGCAGACTAGCGATGCGCGGCGTGCATCGCAAGCATTCAGACAATGCATTGGATGCATCGCAGGATTTCCGGCAAGACATTGCCCATGCGGCCATCACCCAATCCCGCTGATCGAAACCACCAACCCCAACCTGACATCATGAAACACTCCAAAACCAAGGCCTTGCTTGCCGCACTGATGCTGACGCCGGTGGTGTCCGCCTCCGCGCAAGACAAGCAAGCCGCCAACGCCGACAAAGCCATGCAAGACCTCAGCAAATGCCCGGTCATGGGCGCTCCCGCCTCAGCCAGCCGTCACACCGCCGCCAGCGCCATGTCGAATCGCGACTGGTGGCCGAACCAGCTCAACCTCAGCATCCTTCATCAAAACTCGCCGAAGGGAAATCCGATGGGCGAAGCCTTCGACTACGTCGAGGAGTTCAAGAAGCTCGACTACGCCGCGCTGAAGAAGGATCTGGAGCAGCTCATGACCACCTCGCAGGACTGGTGGCCCGCCGATTACGGCAACTACGGCCCGTTCATGATTCGCATGGCCTGGCACAGCGCCGGAACGTATCGCGTGACCGATGGACGCGGCGGCGCGGGCTATGGCACGCAGCGTTTTGCCCCGCTGAATAGCTGGCCGGACAATGCGAACCTCGACAAGGCCCGCCGCCTGCTTTGGCCCATCAAGCAGAAGTATGGCAACAAGATCTCGTGGGCCGATCTCATGATACTCGCTGGCAATGTCGCGCTGGAGTCGATGGGCTTTCAGACACTCGGATTCGCCGGTGGGCGCGCCGATGTGTGGGAGCCGCAGGAGGACATCTACTGGGGACCGGAGAGCACCTGGCTCGGTGACAAGCGCTACAAGGACGAGCGTGCATTGGATAAACCGCTCGCCGCGGTGCAGATGGGCCTCATCTACGTGAATCCCGAAGGCCCGAATGGCAATCCTGACCCGCTCGCCGCCGCGAAGGACATTCGTGAAACCTTTGCCCGCATGGCGATGAATGACAAGGAAACCGTCGCGCTCATCGCCGGTGGTCACACCTTTGGCAAAGCGCACGGCGCAGGCGATGCGAAGAACGTCGGCCCCGAGCCCGAAGCCGCGCCGCTGGAGGAGCAGGGCCTCGGATGGAAGAACAAATGCGGCAAAGGCAATGGCGCTGACACCATCACCAGCGGCCTCGAAGGCGCGTGGACCAGCGCACCCGCCCGCTGGTCGCACATGTATCTCTCGAATCTCTACGCTTACGATTGGGAGCTGACCACCAGCCCCGCCGGAGCGAAGCAGTGGCGTCCAAAAAACGGCGCAGGCAAAGGCACCGTGCCTGATGCGCACGACAAGTCGAAGAGCCACGCGCCGATGATGTTCACCACCGACATCGCGCTGAAAACGGACCCCGCGTATGCCAAGATCACCAAACGCTTCCTGGAGAATCCGAAGGAGTTCGAGGACGCCTTTGCCAAAGCCTGGTTCAAGCTCACGCATCGCGACATGGGACCACTCGCCCGCTACCACGGCCCCGAAGTGCCCAAGCAGACCTTCGTCTGGCAGGACCCCGTGCCCGCTGTCGATCACGAACTCATCAACGAGCAGGACATCGCGAAGCTGAAGGCACAGATCCTCGATTCCGGCCTCAGCACCTCCGAACTCGTCGCCACCGCCTGGGCCTCCGCAGCCACCTTCCGCGGCAGCGACAAGCGCGGCGGAGCCAACGGTGCTCGCATCCGCCTCGCACCGATGAAGGACTGGGAGGTCAACAACCCCGCGCAACTCGCCAAAGTGCTCGCCGCTTTGGAAAAAGTGCAGAGCGACTTCAACAAGGGCGGCAAAAAGGTCTCGCTCGCCGATTTGATCGTGCTCGCTGGCAATGCCGCCATCGAAGCCGCCGCGAAGAAAGCCGGTCATGACGTGAAAGTGCCCTTCACCCCCGGCCGCACCGATGCCACGCAGGAGATGACCGATGTCGAATCCGTCGCCTTCCTCGAACCGAAGCAAGACGGCTTCCGCAACTACCTCGGCCACGAACTGGATCGCCCCGCGCCGGAGAATCTCGTCGATCGTGCTCAACTCCTCACGCTCACCGCGCCGGAGATGACCGTGCTCGTCGGCGGCCTGCGCGTGCTCGGCACGAACACCGGCCATCCCGACCTCGGCGTGCTCACGAAGAATCGAGGCGCATTGACGAACGACTTCTTCGTCCACCTGCTCGACATGGACACCGAGTGGAAGGTCTCGCCCCGCTGCGAGCACTTCTACGAAGGAACTGATCGCAAGAGCGGCCAGATGAAATGGATGGCCACCTCCGTCGATCTCGTCTTCGGCTCGAACTCCCAGCTCCGCGCCATCGCCGAGGTCTATGCCAGCGCCGACAACCAGACGAAGTGCGTCACCGACTTCGTTGCCGCCTGGACCAAGGTCATGCATTTGGACCGCTTCGATTTGAAGAAGTGATCCGAAACCCACCCCCCCAAGCCCCGCTCCGGCATCCGCTGGAGCGGGGTTTTTGGCAATGTGGTGCAGCACCCTGCACTGCTTCGTTCGCTCCTGCAGACTCCACCTCGCTCACCCGCCAAAAACCATTTGCCTCGCCACACTGTATGCGTATAAACTCATATAGTTGAATAAAACACCGCCATGACTCCGAACCGACTCTTCATCCTCATCGCCGCGCTGGCAGCGATGCTGGCAGGTTTGCAGATGAGCCGGCAAGGCTGTCCGGCCTGCGTGCTGCTGCCGAAGAGCCCGGAGGAGGTTCGGGCCGCTCAAACAAATTCCACCACCCCAAAACCATGAAACTCGAAAACGCCATCCGCGCCCTCGCGGGCACCATGATCCTTACCAGCCTCACGCTGGCACACTACGTGAGTCCGAACTGGCTGTGGCTCACCGCCTTTGTCGGCGCAAACTTGCTGCAATCCGCCTTCACTGGCTTTTGTCCGGCGGAGACGGTGCTCAAAAAGCTCGGCGTCGGTTGTGATGCGGGCACTCCTGCCTGCAAAGCGTAACCTGCGGGCAGGAGTGCCCGCATCACTTTCTCCAGAACATGAAACTCTTCTCACGACTCCTCCCCGTCCTCGTGCTGGCCGCTTGTGGTCGGCATGAGCCCCCCCCCGCTCCAGTTCCTGCCTTGCCCAACGTGACCGTGAAGGCCGAGGCGGCGAAATGGAGCCCCCACACGGCAGTGGAGGAGGTCGTGGGCACGGTGCGCTCGAAAAAACGCGCCATGGTCGAGGCGAAGGTCAGCGGTCGCGTGCTCGACTACATCGCCACGCCGGGTGCGATGGTGAAAGCGGGCGATTTGCTGGCGCGGCTCGATGTGCAGGAGATCCAGGCGAAGGTCGATCAGGCCCGTGCGATGCTCGATCAGGCGAAACGCGACTTTGATCGTCAAAAGCAGCTCATCGCAAGCAATGCGACCACGCGGCAGGAATTCGATGCGGCGGATGCTCGCGTGAAAATAGGCACCGGAGCGGTCAGCGAGGCCGAAACGATACTCAGCTACGCCAAAGTCACCGCGCCCTTCGATGGCGTGGTCACGCGCAAGCTGGCGGATGTGGGCGATCTCGCCATGCCGGGCAAGCCGTTGCTCGAAATCGAGGCACCGACCTCGCTGCGCTTTGAGGCCGATCTGCCGGAGGCGATTTTGGATCGCGTGAAGCTCGGTGAAAAGATGCCGGTGCGTCTTGCGAAGGTCATCGAGGGCACGGTGACCGAAATCTCGCCGGTGGCTGATCCGGTGAGCCGCACGTTTTTGGTGAAGCTCGATCTTCCGGCGACGGAGGGCCTGCGCACGGGGCAGTTTGGCCGCGTGTCCGTGCCGGTGGCGGAGACGAAGCTGCTGCTGGTGACGCAAAGCGCCGTTTTGAAGCGTGGGCAGATGGAGATCGTGTTTGTGGCGAAGGATGGAAAAGCCGCGCTGCGGCTCGTGAAGACTGGCAAGGTGCTCGACGGCCGTGTCGAGGTGCTGTCCGGCATCGAGGAAGGTGAACAGGTCATCGTGAGCGACATCGCGCGTCTCGCCGATGGCCAACCCGTGACCGTGCAGCCATGAGCGAGTCCAAAAGTACAGTAGCCATCTCGCTCCCGCGAGATGAGCACAGCGTTTCCGCCAACAGTAGCGGTTCTCAAACTTCGCCTGCGGCAGGTGCTGGCGAGAGCCCTCAGCTCATCTCGACGGAGCGAGATGGCCACTTTGCTTCGCATCTAGGAATCGCTGGGAGAATTGCCGCTGCTTTCATCGATTCAAAGCTGACGCCGCTGGTCGTCATCGCGTCCGTTTTGCTCGGCGCGGCGGCGATTGTGCTGCTGCCGCGCGAGGAGGAGCCGCAGATCAAGGTGCCGATGATCGATGTGATGGTCGCCATGCCAGGATCGACCGCGAAGGAGATCGAGGAGCGTGCCACGCGGCCGATGGAGAAGCTTTTATGGGAGGTGCCCGGCGTGGAGTACCTCTACAGCACCTCACGCCACAGCGAGAGCCTCGTCATCGTGCGTTTCAAAGTGGGCGAAGATCCCGAGCGCAGCCTGGTGAAGATCACCGAGAAGCTGCGCTCGAACTTTGACCGCATGCCGATGGGCGTCTCGATGCCGATCATCAAGCCGAAGAGCATCGACGACGTGCCCATCCTCGCGCTCACCTTTCACAGCGCCCGCTATGATCATCTCACGCTGCGCCGATTGGCCGCGCAGGTGGATGAATCGATCAAACAGGTGCCGCTGGTGGCGGAGACGACCTTGCTCGGCGGATCGCGTCGCGCGGTGCGTGTGATGCTCGATCCTGTGAAGCTCGCCAGCCGCAATCTGAGTCCCGCGGGCCTCGTGCCGATGCTGCAGCAGTCGAATCGCCAATTTCGCGCCGGTGGCCTCACCACGGGCAATGACGAGGTGCTCGTCGAAACCGGCGCTTTCCTCAAAACGGCCGAAGAAGTCGGCAATGTGGTCATCGGTGTCTTCAGTGGTCGTCCGGTGTATCTGCGCGAGGTCGCCGACATCGTCGATGGAGGCGAAGAGCCGACGCAGTATGTGTTTCATGGTCATGGTGTAGGCGCAAACGCCAGTTTGCGGGAGGCCGAATCCCGCGTTCTGGCGAACGCGCCTACGGGAGACGAGCCTGCGGTGACACTCAGCATCGCCAAACGTCCCGGCGCGAACGCGATCAGCGTGGCGGATGAAGTGCTGCACAAGGTCGAGCTGCTCAAGGGCAGCGTCATTCCAGCGGATGTAGCCGTGAGCATCACGCGCAACTATGGCGAGACCGCGGCGGAGAAGTCGAACGAGTTGCTGCTGCACATGGGCATTGCAGTGTTCAGCGTGGCGATCCTCATCTGGTTCACGCTCGGTTGGCGGGAGAGTGGCATCGTCGCCGTGGCGATACCGGCCACGCTGGCGCTCACGTTGCTCATTTTCTACCTCTATGGCTTCACGCTGAACCGCATCACGCTCTTCGCGCTGATCTTCAGCATCGGCATCCTCGTCGATGATGCCATCGTGGTGGTGGAGAACATCGTGCGGCACTTTCATCTGCCGCAAAACAAAGGACGTAGTTGGAGCACCATCGCCGTCGAGGCCGTGGGTGAGGTGGGGAATCCCACCATCCTCGCCACCTTCGCCGTGATCGCCGCCGTGCTGCCGATGGCCTTCGTCGGCGGCCTCATGGGCCCCTACATGCGCCCGATCCCGATCGGTGCCAGCGCGGCGATGTTTTGGTCGTTGTTGATCGCGTTCATTGTGACGCCGTGGGCATCGATTCGGATTTTGGGCTGGTTTCGTCGGACGGGGCAGACGAGTCCGACTGGTCCGACGGATGCGCATGGCAACACGGATGACTTCTTCACGCGCCTCTACCGCCGCATCATGGGGCCGCTCATTCATCACACAGGCTGGCGCTGGGTCTTCCTGATCGGCATCACGGTGCTGCTGCTCGGCAGCATGGGCACCGTCGGCATCGGCTGGGTGAAGGTGAAGATGCTGCCCTTCGACAACAAGAGCGAGTTCCAGGTGATCCTGAACATGCCGGAAGGCTCTTCTTTGGAAAAAACAGCCGCGGTGGCCCGCGAGATGGCCGCGGCGATCCGCACCGAGCCGGAGGTCACGGATTATCAGGTGTATGCCGGCGTCGCCTCGCCCTACAACTTCAACGGGCTCGTGCGGCACTACTTCATGCGCCGCGGCGCCAACGTGGCGGACATCCAGGTCAATCTCGTGAACAAGCATGAGCGCAAGGCGCAGAGCCACGACATCGCCAAACGCGTGCGTCCTGCCGTGGCGGCCATCGCGGAGCGTTACGGTGCCCGCGTGGCCATCGCCGAGGTGCCGCCAGGGCCGCCGGTGCTGCAAACGCTCGTCGCGGAGATTTACGGACCCGATGACGAGTCGCGGTTGAAGCTCGCCGAGAAGGTCAAAACGATCTTCAAGGCCACTCCGGGCGTCGTCGATGTCGATTGGTACATCGAGGCCGATCAGAAGAAGGCCCGCTTCATCATCGACAAGGAAAAAGCCGCGCTGCACGGCATCAGCGCCGCCACCATCTCGCAGACGCTCAAGATCGCTGTGGATGGTGAAAGCGTCGATTTGCTGCATCAGCCTGCCGAGAAGGAAGACGTGAACATCCGCCTCGAACTGCCACGCAGTGCCAAAACCACGCCCGAGGAGCTTTTGGCCCTCCGCGTGCGTTCCGGCGATGCCAATGCACTGCCCGAACCCGGTTCCAGCGGCTCGCCACTCGTGCCGCTGCGTGAGCTGGTGAAGGTCGAGCACGTCACCGTCGAAAAAAGCCGCTATCACAAGAACCTCATGCCCGTGACCTACGTCATCGGCGATGTCGCCGGCGTGGTCGAAAGCCCTGTGTATGCCATCTTCCAGATGAATGAGGCGCTCAAGAAGCTCGACACGCGCGAGTTCGGAGGCAGCGGCGCGGCATTGAAGATCCTCAACGCCTCGATGCCCTTCAGCGACGAAGAGCCGTCGATGAAGTGGGACGGCGAGTGGCACATCACCATCGAGGTCTTTCGTGATCTCGGCGCAGCCTTCGGCGCGTGTTTGATCCTCATCTACGTGCTCATGGTCGGCTGGTTCCGCAGCTTCATCACGCCAGCGATTGTGATGATAGCCATCCCGTTCTCGCTGGTGGGCATTTTGCCCGCGCACGGGCTGCTCGATGCCTTCTTCACCGCCACGAGCATGATCGGCTTCATGGCCGGCGGCGGCATCGTGGTGCGCAACTCGATCATCCTCGTCGATTTCATCGAACTGCGCATCCGCGAGGGCATGCCGCTGAGCGAGGCCGTGATCGACGCCGGCGCCGTTCGCTTCCGCCCGATGCTGCTCACCGCGATGGCCGTCGTCGTCGGAGCCGCCGTCATCCTCGCCGATCCCATCTTCCAAGGTCTCGCTATCGCATTAATGGCAGGTGAAATCGCAAGCCTGTTCATCAGCCGCATGGCCGTGCCGGTGTTGTATTTCATGGCGAACAAGCATTCACATCCATGATCCGCTACCTGCTTCCCATCGCCATCGGAGCCGCGCTGGGCTCTGTCATGGGCTACTTCGGCCAGTGCAGCACGGGCACCTGCCCGCTCACCTCGACGTGGTGGCGAGGAGCCTTGTATGGCGCGTTTCTCGGGCTGCTGTTTGCCTCGAGTTCGCGTGGGTGAAGACTCAGTTCTGCCGCATCCATGCGAGCAATCGCGCGGCGGGCTGGAAGCCGCTGGTCTGGGCGGTGAGTTTGCCATCACGGATCAGTGCGAAGGCGGGAATGCCCTGGATGCGGAATTGTCCGGCGATCTGTGGTTGCTCGTCGGTATTCACTTTGACGAAAAGAGCCTCGCCAGCGGCTTGAGCGGCCGCTTTGGCGAACTCCGGGGCCATCATCTTGCAGGGGCCACACCACGGTGCCCAGAAGTCGATCACGACAGGCAACGGGCTCTGGCTCACCAGCGCGGCGAAGGCCTCGATGTCGCTGATTTCCGCGGGCGCGGCCACGAGGGGCAGATCGGCCTTGCAGGTGCCGCAGCGGCCTTGGGTGGCTACTTTGGCGTAGGCGATGCGGTTGGCGGTGCCGCAGGCGGGACAGGGTTGGATGATGCCGCGGGCATCGGTGGCAAGGGAAGCGCTCATGAGGGGCAAAATCGGGTTGGAGTTAAATATTGCATATACGCATACGCTCATATAGTCGTCTTGCAAGACAACCTTTCACCCAACCATGAGCAAGCATCTCCTCATCCTCGGCGGCGGCACCGCCGGCACCATGATGGCCAACCATCTGCGCCGCCGCCTGCCTGCCTCCGAATGGCGGATGACGGTCGTGGACCGCTCGGAGAGGCATCTTTACCAGCCGGGCTTTCTCTTCCTGCCTTTCGGGATTTATGACGAGAGCCAGATCGTGCGGAACACGCGGGACTTCATGCCGCGCGGGGTCGAGTTTGTGCAGGCGGAGG
>Ga0315900_10005880_pt1 | contig 16691 bp, 21 predicted proteins | sample LakEriMetagenome_FD_203521 | JGI IMG/M metagenome (GOLD analysis project Ga0315900, IMG submission 203521) | Freshwater fungal communities from buoy surface, Lake Erie, Ohio, United States - Buoy 12 MA114 | ecosystem: Environmental > Aquatic > Freshwater > Lake > Lake biofilm | place: USA: Lake... | reverse complement strand
TGGCCGGAATCCGCTCCTCAATCGACACGTAGGAGAACAGGGAGCCGCTGCGCTCCCGGTGACCTCGCATCTGGGCTGGGCAGTTGGCCCATGTTCGCGCAGGCTGGGTTTTTCAGCAAACTCCTAACCCGCAGGCAGCCACTGGGCCTGGTTCACCTCCGGGCCGAGCAGCCGCAGCCGCAGGCTCTCGCCGTCGATCAGCACCGCCCGCGCCGGCTGGCGGCGTCCGGCGCGGCTGGCCTGGGGACGCAGCACCGCCAGAAGCTGGCCGGTGGTGGCATCCCACTGCAGGGCCGTGCCCGGTTCCGCCTCCCAGCCCCGCAGGAGACGGCGGGCCTGCTGGCGCCCCCGCTGATCGAAGGCCACCACGCTCAGCTCGGGCCGGCGGATGCCGTCGAGCAGCAGGGCCCACACGCGCTGGCCAGCGCGGCTGCAGGCACTGGCCAGCAGCGCCTCGCGGCCGATCCAGAGCGGCCGGGGCGGCTGGCCGGGCTCCACGAGCTCCAGGGAGCGGCGGAAATCCGGCCAGTGGCGCACCAGCAGGGCCCGGCCGGCCTGGGGGCAGAAGCTGCTGAGGTCGCGGCTTCCGGGAAGGGTCTGGCGGCGGGGCGGGCCGGGGGGCAGCGCCTGGAGATGGAGCCCTTCCGGATCGGGAACCAGCACCGCCCCTCCCTCCGGCGCCAGCCGCAGCGGGCCGCTCGTCTGCCAGGGCAGGAGCAGGCGCCCACCGCCGGCCGGATGCAGCATGGCGCTGCTGCTGCCGGGCTCGAGGCCACCGCTCTGCACCACCAGATCGCCCTGGCGGTTGCTGCTCAGGTGGGCAAAGATCACCGGATCGGCGCGCAGCGGCTGGGGGGAGCCCGCTTCCAGCGGGGCGGGTGTCTGGTCCAGGCGCCGCAGGTTGTGCTGGCGCAACGGGATCCGCCAGAGCCGCAGGCTGCCGTCGGCGCTGCGGCTGGCGGCGGCCAGGCCGGAGCCGTCGCCGAGGGGCAGCATCACCGGGATCGCCGGCCACACCGGACTGATCGGCTGCCAGGTTCCGCCATGCCCGAGCAGCTGGAGCTGTTCGCCGCCGCCCACCCGCACCACCGCCAGCACCCGGGGCCGGGGATCCCAGTGCCAGCGACTCGGCCGCAGCGCCAGACCGCGCGGATCACGCCCGGCCAGCGCCAGTTCGAGGGCGGAGGCCAGGCGCTCGCCCTCCGCGAGGTTGAGCAGCAGGCTGCTGCCGCTGCCCAGCCAGCGATGGGGAGTCGGCGGGGTGAGGGTGCTGGCGCGCTGCAGGCTGGCGACGACCATCGGGCGGCTGAAGCGGGCCTGGAGGGCGGCGGGACCCGAGCTGGCCGGCGCCTGGCGCAGGCTCTCCAGATCAGGGGGCTGGCGCAGCAGCCACTGCTGCTGGATCAGCGCCAGCAGCGCCGGCAGCCCCAGGGCCAGCAGCAGGGGGCGGTTCATGGCTCCAGTGGCCGGGCCGGCCGCGGGATGGCGCGGATCCGCCGGGGTACCACCACCAGCCTCTCACCCTCAGCCGCCATGCGGCCCTCGATCGCCAGCCATTGATCGGCCCTCGGTGCTGGTCGTCCGGCGGGCCAGCGCACCGGCAGCCCCACCGGCGTGGCATCCGCCAGGCAGCAGCGCACCAGCAGCCTGGCCAGCTGGGGTTGCTGCCCCTGCAGCGGCAGCACGAACCCGCTGATGCGCACCGGGTCGCCGTCGAACAGCCGGGGGTCGGGCTGGCTGCGCAGCAGGCGCACCCAGTCGGTGAGGCTGCGCTGGGCCGGCGGCAGCACGAAGCTGAGGCTGTCGCCGGCGGTCTCGTCGGCGGGCCGCTGCTGGGCCAGATCGGCGAACGAGGGAGCCGGTGGCAGGACCAGCACCAGGGCGGCGATGACCGCCGTGAACAGGGCGGTGCGCCGGTCACGCCGGCGGCCGGCGCGGTCGCCGACCTCGCGGCTGCGCCAGGCATGCCAGCCCTGCAGGAGCGCCAGGCCCAGCAGCAGCACGCCAGCGATCAGCACCAGAGGGTGGAAGGTGGCGCGCAGCAGCAGATCCAGCCGTCCGTCGACGCTGCTGCGCAGCAGCACGGCGGCCCACAGGACCAGCGCCAGAGCCCGGATCAGAGGCGCCACAGGTTCACCCATTGTCCGATCAGCAGCACGAATAGGCAGGCCCCGGCCGTGGTGAGCAGCAGGCCGCGCGGACGGAACAGCAGCCCGAGCAGGCCCACCAGCTTGAGGTCGATCACCGGGCCCAGCAGCAGGAAGGCCAGCACCGCCCCGGGGGTGACGTGGGCCGCGAACCCCAGGGCCAGGAAGGCATCCACGCTGGAGCACACCGACACCACCAGGGCCAGCAGCATCAGCGCCACGATCGAGAGCGTGGGGGCGCCGCCCACCGCCAGCAGCCACTGGCGCGGCAGCAGGGTCTGCACCAGGGCGGCTATGGCGCAGCCGGCCACCAGCAGCAGGGCGAGCCCGAGGAATTCGCGGCTGCCATGGCGCAGCAGCTCGGCCAGGGAGGGGCGGGCCACGGACTGACCGGAGGGTGCCGGCTGGCTGGGCAGGCCGATCACGCCGCTGCGGCGCTCCAGCAGGCTGATGCTGGTCAGCGGCTGACTGAGTCGCCGCTCCTCCAGCAGGTCGGCCCGCAGCAGCTCCGCCTCCGGCAGCAGCCGCAGCAGCAGGGCCAGCCCCAGCGCCACCAGCACCGCCCCCAGCGGGCGGGCCAGCAGCAGCCAGGGCTGGTCGGGGAAGGCGGCCCAGGTGCTGGCCAGCACGATCGGATTGAGCACCGGGGCGGCGAACAGGAAACCCAGGGCCGTGCCGAGGGGCGCCCCGCCCACCAGAAACCGGCGCGCCACCGGCACGTTGCCGCATTCGCAGGCTGGCAGGGCAAAGCCCAGGGCGGCACCGGTGAGCGGCCCCAGCAGGGGATGGCCCGGCAGTCGCCGCAGCCAGGCACCGCCGGGACTGAACCAGCGTGCGAGCGAGGCGATCAGCACACCGATCAGCAGGAACGGCAGCGCCTCGATCAGCAGCCCCTGGAAGAGGGCCCAGGCCGTGGCGAGTCGCACCAGCACGCGGGCAGGAATCCGTTGGGGGCGGGCGAATTCTGCAGCCCCCGGCCCCCGGGCGGGCGCTCCAGCGGTCCGGCAGCCCCGCCGGGGCGGAGGCGGCACGGGCCGGCGGCGCCATCACTCGAAGCGGCTGCGGAAACGGCTGGCCAGGGCGTTCATGGCCACCATCAGCAGGCCCACGCCGATGAACACCAGGCCGCGCAGCCCCAGATCGGCCTGGGCCATGTCGACGGCCAGCAGCCGCAGCAGGCAGATGCCCAGGCCCACCAGGGCGACAGGGCGGAACGACCTCTCCCGCAGAAGGGCACCGAGCAGGTGGATCGCGAAGGCCAGGCCGCTGCAGAGCAGGGTGAGCAGGGAGCGGTCGTAGCAGATGCCGAAGAACACGGCCACCGCCGCGAACAGCGGGTAGTAGAGCCAGGCGTTGCGGCGGTTGGCGATCCGGTTGCCAAGCCATCCCAGCAGGGGCAATCCCCCAGCTGGCACAGGGCCGCCAGATCGAGCCAGCGGTGGGAGGCCGCCACGTAGCCGCCCTGGAGCCCCACCACCAGCAGTCCGATCGCCTGGGGCCGCTGATGCCAGAGGGCTGAAGGCGACTCCAGCTGCGCGAGCGTGCCCACCACGGTGGCCACAGCGAGCCAGTAGAAGAACACGGAATAGAGCTGCGTCCGCAGCGGCAGCCGCCCGCGCAGCGCGGGGGTGATCAGGGCGAGGGCGAGCAGGGTCCAGGCCAGCGGGCGCCAGAGCTCGGCGATCTCGGTGAGGATCATCACAACCACCCCCACCAGGCTCACCTCCAGGAAGCAGGGCTGGATCCGGCGCCAGAGCGGCAGATCCCGCAGGCCACGGCCGGCAGGGACCCACGCCCAGGTATCGGCCACGGCGATGGCGAACAGCTCGATCAGCAGGCGCCCCCGCACGCGGAGCGGGCCGAGGGCGAGGTGGGCCGGGCTCTGGTGGATCACCAGCAGGTGGGCGCCGCCGAACAGCAGCAGGTAGGCAAGGCCGAGGATCAGGCAGTGGCGGGCCATGGGGCCGCCCGGCCGGTTGGCGGCCTCCAGGGCGAGCAGGGCCAGCATCAGCCAGGCCACCCCGGGCAGCTGAACCGCGATCGGATCGAGCAGCAGGAAGGCGCCGAGAGCGGCGGAGAGGCCGAGCAGATCGAGGCCGAGCAGGGCCAGGGCGCCGGCCCGGGCCGCGGCGATCAGGGCGAGGGCGAGGCCGGCCAGGGAGCCCAGATGCAGAAGCAGCGGCAGGGGTTCGAGCGGATGGCGCCAGAGCAGCCAGATCCACTCCGTGCCGGTGAGCGCCGCAATCGCCAGCGCCGTTCCTGCCAGCAGCCCTGGCAAGCGCAGAACCTTCCCCACGCGCAGCAGGGTGGGCATCAGCAGCAGGGCGATCCCTGCCAGAGCCAGAACCAGGAGCAGCAGCAGAATGAGCGGAACAATCGGAACGAGCGGATCCATCAGGACCTGGGGCGCTGGAGTCGGGATCACCGGGTCGCGGGGGAGGATCCGCCAGCCGATCTCGCCAGCCATCGGGAACACCCGCGGCCAGGTCTCAAGCATCTCCATGCCGAGAAGACCCTGATCGCGCTCCCGGCCAGTCGACCGGCTGGCTGGCCGAGCGGCCCAGGGCCGCAGTCACCCAGCGAGAATCAGAATCATTCTTACTGCCGACTTCCGATCGGATCTGCCCACCCTTCGCCCATGCACGACCGGCCCCGCACCCTGTTCGCCGCCGCCGGCCCGGCGCTGCCCCTGGGGCTGGAGCTTCCCGTGGCCACTGCGGCAGCCCGGGCCGGCTCTCTCGATCGGCGAGAGATCCCTGGCCACAGCGCCGCGCAGCCGGTCGCGGCGATCGCCCAGTTCACCGACGTGCGGCCGCCGGCCAGGGCCCGGCAGGCCCTGGCCGGCCTGGTGGAACGCCATGGCTGCGTGCCCGGTGACGCCGACGGCAGCTTCGCCGGCCGCCGGGCCCTCAGCCGGTTCAACGCGGCCGCCCTGCTGAGCACCTGTCTCAAGCGCTTCATCCCGGAGACCGAGGAGATCCGGCGGCCGCTCCAGGAGTTCGAAGGAACGCCCGCGGCCCTCCGAGATGGCCGCGCCCTGGATGCGAACACCGTGACAAGGAATCTCCACCAGGTCTCCATTGCTGGAGAGATAGAAGATCATGGCCGCCAGCGGTGCCGCATCGGCGTCCCTGCCCCCAAGCCAATGCCCATGCTTCGCGTTCTCTCAGGCCGTGCCGCGGCCATTGCCCTGCTGGGGCCAGCCGCCATCGGCGGCAACCTCGCCGCCGCCGGCACCGAGCGCGGTTCCCAGCTGAACCTGGCCGGCGTCAGCCAGTACAGCTCCAGGGAGCAGGTCACCAGCATCGCCCAGTTCTCCGACGTCAGGCCCACCGACTGGGCCTACCAGGCGCTGAGCAACCTGATCGAGCGCTACGGCTGCGTCGCCGGCTACCCCAACGGCACCTTCAAGGGCGGCCAGGCCATGACCCGCTTCGAGGCGGCGGCCCTGCTGAACGCCTGCCTCGATCGCGTCAGCGAAACCACCGACGATCTCAAGAGGCTGCTCAGGGAGTTCGACAAGGAACTCGCCATCCTCAAGGGCCGTGTCGATGGTCTGGATGCCCGGCTGGGCAGGCTGGAGGCCACCCAGTTCTCCACCACCACCAAGCTCAGCGGCCAGGCCACCTTTGTGGTGGGGGCCAATGCCTTTTCGGGATCAGCGATCAACACGGGGGCCAACACCGTGAACCGGGCCCCGAATTCCCTCACGGGCAAACCGCGGGATCCGCTCGCCTTGCCCAATGCCACCACGTTCAACTACGACCTGCAGCTGACGTTTGACACCAGCTTCAATGGCAGGGATCTGCTGCGCACCAATCTGCGGGCCGGCAACTTCGGCCGCAGTGTCTTTGGCGGTGACCCCCATGCCCTGGCACTGTCCACTCTGGAGGTTGCCTTTGAGGAGGATGCGGGCCCCGATGTGGTGGGAATCGACAAGCTCTTCTACCAGTGGCCCCTTGGCAAGGGATTCACGGCAACCATCGGTGGGCGGGTCGGCCAGGAAGACATGCTCGCCCTCTGGCCCAGCGTGTATCCCGCTGACACCATCCTCAACGTGATGACGGTGAATGGAGCGCCGGCGGCCTACAGCAAGAATCTCGGCGCTGGCGCTGGGCTGTGGTGGCAGAGCAATGGCTTCAGCATCAGCGCCAATTACGTGGCCGCCTCTGGCGGCAACGGAAATCCCAGCGTCACCGGAGCCAATGGTGGCGGTGGCATCGGCAACAAGTTTTCCGGCGCCACCGGCAGTGTTCAGCTGGGCTATCAGCGGGAGCAGTGGGGACTGGCTGCGATCTGGAGTTCGGTGCAACCCGAAACCCAGTTCGTTCCTGGAACCACCCCCTTCACCCACAGCGCCATTGATCACAACATCGATGCCTCCACCAATGCCTGGGGTCTGAGCGCCTTCTGGCAACCGCTCCGCAGTGGCTGGCTGCCGTCCATCAGCCTGGGGTGGGGCATCAACACCACCACCTACAGCATGCCCCAGCCCCTGGGCAGCCTCAGCACCAGCCAGTCGTGGATGGTGGGCCTGCAGTGGAGCGACGTGTTCATCAAGGGCAATGATTTTGGATTTGCGGTTGCCCAGCCGGTCTTCGCCACCGCGCTCAGCGGCGGCGGCAATCCAAACGACGGCAATTATGTGTGGGAGTGGTGGTATAAATATCAGGTCACGGATCAGATCAGCGTCACCCCTGCGCTGATCTATCTGAGCAGACCCCTGGGAAACAACACCCCGAACGGCCAGACCTTCAGTCAGCTGGGTGGGCTGGTGAAAACGACCTTCCGCTTCTGATCGCAAGCCCGCCTGCTGAGCAGGCGCCCCGCAGTTCTCCAGGCAGTCCTCCTGGGGAGCGCTCTGGGGAGAGGTGGATCCTTCCTGAGACGACGTGTGGGCAGCGCTGTGCTGATGATGGCCGGGACGAGCCGCTTTGCAGTAGCTGCCAGAACCACCGCCGCCACAGGCCAGAGCGGCAGGACTGAAGGGCAGCAGAGCGACGAGCAGAGCGAGGTTGAGATGGCCGGTGGGGTTCCCGGAATCACTGGCGGTTGGACGATCGGCTCGGATGCTCGGCGCAGGGCATCCAGAGAGCGCCCATGGCGTGGACGCCCTCGCAGCCCAGCTCCCGCGCTTTGGCAAGCGCCACCTGCCGGCTCGGGTAGGCCATGAGCGGCTGCCGGGGCAGCCCACCGCTGTGGTGCCGGTGGACGCTGTCGGGGCTGAGCGACCAGATGCCCATGGCATGGAAGCCGGCCACCACCACGCCCATCCCCACCACGCAGGCGTTCACCACCCCCATCCCCACCACCCCGAGGCTGAGCACGCCCATGGGCACCACCCCGATGCTCACCACCCCCATCGGCACCACGCCGATGGAGATGATGCCCAGGGGAGCGATCCCGAAGGCCACCAGCCTGGGCGGTTCGGAGCAGCTGCTCATGCCCTGGCCTCAGTGGGGGCTGGGAGCGGAACCGCCGGCCTGGCCGTGGTGGGCGCAGGGCATCCACTGCTTCCCCATCAGATGGGCTCCGATGCAGTGGAAGTGCTTCCTCGCCGCCGCTTCCGCTTCGGCTCTGGTGGCATACAGCGCCGGCACCGCACCGTTGCCGGACTGGGTGCTGGCCTGGGTGCCCGGACCCAGCAGCTGGATGGCGGCCAGGCCGATGGCGCCCAGAAACCTTCTGCCGCCCGGGAGCGGCAGGACGGCGGCGGCGGGACCTGGTGACATGACGGGTCGGATGGGGGAGACGGTGCAAACTAGCCCAACTCTGCAGTGAGTCCTAAGCAGTGGAGTGTTGATGTGCTCAGATCACCATCCGCCGCCGCTGCCTAGGGTTGCAAGGTGCGTTTTCCCTCTGGAGGGCTGCCGCGTGGATGCACCGGCCCTGCGGATCGGCCAGGTGGCCCAGGCCAGCGGCTTGCCGGTGAAAACCGTGCGCTTCTACTGCGACGAGGGTCTGATCCGCACGGTGGCGCGCTCGGCGGGTGGCTATCGGTTGTTCGATCCGGGCGTGGTGGCCGAGCTGACCCTGATCCGGGCGCTGCGCTCGATGGATGTGCCCCTGCCTGAACTCAGGCGCATCCTGGATGGGCGGCGGTCCGGCCACTGCCACTGCAACACCCTGAAGCGCAGCATTCACAGCCGCATCGAATCGATCGACCACCGCCTGGCTGAACTGGTGGCCATGAAGGCGGAGCTGAGCCAGCTGTTGCTTTCCTGGCAGGAGTGCGGCGGCACCAGTTCGGCCTGAGCATCAGGGCAAAGAGCGCCGCTCGAACCAGGCCGGCAGCGCTTCGTAGCAGGCGGCGTTCTTCTCGTTCTCCCGGGCCTCCACCTTCCAGCAGCAGCTGCGGCCGCCCTCGCGCCCGAACAGCAGTTCATTGGCCCAGTCCCACACCAGCCGGGCACTGCCCTCCATGCCCACGTTCTCCATCACCCGCAGATCGAGGGCCCCCTGCGCGTGCAGCTCCTGCCAGGTGGACAGGAGGGGATCGTCGGCGTTGGCCAGGAAGGTGTGGTCGAACTGCCGCGCCAGGCGCGCCTCCAGCTCCCGCAGGCCGGAGAAATCCACCACGAAGCCGTTGGCATCGAGGGCGGTGGCGGCGAACCAGCAGGTGAAGCCGCGGCTGTAGCCGTGCACGAAGCGGCAGTGGCCAAGATGGCGCCACTGGCGATGGCAGCAGGGGTAGCCGCTGAACTGCTTGCTGCAGGAGAAGGCCGCCGGGTTCGACATGGGGGAGGATCGGAGCAGCGCCGCCGTGCAGGCCTTGGCAGCATCATTTCAGCCCGGTTCCCTCCCGGATGCGGCGGCGCTGATCACCGCCCTGCGCTTCAACGAGGCCGGCCTGATCCCGGCGGTGGCTCAGGACTGGCTCGATGGCGCCGTGCTGATGGTGGCCTGGATGAACGAGGAGGCGATCACGCACACCCTGGCCAGCGGGGAGGTGCATTACTGGAGCCGTTCGCGCCGCGAGCTCTGGCACAAGGGGGCCAGCAGCGGTCACATCCAGACCCTGCGGGGCCTGCGTTACGACTGCGACGCCGACGTGCTGCTGCTCACGGTGGAGCAGAGCGGCGAGGTGGCCTGCCACACCGGCGCCCGCAGCTGCTTCTACGACGCCGGCCCCAGCCCCAGCCCCGGCGGCCCGGACGCGGCGCCGCCCCCGGCTGACGCCTGCACGGAGCTGATGCGCGTGATCGAAGACCGCCGCGCGCGACCCGAGCCGGGCAGCTACACCAACAGGCTGCTGGAGGGGGGCGACAACCGCATCCTCAAGAAGATCGGCGAGGAGGGCGCCGAGTTCGTGATGGCCTGCAAGGACGGCCTCGCCGCGGAGATCGCCGCTGAGGCGGCGGATCTGGTGTTCCACCTGCAGGTGGCCCTGGCCCACCACGGCGTGGGCTGGCGCGAGGTGCAGCGTGAGCTCGCCCGCCGCCGCGGCGCCCCCCGGCGGGAGTAGGGCAGCGGCGCCGCTGCTTAGGTTGGGATGATGCTGGAAACGGTTCTCGAAGTCAGCGGGCTGAGCGTGGGACGCCCGGGGGTGGCTCCCGGACGTGCCGGTGGTGAACCCGCCGTGGAGAACGTGAGCTTCAGCCTCGCCCCGGACAGTGACACCGCCCTGGTGGGGCCCAACGGCGCCGGCAAGAGCACCCTGGTGCAGGCGTTGCTCGGGATCCTGCCGCGCCAGGCCGGCGAGGTGCGGGTGCTGGGCGCGGCCCTGAGCCGCCGGGGGCGGCTGCCGCGGGCCGTGCGGGCCCAGGTGGCCTATCTGCCCCAGCAGCTCAGCCTGCCGGGTCGCTTTCCGGTGACAGTGGCCGAATTCGTGGGGCTGGGCTGGGAGCCGAGCGGTCTGCGCCTGCCCTGGCGCGGCCACCGGCAGCGCGCCGCCGCCGTGGCCACGGCCCTGGCGCGCACGGGCTGCACCCACCTCAACGACCGGCTGATCAGCGCCCTCTCCACCGGCCAGTGGAAGCGGGTGCTGCTGGCCTTCTGCGTGGTGCGCCCCCGGCGCCTGCTCGTGCTCGACGAGGCCCAGGCCGGCCTTGATCCCCAGGCGGCCGAACACTTCCAGAATCTGCTGTTCGATCTGCGCCGCAGCGAGGGCTGGGCGGTGCTCCAGATCTCCCATGATCTCGACATGGTGCGCCGCAGCTGCGACCGGGTGATCTGCCTCAACCGCAGCCTGCGCTGCGTGGGAAGCCCCGATCACGCCCTCAGTGCTGCCCAGGTGGAGCGTCTCTACGGCCGTTCCTTCGTGCCCTACCACCACCATCACAGCAGCGGTGGCAGCCCAACCCGCGCCTGAGCTGCTCCCCCTGCTGCAGTTCCCGTTCATGCAGCGGGCGCTGCTGGCGGGCCTGTTCAGCGGCGGCCTGGGCGGCCTGCTGGGCAGCGTGGCCGTGCTGCGGCAGCTCTCGTTCTTCAGCGATGCCCTCGGCCACTCGGCCCTGCTCGGCATCAGCCTGGGGTTGCTGCTGGGCCTGGAGCCCACCCTGGTGCTGATCCCCTTCGCGGTGCTGTTCGCCGTGCTGGTGGGTCAGCTGGTGGAGCGCAGCCGGCTGCCCGGCGATGCTCTGCTGAACATCATCTATTCGTCGTCGCTGGCGATCGCCGTGGTGGTGCTGCGGCTCACGGGCACCCGCGCCGGCAGCCTGGAGCAGCTGCTGTTCGGAGACATCCTCGGGGCGAGCTGGGCCGACGTGGCCGTGCAGGGGGCCCTGGCCCTGGTGGTGCTGGGGTTTCTGCTGCTCACGCGCCGCAGCCAGATCCTGGTGAGCCTCGATGCCGGCCTGGCGGTGAGCCAGGGGGTGGCGGTGGGCACCCAGCGGCTGGTGTTCGTGGTGGTGCTGGCGGTGGTGGTGGCGCTTTCGATCAAGGCCGTGGGCGTGCTGCTGATCAGCGCCTTCGTGGTGATTCCGGCCTGTGCCGCCCGGCTGCTGGCGCCCGGCTTCAGCGCCTACATGGCCCTGGCCAGCGGCCTCGGCGCCGCCTGCGGGGTGCTGGGGCTGCTGGCCTCCGGGCTGCTCAACCTGCCCTCGGGCCCCTGCGTGGTGATCGCCCAGCTGCTGATGTTCCTGCTGGCACTGGTGCTCAGCGCAGGCCCGGCTGCCGCTGCAGCCAGAGCAGCGTGGCCCGGTCGCGCGGGCTGAGGCTGAGGATCGGCTGCGCCCCGGGCACGGCAGCCATGGCATCGGCGGGGTCGTCGCTGTGACCCCACAGGCCGAAGGCATGGCCCAGCTCATGCAGGGCGTTGGCCTCGATCGCCACCGGCCGCTGCCCAGGGCTGATCATCACGGTGACCCGAGGCTCAAGCGCGGGCGCGGCGGCTCCGGCCCGCCGCACCAGCTCCAGCTCCAGCTCGGCCCGGCCATGGCTGGCCCGGCCCTGGCGCAGGGGCGGCCGGCGGCGGAACAGCAGCACCTGGGCCTCTGACGGGCTGGAAACCCGGGTGATCGGCAGCAGCTCGGCCCAGCGCGCCAGGGCCGCCTCCACGGCCCCCTGCCAGGCCCGGTCCCAGCGGGCGGCCGGCCCCTCCTGCGCTATCGGTTCCACCCACACGCACCAGTGATCGCGGCGGGGCCAGCCGAACGGGGTGGGCCGCAGGCGGTGGCGGTAATCGGCGCCGGAGGGATCCGGCGGCGGCGGCGGCTGGGTGGCCCGATCGGGCGGGGGCGGAACGGGCGTGCGGGAGAGGCTGGCCGCACAGGCGGGCGGTGCCAGGCTGAGGGCCAGGGCCGCGGTGGTGGCGGCCAGCAGGCTCATGCCGCCGGCAGACCCACGCCGCGGGCCATCAAGGTTGCCAGCAGCGGCACCAGCGCGAAGCCCACCAGCTCGATGTTGAGGATCCAGGCCAGCCGCCCGGCCAGCGCTTCGCTCACCTGGGGCAGCTCACCCTTGCGCAGGGGGATCGCCCAGAGGATGTAGGTGATCGTGGGATACAGCGACAGAGCACCCACCGCCAGGTAGAGCCCCACCTTCCACCAGAACAGGGGATTTTCCGTGTAGAAGGCGCTGCCCTGGCCGAAGTACAGAACCCGCAGGATGCCGCTGCCCAGCAGCGCCACCGCCGCCAGGCCATACACGATGTCGGTGATCACCATCAGGGTGGCGTCCTGGCGGCTGGGGTTGGGCCGGATCAGTCGGCGTTCGAGCACCAGGGCCCCGAAGCAGAGCATGAAGCTCAGGTAGTGCACGTAGGCCACACCGGCGCGGGGAAGCACCTCGGGCGGCAGGGCGGCGAGCAGGCTCATCGGGCGCGGCTGGGGCGGAGGGCGCAACGGTAGCGAGCAGGCCGGAAGCCCAGCGCCCAGCCCCGCAGGGGCCGCTGCTGCGGCGCCGTTCCAAGGCGCAATTGGGAAGCGGATGTGAAAGTCGGAAGCTTTTCTGTGGGTTTGTTGGAAGCGCCCGATCGTCCGTAGGTTCAACGGAGTGCACAGAGGCGACCATGGCGAGTTCATTGAGTGCCTATCTCGGTGAAATCGGCCGCCATCAGTTGCTCACCCCCGAGCAGGAGCTCACCCTCGGCCGCAAGGTGCAGGCGATGACCGCGCTGCAGGAGCGCTGCCGAGCCGCCGGCGGCGAGGGTCCCGCCTGCGCCTTCAGCAATCTGGAGCGCCGCACCCTGCGGCTGGGGGAGCGGGCCAAGGCCCAGATGATCACCGCCAACCTGCGCCTGGTGGTGAATCTGGCCAAGCGCTACCAGAACAAGGGCCTTGATCTGCTCGATCTCATCCAGGAGGGCACCCTCGGCCTCACCCGCGCCGTGGAGAAGTACGACCCCACCCGCGGCCACCGCTTCAGCACCTACGCCTACTGGTGGATCCGCCAGGGACTCAACCGCGCCCTCTCCACCCAGAGCCGCACCATCCGCATCCCGGTGAATGTGAATGAAAAGCTCACCAGGCTGCGGGCCGCCAAGGCCCGCTACCTGCAGAGCCATGGCGTGCCCCCCGACCCGGCGCAGCTGGCCCTGGCGCTCGACCTGCCCCGGGAGGAGGTGGAGGAGCTGCTGGGCTGCGAGCTGCGCAGCGTCACCGTGAGCCTGCAGGGGGTTGTGAAGTCGAAGTCCGACCCCTCGGAACTGGTGGACGTGCTGCCGAGCGCCGAGCTGCCGCCCCTGGAGCGGGCCGAGCTGGCCGAACGCACCGCCACCGTGTGGACCCTGCTCGATCAGGCCAGCCTCACCCCCAAGGAACGGACGGTGGTGATGCTGCGCTTCGGCCTCGATGGCAGCAACGAATGGCGCACCCTGGCGGAGGTGGCGCGCCAGCTGCAATGCAGCCGGGAGTACTGCCGGCAGGTGGTGCAGCGGGCTTTGCGCAAGCTGCGCAAGTGCGGCATCGACAGCGGTCTGGCGGAGGTGGCCGGCTGAGCCACTGACCGCAGGTCGGCGGCTCCAGAATCGAGGGGCCCTGCAGCGGCCAGCGCGTCATGCCCGAGGTTGTCAATGCCGAGGTGCTCGAGAGCACCGTGGTGGATGAGGGGCTGCTGCTGCGGCTGTTGCGCCGCGCCGGCCGGCTGGTGGCCCGTCCGGCCCTGGAGTGTCTGGAGATCCTGCTCGACGCCGACACCCCCACGCCGGTGCGGCTCACGGTGCTGGCGGCCCTCACCTACCTGCTGGTGCCCCTGGATCTGGTGCCCGACTTCATCCCCGCAGCCGGCTTCTCCGACGACCTGGTGGCGATCACCACCCTGCTCACCCTCTGCGGGCGCCACCGCAGCGAGGTGATCCGGGAGCGGGCCCGCCGCCGGCTGGATCGCTGGTTTCCCCAGAGCCGCTGAGCGCGATGGCCAGCCTCAGCGACACCCAGCGGGAGGATCTGCACTCTTTCCTCAGGGACTGGCTTCGCCACGCCGGCCGCACCCAGGCCGACCTGCGCCGCGCCCTGCAGGCCGGCTCGATCCGCATGCCGGTGCTGATCGACGCGCTGGCCGCCACCTTCGCCCGCGAGGGCCTCAACGGCCTGGCGGCCCAGCTCTGCGCCATCGAGGACCGTTGGCAGGGGGAGGCGCCCGGAGCGTCGCCGGGGGCGGAGGCGGCCGAGCTGGACGACTGCTTCGGCCAGCTCGATCTGCTGCTGCAGGAGATCCGCCTGGGTCAGAACGACTGAGCGGGGTCCGGCAGCGGATCGAGCCGCCCTCGCCCCGCTCCGCCAGAGTGGAACCCGATACGCCGCACACCGATGCTCCGCCCCACCCTCGCTCCCGCCGTGTTCGGGCTGCTCTGCGGAGTCCTGGCCTGGCCGGGCCCCGCCCGGGCCCAGGTGCAGCAGTTCATGCTCGGCCCGGGCAGCAACGTGGGGCCGGAAACCAAGGTGAAGTCCACCGACTGCGTGACCGCACCGGACGGCTCGGTGACCTGCAACACCCAGCTGGTGAATCCACCCGGCACCACACCGGCCAAGCCCCTCTATTCCCCCTGGGACAAGTAGAACCCCCCGGGCAGATCGAAGGAGGGCAGCGGCCGATGGTCCCGGCGAACGACACCGCAAACGATCCAGGGCTGCAGCCACCGTTGCCCCCGCCCTCCCGGCGGCGCCCGGCCTCGGCGTGGATCGCGCGCCAGCTCGATGACGTCCGCTTCCTGGGACTCGTGGACCGCAGCGAGCAGACGTTCGCCAAGGTGCTGGGCCTGCTGCTGGTGGTGGTGATGGCCGCGGCCACGCTGCAGCTCCTGTGGGTGGTGGGCTGGAGCCTCCTGGATCCGAACACCCCCTGGCTGGAGCGCCAGCTGATGGTGGTGCTGGGCGACCTGCTCAATCTGCTGATCGCCGTGGAGGTGCTGCAGAACATCACCTCCTATCTGCGCCGCCATGTGGTGCAGATCGAGCTGGTGCTGGTCACCGCGATGACGGCGGTGGCGCGGAAGGTGATCGTGCTGCCCCAGGGGGCCGAGGGCAAGCCGCTGCTGCTGATGGGGCTGGGGGTGGCGGTGCTGGCCCTGGCGGCGGCCTACTGGCTGGTGCTGCACAGCCTCAACCTGCGCCGGGAAGCCGATGAAACAGAGCGAGCCAAACCGTCCCCGGATCCGGATCGGTAGCCACCACCCGGTGGCGGCGCCGCGGCTCGATCAGCAGGCAATCGCCGCGGCTCAGCGAGCGGGGCCTCCGTTCGTCGGCAAACTGAATTCTGGCGCTGCCCTGGAGCAGGGTCAGCCACTCCAGCTCCGTTTGGTCGTACCAGCCGTCGGCCGGGCCGGTGGCGCTGCAGGAGTGGATGCGCTCCAGCCGCAGGCCGGGCAGCTCCAGCAGCACGGTGGTGATCTCCTCGCCTGGCGTGGGGCAGGGGCCGGCCAGCAGGTTGGCCTCACGCACGGCGTCAGCGTCGGCGGTCGCGGGGTCGGGGTCGCCCCAGCGCCGGCCGATCGCGAAGCCATGGAGCAGGGCCAGGCTCACCACCTCCTGGTGGGTGCTGCAGCGGCGCAGGGCCTCGCGCACGGCGGGATCGGTCTCAATCAGGGCCACGAAGGCGTTGAGCGCCTCCACCTTGCGCAGGAACTGCTGCAGCTGGGCCTCAGCCATCGGCGGCCGGATCGGGAGCGAGGCATCTGATCATCCGCCAGCGCAGGAAGGGCACACCGGCGTAGAGCACGGTTTCCTCCGCCTCCACCTGCCAGCCGCGGCGCAGCAGCAGCGGCCTGGAGAGCTGGCTGGCCTCGGTGCGCAGGCGGCGGCAACCACTGGCCCGGGCCAGCTCCTCCACGGCGGTCAGCAGGGCACTGGCGCGGCCCTGACGGCTGGAGCGTCCCCGGCAGTAGAGCAGGGCCAGCCTGTCGAGCGGATCCAGCAGGGCGAAGGCCTCCACCCGGGCCGGATCCCCGGCGGCACAGCTCACCAGCCCCTGGCCGGCCAGCAGGGCCTTGCGCAGGGCGGGGCTGCGCTGGGCATGGGCGGCCCAGGCCTCAATCTGGCGCGGTTCATACAACCCAACCGCCTGGCTGATCACCGCGTCCTCATAGACGCCGAGCACCTGATCCACATCCTCGGGCGTGAGCGGCCTGAGCAGCGTCATCAATCAGATCCGGTGATTGGATAAGAACAAAAGACTTGCACATCGCGCTGCCTCGCCTAGGGAAACTCTGGAAAACCCCTGCACCACGCTGGCTGGCTCGCCGATTTCACAGGAGGCGCAGGGGGGCTCCGATGCTCGTCGGGTTTCCGGAGCTTCCCGAGCTTCGCAAAGTCATGTTGGACCGATTGCCCCCCTGAACCAAGGATTAGCGGATCGGAATGGCTGGCCAAGATCAAGGATTTCGGCGAGGTGGACAGTCGGAGATCGTGGGGGCCTGTGGCTATGTCACAACCGAGAAGCCTGGCATCGGGCGCCTGAATGTCAGGGGCTTTCTCCGAGACATGGATGTGCAGAAAAGTAGCCCTGCTGCGGCCAAGGGGGTGGAGCTCGACAAGACCAGCACCGCAGGCAGGGCCGCGCAGACTCAACGCCATGGCCACCGTGTGAGGCAACGGCAACCTGGCAACGGCAACGGCGGCGAGCTGGCTGTCAAGCCGCTGCCAGGGGATCTCGGCGGCGCTGCGGCGC
>Ga0315900_10005879_pt1 | contig 16694 bp, 30 predicted proteins | sample LakEriMetagenome_FD_203521 | JGI IMG/M metagenome (GOLD analysis project Ga0315900, IMG submission 203521) | Freshwater fungal communities from buoy surface, Lake Erie, Ohio, United States - Buoy 12 MA114 | ecosystem: Environmental > Aquatic > Freshwater > Lake > Lake biofilm | place: USA: Lake... | reverse complement strand
ACTCCGTGGAAAACTGTTCCATCAGCCAACACCAAAACAGCAGGTTTTCTTTGTTCCATGTATAAAATTTTGCGCAAAGTTAGGATTTCATCTTGAAACAGGTAACAGATGTTCATAAAAAAAGGGCAATGTTACCATTACCCTTTATCTTCTGTAAATCAGACAACTATTTTTCTTCAGCATTCTCTTCAGAACCTTCATCCACTGAGTTTTCAGTAGCTTCTGGTGCTGTTTCTTCCACTACTGGAGCTTCGTCTACAGGCGTTTCAGTTTGAGGTGCTGCCTCAACATCCTCAACTGCTTCTACGACAACAGCTGTATCTGTTCCTTCTGTGGTCTCTTTTTTAGCTCCACCTCTTCTCGAACGGCGTGTATTCTTCTTCGCTTTCTCATTTGTGTAAATCTCATTGAAATCTACCAATTCAATCATACACATCTCAGCATTGTCGCCCAAACGGTATCCTGTCCGGATAATACGCGTGTAACCACCCTCTCTATTAGCAATTTTAGGAGCAACCTCTCTGAAAAGCTCAGTGACAACATCCTTATTCTGAAGGTAACTGAATACAGTTCTTCTTGAATGTGTCGAATCTGTTTTCGCTTTAGTCAACAATGGTTCAACAAATCCACGCAACGCTTTTGCTTTTGCAATTGTTGTAGTGATGCGCTTATGCTCAATAAGTGAGCATGCCATATTAGAAAGCATCGCTTTTCTGTGGGCAGATTTTCTTCCTAAATTATTTACTTTATTACCGTGTCTCATATTTTAAATTTCGTAAGTAACGGTTAACTGAGTCTTTTCTAAGGTATCGCCTAAGGTCAGCCACCTATTACGCCATTATTAATTAATTGCGATACTAATCTTTATCAAGTTTGTATTTTGAAACATTCATCCCGAAAGAAAGTCCTTTGTTGTCAACAAGGTCTTCCAACTCAGTAAGTGACTTCTTACCAAAGTTACGGAACTTCAACAGGTCGTTCTTATTGTAAGAAACAAGATCTCCCAATGTTTCAACATCAGCTGCTTTCAAGCAATTCAAGGCACGAACAGAAAGATCCATGTCAACCAGTTTTGTTTTCAACAATTGACGCATGTGCAATGAGGTCTCATCGAACTCTTCTGTTTCAGCTTTTACTTCACTATCCAATGTGATTCGCTCATCAGAGAACAACATGAAATGGTGGATCAAAATCTTTGCGGCTTCTTTCAATGCATCTTTCGGGTGGATAGAACCATCTGTCGTGATGTCAAGAACCAGTTTCTCATAATCCGTTTTCTGCTCAACACGGTAATTTTCTATCGCGTATTTTACGTTCTTAATCGGAGTAAATATTGAATCGATGAAGATCGTTCCGAATGGCGCACCATTTGCTTTATTCTCTTCTGCAGGAACGTACCCACGTCCTTTGACTATCGTCAATTCCATTTCCAATTTAACTGAAGGCTCCATGTTACAGATCACAAGATCTGAATTCAACACCTGAAAAGCAGATGTAAACTTTCCAATATCACCTGCAGTCAGTTTATCCTGACCTGAAACAGAAATAACAACTGTCTCACTATCCGTTCCATCAATCTGCTGCTTAAAGCGAACTTGCTTCAAGTTAAGGATGATCTCAGTAACATCTTCCACTACACCTTTGATTGTAGTGAACTCATGATCTGCACCATCGATACGAATCGAAGATATCGCATATCCTTCCAACGATGAAAGTAGAATTCTTCGAAGTGAATTCCCAACTGTGATACCGTAGCCCGGTTCCAACGGTCTGAACTCGAACTGTCCGTGATGCTCATCGGACTGGATCATGATGACCTTATCCGGTTTTTGAAAATCTAAAATTGCCATGTTTATTTGTTCTTCTTTTTAATTGTTCTTCGGTTGCGCGGTTGAAAAGACTGAAGAATTTCGATCCAACCCTTTAGCCGAATACCAAAAGGGTTTAAATTACTTAGAGTACAATTCGACGATCAGCTGCTCCTTGATGTTTTCAGGAATCATTTCACGTGAAGGCACGCTCAAAACCTTTCCAGACATCTCAGAATTATTCCAATCCAACCAGTCATATTTCTTATTGCTAGAGGACAATGAAGAAGAGATCGCTTCCAAAGACTTTGACTTTTCGCGAACACCAACAACATCACCAATTTTCAAAGTATATGACGGAATGTTTACCACTTCACCGTTCACAGTAATGTGCTTGTGTGAAACCAACTGACGCGCTGCACGTCGGCTTGGAGCAACTCCGAGACGGTAAATAGTATTATCCAAACGCGCTTCACATAACTGTAAAAGGTTTTCACCTGTAATACCTTTCATTCGTGACGCTTTCTCAAATAAGTTCGAAAACTGACGCTCAAGAATTCCGTAAGTATACTTAGCTTTCTGTTTTTCACCAAGCTGAATAGCATATTCTGACTGCTTTCCACCTCTTCTTTTCGACGGTCCGTGTTGTCCTGGACCGTAGCTTCTTCTGTCTAACGCTTTGTCCGGTCCAAAGATTGGATCTCTGAAACGACGAGCGATTTTTGATTTAGGGCCTGTATATCTTGCCATTTTTATTTGTTTTAAAGAGCGACCATGAATTAAGGCTTTCCTTCGATGGCCGAAATGCTCTTCCTATTAATTAAAATTAAACGCGACGTCTTTTTGGTGGACGACAACCATTGTGCGGTAGCGGAGTAACATCTACGATTTCAGTTACTTCAATTCCAGCATTGTGCAAGGCACGAATAGCAGACTCTCGTCCTGCTCCCGGACCCTTTACAAATACCTTCACTCTACGTAATCCGAAGTCATGTGCTTCTTTTGCTGCATCCTCTGCTGAAACCTGCGCAGCATAAGGCGTGTTCTTTTTAGAACCTTTGAAGCCCATTTTTCCCGCTGATGACCATGAAATTACCTGGCCAGCGTTGTTAGTCAAAGAAATAATAACATTGTTGAAGGTAGCTTGAATATGCGCTTCACCCGCTGCATCTACTTTGACGTTCTTCTTCTTTTTTTGATTAGACTTTGCCATTATCAATTATTAATTATTACTAGCTGCACAAACGCTCGATTTTAATCAAACGCTGCGCATTTTCTTATTTAGTTGCCTTTTTCTTGTTTGCAACAGTTTTTCTTCTACCTTTTCTCGTGCGAGAGTTGTTCTTTGTGCGCTGACCTCTTAACGGTAAACCGGCACGGTGACGAATTCCGCGCTGACATCCGATGTCCATCAAACGCTTGATGTTCAACTGGATCTCAGAACGCAACTGACCTTCCGTTTTGATCTCATTCACTGAATTTCGAATAGCTCCCAACTGATCATCATTCCAGTCGTTCACTTTGATGTTCTCATCGATCCCATTGTCCTTGAGGATCTTTTGAGCAGTACTTCTTCCGATACCGTAGATGTAAGTCAATCCAATTACACCTCTTTTGTTTTTTGGTAAATCTATACCTGCAATACGTGCCATACTCTAATAATATTACCCTTGTCTTTGTTTAAGTTTAGGATTCTTCTTGTTAATCACATAAACCCTTCCTTTTCTCTTAACGATCTTGCAATCTGCAGAACGCTTTTTTACTGATGCTCTAACTTTCATCTTATTTAATTTTTAAGGAACGTTCCTATTTATACCTGAAAGATATTCTTCCTTTCGTTAAATCGTAAGGAGACATCTCCACTTTCACTCTGTCACCAGGAAGAATTTTAATGTAAAACATTCTCATTTTTCCTGAAATATGAGCTGTGATGATATGACCATTTTCAAGCTCCACTCTGAACATTGCGTTCGAAAGGGCTTCGATGATCGTACCGTCTTGCTCGATGGATGATTGCTTCGCCATATCTTAGAAACCAGATAATTCGTTAGCAGTTCTCCTCCCTTTAACACGAGTACCTTCCATCAAACCATCCATGTGACGATTCAGCAAGTATGATTCGATCTGCTGCAATGTGTCAAGCACAACACCTACCATGATCAGAAGGGAGGTCCCTCCAAAGAACATAGCAAATGCATCATTCACTCCTGCGATCTTTGCCATGGCAGGAAGGATTGCAATTGCCGCCAGGAATAAAGATCCTGGGAAAGTAATTCTTGATACTAATGTATCTATATACTCTGCTGTTTCCTCACCGGGACGAACCCCCGGGATAAATCCTCCGCTTCTCTTCAGATCATCGGCTATTTTGCGAGGGTTGATCATAATAGCAGTGTAGAAATACGTAAAAACGATGATCAATACTGCCAACAATACATTGTAACTTACTCCGTATATGTCACCCAAGGTCCTTGAAATGAAGTTCCCGCCTGTAGCATCTGCACTTGAGAAGATCATAACAGGAATAGTCATGATTGCTTGAGCAAAGATGATCGGCATTACTCCGGATGCATTTACTTTGATCGGCAGATAACTTCTTGCTCCTTGCTCATCCACCGCTCTCGCTCCAACGACGCGCTTGGCAGTATTGAGCGGGATTTTACGAACCCCCTGAACGATCAAAACGGTACCAAGCACAACAAGCATGAACGCAACAATCTCCAATACGATTTTGATAAGGTTACCAGATCCAACTGCAAATCCGAATTCCGCAGTAAATGCTTCAGGCAGACGAGCAAGAATTCCAACCGTTATCAACAACGATATTCCATTTCCAATCCCTTTGTCTGTAATACGCTCACCCAACCAAACTGCGAACATCGATCCAGAGATCAACACCAAAATAGTCTGCACCCACCAAAATGTATCAGCATCTGCAGGCATTGCTCCTTTTGACTGCACATACAGCGTCAGGTATCCAGGTGCTTGCAATGCACAAATAATGATTGTAAGAACGCGCGTATAGTTGTTAATACGTTTTCTTCCGGATTCGCCTTCGTTCTGCATTTTTTGAACAGCAGGAACTGCCATGCCTAAAAGTTGCATAATGATCGAGGCACTGATGTAAGGCATGATTCCCAATGCCATAATTGATGCATTGGTGAAACCACCACCCGAGAAAAGTGAAAGAAGTGTTTCCAACGCGTTTTGTCCGCCTGCTGCCTGCGCATTCATGAGCGCGGTGTAGTTAACACCTGGCAGGATAACGAACGATCCAACGCGGTATACAAGTATCAAGGTCAGTGTCAAAATGATCCTTTTCCTCAATTCTTCCACCTTCCAGATGTTCTTTATATTTTGTATAAAACGCTTCATTTTAAAAAAATGTTGGCAAAGTTAATTAGATTTCCGAACAATTCCCACCCTGGGCTTCGATCACAGCTTTTGCTGATCCCGAAAACTTATGAGCCGTTACATTAATCTTTGTCTTCAACTCGCCTCTTCCTAAAATTTTAACAAGCTCATTTCTTGATACAAGTCCGTTCTCACGAAGGACTTCCGGAGTGATCTCCGTTACGCTCTTGCGCTCGATCAATGACTGGATAATATCCAGGTTAATAGCCTTGTACTCAACTCGGTTGATATTCTTGAAACCAAACTTAGGTACGCGTCTTTGTAATGGCATCTGCCCTCCTTCGAAACCGATCTTTTTGCTGTAACCAGATCTTGATTTCGCTCCTTTATGCCCTCGAGTGGAAGTACCACCATGTCCAGAACCCTGACCACGTGCGATTCTTTTTTCTCTTTTAACGGAACCTTCAGCAGGAGTTAAATTATGTAAATTCATTTCAATTCGATTTATAAGTTTTACTCAACAACCTCTAATAGATGTTGTACTTTCTTAACCATTCCAAGGATTTGTGGAGTTGCCTCATGTTCAACAACCTGATTTAACTTCCTAAATCCTAGCGCTTTAATGGTAGCCTTCTGAACAGCCGGTCGTTTAATAGCGCTTCTTACTTGCTTGATTTTAATTGTAGCCATCTGATACTCTATTAACCGTTAAACACTTTGTCCAATGTTATTCCTCGCTGCTTCGCAACAGATACTGCATCTCTCATGTTTGAAAGTGCATCGATCGTTGCTTTTACCACGTTGTGCGGGTTTGAAGACCCTTGCGATTTAGCCAAGACGTTATGTACTCCAACACTTTCCAATACCGCACGCATCGCACCACCGGCGATTACTCCTGTACCATTCGTAGCTGGCTTTAAGAAAACCTCTGCTCCACCGAATTTTCCTTTCTGAGGATGAGGAACTGTTCCCTTCAAGATCGGAACTTTGATCAAGTTCTTCTTTGCGTCGTCGATCCCTTTTGTGATCGCCTCAGTTACCTCTTTTGCTTTACCAAGTCCGTGACCCACGATTCCATTCTCATCACCAACTACAACGATGGCTGAGAAGCTGAAAGTACGTCCACCCTTCGTTACTTTTGTAACACGGTTTACAGCAACGAGTTTATCCTTTAACTCTATATCTGCAGATTTTACTCTATTTACTTGTGCTGCCATTTTTTAAAATTTAAGTCCGCCTTCTCGAGCTGAGTCAGCCAATGATTTAACTCTACCGTGGTACAGATACCCATTGCGATCAAACACAACTGTCTCGATTCCGGCCTTTAATGCTTTTTCTGCTACTTCTTTACCAACAACTGCTGCTTGTTCGGTTTTATTAACCTTTTCAACAGCTTTGTTTTTGTATGAACCAGCGGATGCCAATGTAACCCCATTCACATCATCGATCAACTGAGCGTAGATCTGTTTGTTACTGCGGAATACTGAAAGGCGAGGCACCTTAGAAGTACCAGAGATCTTCTTTCTGATTCTTCTTTTAATTTTTGCTCTTCTGTTTAATTTACTGAATGCCATAACTATTAACTATTATTTTTTACCTGCAGATTTACCAGCTTTTCTTCTAATCTCTTCACCCAAGAATCGAATACCTTTTCCTTTGTATGGTTCCGGCTTGCGGAAAGAGCGAATTTTGGCAGCGACCTGGCCCAAAAGTTGTTTGTCGTACGATTCCAACGTAACAACGGGTGCCTTACCCTTTTGGGTGTCTGCAGATACCTTAATTTCTGAAGGAATTTCGAATACGATCGGGTGAGAGAAACCCAAAGCAAGCTCCAACTGCTGACCAGTTGCTGTTGCACGATATCCTACTCCGATCACTTCCAATTCCTTCTTATACCCTTCCGAAACACCTACTACCATGTTCTGCAATAAAGCACGGTACAAGCCATGCTTTGCACGATGAGAAGGTGCATCTGATTCGCGGCTGAAAGTTATTGTGTTATCCTCAATGTTCAACGTCACACAAGAATCGATCTCTTGAGACAAAGTACCTTTTGGACCCTTAACAGTAACACGGTTACCGTCTAACTTTACGTCTACTCCACTCGGGATGTTAACTGGGGATTTACCTATCCTTGACATTTCTTATTATTCTTAAGATTAATACACGTAGCAAAGAACTTCTCCTCCTACGTTTTGTTTTCTTGCTTCTTTGTCCGTAATCACTCCTTTGGAGGTTGACACGATCGCAACACCAAGACCGTTCAATACACGCGGCATTTCTGAAGCCCCGCTGTACTTACGCAATCCCGGACGCGACGCTCTTTGCAATTTAGTTATCGCAGGAACTTTAGTCGAAGGATTGTACTTCAATGCTATCTTGATGACACCTTGCTTATCATCATCTTCAAATTTGTAATTTGTGATATATCCTTGATCAAACAAAATTTGTGTCATTGCACGTTTTACGTTCGAACCTGGAATTTCTACCATTTTCAAACCTGCCGCACTCGCGTTACGGATACGGGTTAGAAAATCTGCTATAGGATCTGTATACATGTCCTTTTTCTTTTATTAATTACTCGGTAGAGTTTCAATCCGTCAACTGACGGAGACTTTTACCAACTTGCTTTTTTAACTCCCGGGATTTTACCAGCCAAAGCCATTTCACGGAAAGTAACACGTGAAATACCGAACTGACGCATGTAACCTCTCGGACGACCAGTCAAACCACAACGGTTATGAACGCGAATCTTTGAGGAGTTTGCCGGCAACTTCTGAATTGCCATCATTGCATCCCATTTTGCAGCTTGAACATCCTCAGAGGCATCTGTTGACTTAAGTATCTTTGTCAATTCTTCACGCTTCTTAGCATACCGCGCTGTCATTCTTTCTCTTTTGCGCTCACGCGCTTTCATTGATTCTTTTGCCATTTCTTCTTATTTTTTAATGAATGGGAATCCGAATGCGTCCAACAACGCTTTAGCCTCTTCATCGCTCTGAGCCGAAGTAACAAAAGTGATATCCATTCCAAGTATACGATTCACTTTATCGATATCGATCTCTGGGAAGATGATGTGCTCCTTCACTCCAAGATTAAAGTTACCTCTACCATCAAATCCTTTTGGATTGATCCCGCGGAAATCGCGAGTACGTGGCAACGAAACAGAAAGAAGACGATCCAAGAAGTCATACATCTTATCACCTCTCAACGTCACTTTCGTTCCGATCGGCATTCCTTTTCTTAGCTTAAAATTCGAGATATCCTTCTTAGAAATCGTCGTAACCGCTTTTTGTCCGGCAATTCTTGATAGATCTGCAACAGCACTATCGATCAACTTCTTATCAGCTACTGCGTCACCCATTCCCTGGCTCAACACAATTTTCTCAAGTTTAGGTACCCTCATAACTGTTTTGTACCCGAACTTTTCAGTCAATGTCGGAATAATTTCCGCATTGTACTTTTCCTTAAGTCTTGGTGTATAACTCATTACTTAATCTCCTCCCCTGACTTTTTTGAATAACGAACTAATTTTCCTTTAGCGTTCACTTTACGACCAATGCGAGTTGCCTGGCCTTTAGAAACGATCATAAGGTTGGACACATGGATACTTCCTTCTTTCTCCACGATACCTCCCTGAGGGTCTGCTGCACTTGGCTTGGAGTGTTTCTTTACAAGATTCACCCCCTCTACCGTCGCGCGCATTTTTTTACGGTCGATCACAAGGATCTTTCCTTCCTGACCTTTGGCTTCACCACTAATAATCTTCACGGTGTCTCCTACTTTAACATGTAATTTCTGTTGCATAACTTCAATTATTAAAGTACCTCTGGAGCCAATGAAACAACTTTCATGTAGTTGTTTTCACGAAGCTCACGAGCAACTGGTCCGAAAATACGAGTTCCTCTCATTTCACCCGCCTGATTCAAGATAACGCAAGCGTTATCATCGAAACGAATGTAAGAACCATCAGCACGACGTACTTCTTTCTTTGTTCTTACTACTACCGCCTTGGCTACCGACCCTTTTTTAACGGCACCAGAGGGCATTGCGCTCTTCACAGCAACGACGATCTTATCGCCAACTGAGGCATATCGACGCTTGGTACCCCCTAAAACGCGGATCACCAATACAGTCTTTGCTCCTGAGTTGTCTGCTACTGCAAGTCTTGATTCTGTTTGTATCATTACTAAAAATTATTTAGCTCTTTCAATAATTTCTACTAGTCTCCAGTTCTTTGATTTACTCAAAGGACGTGTCTCCATGATCTTAACTGTATCACCAATGTTACAGTCATTATTTTCATCGTGGGCGACAAATTTAGTAGTTTTTTTAACGAACTTACCATACTTCGGGTGTTTTACCTTACGCTCAACCGAAACCACTATGGATTTCTGCATTTTGTCGCTGGTAACGACCCCGATTCGTTCTTTTCTTAAATTACGCTTTTCCATTTCAAGCTAATTTCAATTGTTTAACAAGCAACTAAGCCTGTGCTTCACGTTTTGTCAATTCAGTCTGCAATCTTGCGATCGTTTTTCTGACCTTACGAATCTGAATTGGATTCTCCATTGGCGCAACACTGTGCGTCAATTTCATTTTCGCCAGTTGCTCAGAGAAGTCCGCGATGCGATTCTTAACGTCTTCAACTGAAAGTTTTGTGATTTCTTGCTGCTTCATTTTAAATACTATTTTCCTGGTATAACATAGTCGTTGCGAACAACGAACTTGCATTTCACCGGTAACTTTTGAGCTGCCAAACGCATTGCTTCTTTAGCAATTTCGTAAGGTACACCATCCGCTTCAAACATGATGCGACCTGGCTTCACTACCGCTACCCAGTGACTTGGAGCTCCTTTACCTTTACCCATACGTACTTCAGCTGGCTTTGAGGTTACCGGCTTGTCAGGGAAGATACGGATCCACACTTTCCCTTCACGTTTCATATATCGGGTTACGGCGATACGAGACGCTTCGATCTGGCGTGATGTGATCCATCCAGGCTCCAATGTTTTAAGTCCAAAAGAACCGAAAGCAATTGTGCTACCTCTGTGGGCCTCACCTCTGTTTCGTCCTTTTTGTACTCTTCTAAATTTGGTTCTTTTTGGCTGTAACATCTTTTGTAAATTTTACTGTCCTGTTTATTTTTTCTTTCTCTTTGCTCCCATTGGCTTTCTAGGTGCACCTGAAGGAGCCCCGGACTTAGCAGCAGATGCCGCCATTCCAACATTAGGAGAAAGATCGCGTTTTCCATAAACCTCGCCCTTGCATATCCACACCTTGATACCAAGACGACCATACGTCGTATGTGCTTCGGAAATCGCGTAATCGATGTCAGCTCTGAACGTATGTAACGGAGTACGTCCATCTTTGTACATCTCTGTACGAGCCATTTCTGCACCGTTCAAACGTCCGGAAATCTTAACCTTGATCCCTTCAGCTCCCATGCGCATTGTACTCGCAATAGCCATTTTAATTGCTCTTCTGAATGAAATACGAGCTTCCAACTGACGGGCGATACCATCCGCAACCAATCGAGCATCCAATTCAGGACGTTTTACCTCGAAAATGTTGATCTGGATCTCCTTTTTCGTCAATTTTTTTAACTCTTCTTTAAGCTTGTCTACCTCTTGTCCACCTTTACCAATAATAACCCCAGGACGGGCTGTGTTGATTGTAACTGTAACAAGTTTAAGCGTACGCTCGATGATGATCTTAGCGATACTGGCTCTTGATAAACGAGCATTAAGATACTTACGGATCTGATCGTCTTCAACGATCTTATCTTTGTAATTATCTCCACCATACCAGTTAGACTCCCATCCGTGGATGAAACCAAGTCTATTTCCTATTGGATTTGTTTTTTGTCCCATTTTATCCTCACTTATTTAGCACCATCAACAACAATGGTAACGTGGTTTGATCTTTTTCTAACTCTGTGCGCGCGCCCTTGAGGAGCAGCCTGAATTCTCTTCAACATAGCACCACCGCCAACTTCAATTGACCTCACTACCAGTTTTTCCTCTTCAATACTTTTCCCTTCATTCTTCTGTTCCCAATTAGCAATAGCAGAACGAAGCAATTTCTCAAGGCTTGTTGACGCATCTTTTGCGTTGTGTTGCAATATGTTCAGAGCTTTGTTAACTTCAACTCCCCTTACAAGATCTGCAACCAATCTCATCTTTCTCGGAGCAATAGGCGAATCATTCAAACGTGCAATTGCAGTCGTACTTTTCGTCGCCTTTAAATTTTCAGCTCTTAATCTTTTTCTAGCACCCATGACTTGGCTATTTAAATTCTATCTTTTCTTATCTTTCTTATTCCCCCCATGGCCACGGAAATTTCGTGTAGGCGAAAATTCACCCAACTTATGACCGACCATATTTTCAGTTACGAAAACAGGAATAAACTTATTACCATTGTGTACCGCAAACGTTAAGCCTACGAAATCAGGTGTAATAGTTGAAGCCCTAGACCATGTCTTGATCACTGCTTTGCTATTTGATGCCTGTGCATCATCCACTCGTTTCATCAACTTGTAATGTACAAAAGGTGGTTTTTTCAACGAACGACTCATATCCTACTTATTTTTTTCTTCTTTCGATGATAAACTTATCTGAATACTTCTTCTTATCACGTGTCTTGTACCCTTTAGCTGGCATACCGTTACGTGAACGAGGGTGACCTCCGGCGTTACGCCCTTCTCCACCACCCATTGGGTGATCGACTGGGTTCATAACAACACCACGAACACGTGGACGGCGACCCAACCAACGTGAGCGACCGGCTTTACCGGATACAACAAGGTTGTGTTCAGCATTCGAAACAGATCCGATCGTTGCCATACAAGTTGTAAGGATCATTCTGGTCTCACCAGAAGGCATCTTTACGATTGCGTAACGACCATCACGAGCGTTCAATTGAGCGTAAGTACCAGCTCCACGAGCAATAGCACCACCTTTACCAGGCTTTAATTCAATGTTATGAATTACAGTACCGAGTGGAACATCACTTAGATAAAGTGCATTCCCAACGTTTGGCGCAGCAGTTTTTCCTGCAACTACAGTATCTCCAACTTTCAATCCGTTAGGAGCAATGATGTAGCGCTTCTCACCGTCTGCATAATACAACAAGGCAATATGTGCTGTCCGGTTTGGATCGTATTCGATCGATTTTACCGTAGCAGGAACGTCATGCTTGTCTCTTTTAAAGTCAACGATACGGTATTTTTGCTTGTGACCACCACCCATATATCGCATGGTCATTCTACCGTCGTTGTTACGACCACCGGATTTCTTCATCGGCGCAATCAAACTCTTTTCAGGAGTGTTGGTTGTGATCTCAGAATAATCACTATTGATCTTGTGTCTCTGCCCTGGAGTGATAGGCTTGAATTTTTTAAGACTCATTTGTCAATGCTTAAAAATTATTAAATAAATCAATCGTTTCTCCATCTGCAACCGTTACAACAGCTTTTTTCCATTGCTTGCTCGGTTGCTCAACGACACCTTTGTTAGTATACTTAACAGAGGATTTTCCACCGCCATAATTCATTGTACGAACTTCAGTAACACTTACTCCGTACATCTTCTCGACAGCTTTCTTAATTTCTATTTTGTTTGCCGTTCTGTCCACAGCAAAAGTGAAACGATTCAGCTTTTCGCTTGTACCGGTCGCTTTCTCTGTTATAATCGGCTTCTTGATAATTGTTCTCATCATCAATTAGTTTAGAATCTTTTCGATTACTTCAATTGAACTTTCTGCCAAAACAACCTTCTTCGCATTTAATACATCGAATGTACTAACCGAATCAGCCGTTACGACTTTTACTCTTCCAAGGTTACGAGAAGACAAATAAACGTTGTCATTCTTCTCGCCCAAGATCATCAAAACTTTCTCGTTCTCAAGCTTCAATGCATTCAACAAAGCTGTAAAATCCTTTGTCTTTGCTACATTAAACTTCAAGTCTTCAAGTACCAGGATACCCTCGTTCTGTGCTTTGTAAGAGAAAGCTGACTTTCTAGCCAGTCTTTTCAACTTTACGTTCAGTTTGAAGTGGTAGTTTCGTGGTCTTGGTCCAAAAATACGACCTCCACCGACGCGTGTACCGGATTTGATATTTCCTGCACGTGCACCACCTGTTCCTTTTTGCTTCTTGATCTTTTTTGAAGATCCAGCGATCTCTGCTCTTTCCTTCGCCTTGTGTGTTCCCTGACGACGATTCGCCAAGTGTTGCTTCACGTCAAGGTAGATAGCATGATCATTCGGTTCGATCCCGAAAACTGCATCTGAAAGCGTTACTTTCTTTGAAGTCGCTTTTCCTTTCGCGTCAAATACTTTTACTTCCATTATTTCACAATTGTTACGGTTGAACCTTTAGCTCCCGGAATAGATCCTTTCACTACCAATAAATTCTTGTCTGTAAGTACTTTCAATACTTCTAGGTTCTCCATTACTACACGCTTGTTTCCCATCTGTCCTGCCATGCGCATTCCTTTGAATACACGTGCAGGATATGAACAAGCACCGATAGAACCAGGAGCACGAAGACGGTTGTGCTGACCGTGTGTTGACTGACCAACTCCACCGAAACCATGTCGTCTTACAACCCCCTGGAAACCTTTTCCTTTCGAAGTTCCTACTACGCTTACGTATTCACCTTCCTCGAAGATGTTAACGTCAACGGTATCACCGAGATTTACGTTTTCGAAACCTTTAAATTCCACCAACTTCGCCTTTGGAGTTGTGTTAGCTTTTTTAAAGTGACCCTTCAATGCGTTCGGAGTGTTTTTTTCTTTACGCTCTCCGAAACCCAATTGAGTAGCCTCGTAACCATCTCTGTCTTGTGTCTTCAACTGAGTGACAACACAAGGACCAGCTTCTATTACTGTGCATGGCATAGATTTACCCTCGGCACTGTAGATGCTAGTCATTCCGACTTTTCTACCAATTATTCCTGGCATACTTAACTATTTATAGATTAAACTTTGATTTCTACGTCAACCCCACTCGGCAACTCAAGACGCATTAGGGCATCTACTGTCTTTGAAGAAGAACTGTAGATATCCAACAAACGCTTGTAAGAAGCAAGCTCAAACTGCTCACGCGCCTTCTTGTTCACGTGTGGTGATTTCAACACTGTATAAATTCTCTTGTGCGTAGGAAGTGGAATTGGTCCGCTTACAACAGCACCTGTCGCCTTTACTGTTTTAACGATCTTCTCTGCTGACTTGTCAACAAGATTGTGATCGTACGACTTCAATTTGATTCTAATTTTCTGGCTCATCTAACTCAATATTTTAAGCTGTAACTTTTCCACTTGCTTTTGCTACTACATCGTCTGCTACGTTCTTTGGTGCCTCTGCATAGTGAGAGAATTCCATTGAAGAACTTGCACGACCTGAAGAAAGGGTACGCAACTGCGTAACATAACCGAACATTTCAGATAGAGGAACGTCAGCCTTAACAACCTTCGATCCTGCTCTGTCGTCCATTCCGCGTATCACACCACGACGACGGTTCAAGTCACCAACGATATCACCCATGTTTTCTTCCGGAGTAACTACTTCCATTTTCATGATCGGCTCAAGAAGGACAGGACGAGCATTTTTCAAAGCTGCTCTGTATGCCATCTTTGCACACAATTCAAAAGACAATGAATCTGAATCGACAGCATGGAACGAACCATCCAACAATTCCACTTTCATAGCGTCAACAGGGAAACCTGCCATCACACCATTCTTCATTGATTCTTTGAATCCTTTTTCAACTGAAGGAACGAATTCACGCGGAATGTTACCACCTTTGATGCTGTTGATGAACTCAAGTCCGGTTTTCTCCGAATTATCCTGTGGAGAGATCTTGACAACGATGTCCGCAAATTTACCACGTCCACCTGACTGCTTCTTGTACACCTCTCTGTGGTTCACTTCTGAAGTGATATTCTCACGGTAAGATACCTGAGGAGCACCCTGATTTACCTCAACCTTGAACTCACGCTTCAAACGGTCAACAATAATTTCCAAGTGAAGCTCTCCCATTCCGGAGATGATCGTTTGACCTGTCTCTTCATCAGTGTTCACACGGAAAGTTGGATCCTCTTCAGCAAGTTTGTTCAAACCAATACCAAGTTTATCCTGGTCTGCCTGAGTTTTAGGCTCAATTGCAATACCAATTACCGGATCAGGGAAGTTCATAGACTCCAATACGATCGGTGCATTTTCAGCACACAATGTATCTCCTGTCTTGATATCTTTAAATCCTACCAACGCACCGATATCTCCTGCTCCAAGCTCATCGATCTGATTTTGCTTGTTTGCGTGCATCTGGAAGATACGGGAAATACGCTCTTTGTTTCCTGTACGCGTGTTCAACACGTAAGAACCTGCAGGCAATTTACCTGAGTAAGCACGTGTAAAGCACAAACGACCTACGAATGGGTCAGTAGCGATCTTGAACGCCAAACCTGCGAACGGCTCATCGTAAGATGGCTTACGAGTTACTTCTTCGTCAGTCTTAGGGTTCGTACCTGTAATACCTTCGATATCCAATGGTGAAGGAAGAATTTCCATTACCATGTCAAGCATCGCCTGAACTCCTTTGTTCTTGAATGAAGAACCACACATCATCGGAACTACTTTTCCTGAGATAGTAGCAGCACGCAATGCATCAAGGATCTCTCTTTCAGTCAATGAATTCTCATCTTCGAAGAACTTCTCCATCAATGTCTCATCGAATTCAGCAACTGCTTCAAGCAATTCACTTCTCAACTGACGAGCATCATCGATAATATCTGCAGGAATTTCAACTTCATTAAATGTCATCCCCTGGTCAGCATCGTTCCAAACGATACCTCTCCAGTTGATCAAGTCAACAACTCCTTTGAAGTTGTCCTCGTCACCGATGTTGATCTGCAAAGGAAGCGCGTGGCTACCCAACATTTCTTTCACCTGCTTACATACATTCAAGAAGTCAGCACCCTGACGGTCCATCTTGTTAACGAAACCGATACGTGGTACGTTGTAGTTATTTGCCAATCTCCAGTTTGTTTCAGACTGAGGCTCAACCCCGTCAACAGCAGAGAAAAGGAACACCAAACCATCCAATACACGAAGGGAACGGTTTACCTCAACTGTAAAGTCAACGTGTCCCGGAGTATCGATAATGTTGATGTGGTATTTCTGTCCACGGTAGTTCCAGCTAACTGTTGTCGCTGCCGAAGTAATGGTAATACCACGCTCCTGCTCCTGCTCCATCCAGTCCATTGTTGCTCCACCTTCGTGAACTTCACCAATTTTGTGGTTTACACCAGAGTAGTAAAGAATACGCTCTGTTGTTGTGGTCTTTCCTGCATCGATGTGTGCAGCGATACCAATATTACGTGTAAATCTAAGATCTCTTGCCATTGCTATTAAAATCTAAAGTGAGAGAACGCTTTGTTCGCCTCAGCCATTCTTAATGTATCTTCTTTCTTCTTGTAAGCAGCACCTTCTTCTTTCGATGCAGCGATAATCTCAGATGCCAACTTTCCAG
>Ga0315900_10005876_pt1 | contig 16698 bp, 15 predicted proteins | sample LakEriMetagenome_FD_203521 | JGI IMG/M metagenome (GOLD analysis project Ga0315900, IMG submission 203521) | Freshwater fungal communities from buoy surface, Lake Erie, Ohio, United States - Buoy 12 MA114 | ecosystem: Environmental > Aquatic > Freshwater > Lake > Lake biofilm | place: USA: Lake... | reverse complement strand
CGATGCTCACGAGCGAGCACACCATGGCGGCCTTCGCTCACGTCTCCAACGTGCTTGGCTCGGTGCTTGATGCCCGACGTGCCGCCGAACTGGCGCACCGGGTCGGGGCCAAGCTGCTGCTCGACGGCTGCCAGGCGGTGCCGCGGCTGACGGTGGACGTGGCCGCGCTCGGCTGCGATTTCTACGCCTTTTCCAGCCACAAGCTTTACGGCCCGACCGGGATCGGTGCGCTGTGGGGCCGGGCCGAGCTGCTCGCCGCCATGCCGCCGTGGCAGGGCGGCGGGGCGATGATTGACCGCGTCAGCTTTGCCGGCACCACATATGCTGCGCCGCCGCAGCGGTTTGAGGCGGGCACGCCGGCGATTGTCGAAGCCATCGGATTTGGCGCTGCGGCGGATTATGTCCGCTCGGTCGGCCTGCCGGCGATCCATGCTCATGAGGCGGCCCTGGTCAGCGAACTGCGCGCCGCGTTGCGCGCTCGCAACGATGTGACGCTGTTCGGCCCGGAGGAAAGCGCGGGGATCGTCTCTTTCGCGCTCGACGGAGTGCATCCGCACGACCTCGGCACCATATTGGATGAGGAAGGCGTGGCGATCCGCGCCGGGCATCATTGCGCTCAGCCGCTGATGGAGCACCTGGGCGTGCCGGCCACGGCCCGGGCGAGCTTCGGGCTCTATTCGGATCAGGATGATATTGCCGCGCTGCTGCGCGGGATCGAGCGGACACGGAGGATCTTCGGATGAACGAAGAAACGAAATTCACGGTCGAGGAGGTCGATGCGGTGCACGCCCCGCCCCGAGCCCGGGTCGACGATGCAGAAACGCCCGCCGCCAAGCTGGAGCGCAAGCGCGACTACCTGGAAGGATTCCTGCAGCAGAAACCCCAGGATGTGGCGCCGGGTGAACCGGGAGGTTCGGTTTATGACGGCGTGATCGCGGCGCTGAAGGACATCTATGACCCGGAAATCCCGGTCAACATCTATGACCTCGGCCTGATCTATGGGGTTGAAATCGATGCCGATGGCGGCGCCGTTGTGACGATGACCCTGACCACGCCGCATTGCCCGGTGGCCGAATCGATGCCGGGCGAAGTGGAGCTGCGGGTTGGTGCCGTGCCGGGTGTGCGCGATGCCGAAGTCAACCTGGTCTGGGATCCGCCGTGGGATCCGGCCAAGATGAGCGATGAGGCACGGCTGGAGCTGGGAATGCTATGACCACGACCACCCGCCAGCGCCCCGCCGCCGTCATCCTTACTCCCGCCGCCGAGGCGCGGATCGCCGCGCTGATGGCCAAGGCCCCGGATGGCGCCATTGGTGTCAAGCTCAGCACGCCCCGCCGCGGCTGTTCGGGCCTTGCCTATTCGGTCGATTACGTCTCCGAGGCCAACACCTTCGACGAGCGGATCGAGACCCCCGGCGGCACCTTCTTCATCGATGGGGCCTCGGTGCTGTACCTGGTCGGCAGCACGATGGACTGGGTCGAGGACGATTTCACCGCCGGCTTCGTGTTCAACAACCCCAATGCCAAGGGCTCCTGCGGTTGCGGTGAAAGCTTCACCGTTTAACAGCTGTGCGCACGGTCGAGCTTTCCACGCACCTGGCAGCGCCGCCTGAAACAGTCTGGGAGCATGTCCAGACCCCTCGCCTGCTGCACTATGTTGCGCGGGGCATGGTGCGGTTTATCCCCCGGGACGGACCATTCCCTGAAAGGTGGCATGTGGGCGAGTTTCGTACCTGGATGCTGTTGTTCGGATTTATCCCGATCGGCTGGCAGGCCATAGGGATCGAATTGCCGCCGCAGTCTGATCGCCGCTTTGTCGTGCGCGATAATGGCTACGGTCCGCTGATCCGCCGCTGGGATCATTGGATTGAGATCACGCCTGAGCATGGCGGCACGCGCTACGTTGATCGGGTGCACATAGCGGCGGGTGTTCTCACACCCCTGATCCGGGCCTTCGCGCGGATATTCTATGCGCATCGCCAGCGCCGGTGGCGCAAGCTGGTGGATAGCGGGTTCGCCTACCGCGACTGATAATCCTTACGGCCGCGGAACGAAGCCCTCACCGGTCTCCGCATCGATAAAGGCGATCAGGGCTTTCTCAAGCTCGTCGAGGTCCTCATCGGCATCAAGCTGGTCGCGCAGCCAGTCGGCCTCGGCTGGGGTGAGCTGGGCCGCGCTTTCGGCTTCGGCTTCCCAATCGGTGCCCTCAACTTCGGGACCGCTGAGCAGGCTGCCGAAGGCGTCCTCGACATCGGCCTTGGCCATCCGTGACAGGAAGCCGCCGATCCCGGCACCTTCGCTGTTCATGAACGCCTCAAGCTCGCTGGCCCGTTCGGCGGTGAAGGGTTCATCCCCGGCAAACCCCAGCAGGTAATTGGCCACGCCCTGGACGAACAGTGTCTGCCACTCCGGAGCATTGGGTTCGTAAAGCGTGGCATCCTTGAGCCGGAACAGCATTTCGGCTTCAGCCTTGCTGACCGCGGCCGGACGATCGCCACCCGCGGCGAAGATCATGCGGCGCAGCAGTGCCGCTTCGGTGGCATTGATGCCGGGCCCGGACAGGCTGCCGTGGCGGGTCGGGCCTTCGCCATGTTCGACCACCGCTTCGATCTGTTGCAAGGCATAGGCCTTGAGGCTGGCGGGAGTGGAGGTGGCCACTTCGAGCACGCGGACCAGCAGTTCGAGTTCGGCCATCGAATCAACCCGGCCATCGCGGTCGATCCGCGAGATCAGCTCATCGGCCATTTCGTGGTCAACATAGCCCGGCGGCTCAACCGTGTGGACCACGAAGTTGGTGAGCGCCTCGACAAAGAAATCGCACCAGTCCCGGCTGCCGTCGATCAGTGCATCGTTGGCAGCAAACAGCGATTCGGCTTCATCCGGATCCATCTTGCCGTCGGCCCAGCCAAGGCGGCGCAGCCGCTGGATTTCCTCAATGGAAACCGTACCATCGTCCAGGGCCTGGGTGGCAAGATCGGGGAAATGCATCGTCATGTGTCGGACAAACCCTGCAATTGGTCTTGCCCGGCCTTATCGTTGATCAGGGTTAAAGTGCCGTTACCCGTAATCGCAGGTCAGTGAGGCAGCGGGATCAGCGTTTCCGCAGAGCGGAGACGCACGCTGCGCGATCCACCTCCTGCCCGTCGCTGGCCCGCCGCGCATCGACATAAGTCGCCTGCATCTCGCGGCCGCGCTCCTGGGGATAAAGATAGACATCGAGCACACAGGCCGGGCCGCTGAATTGCAGCTTGCGGGCATCGCCCTCGACCACGTCAAGCCGGGGACTGCCAAACTGGCGGGTCAGCTCGGCCGGTCCGACACCGATCACCCCTTCCAGACCCGGCAGGACCTGAACTTTCGCAGCTGGCGGCGGTGCGGTTATCGGCGAGCGCACCACCGGACGGGCTGGCGTGAACCCAGACCCTGCCTGTCCGGTGGGCTTGGCCGGCGCACTCTTCACCGCAGCTGGCGTTCCACCGCAGGCGGAAAGCGCGGTGGCCAGCAATAGGGCCAATAGCGTTCTAGATGCCATGAGTGCCCTGCGAACGGTGGACAAGATGGGTGGCTGCGGCCGCCCCAAGCAGCGGAGCCAGCAGATTGACAACAGGAACGGTTAGCAGCGCAGCCGCCGTTCCGCCCAACATCAGGCGGCTGCCGGGGCTCAGCGGTGAAGGTGCGTCGGGCGTTGAGCGGTGGCGCAGCCAGACCATGTCCTGCAACTCGCGGCCCAGCAATACGGCGTTGACCAGCCAGAACACCAGTGGCGCCCCGAACCCGGTTACCGCCAGAACCAGCGCGACCGGCAGTGCGGCCAGATTCCAGCCGATTGCGCGCAGCGCCCCGGCCAGGCCATTGGCCAGTTCCTCGCGAAAGCTCAGCTGCCGCGCAGCGGCCGCTGCTGCCGGATAGTGCCGCAGTTCAACCGCGCGCACCACTTCGTCCGCGAAGAATTGCAGCACCGCCAGCGCCACGATCCGCCACAGCAGCCAGCCGGCAATCACCACCCCGACCAGCGCCAGCAGCCCCCGTATCCCTTCCGCACCAGCCACGCGCGCTTCGGTCAGGCCCAGCAGGGCAAGACTCTGCTCCGCCAGCCACCACAAACCGCTGCCCAGCAACAAGAACAGCGCCAGCGTGATCGCCAGGCTTTTGAACAGCACCCGCAGCACGGCGGGATCGCGTAACTGGCCGAGGGCAAGGGTCAAGGCGCGTAGCATGCAGCGCCGGAATCGCCGTTGGCGGACGCGCTGTCAACTTTGCCGATCTTGCTCTGCGCCGGGATGATGGCTAGGCGCGGCCACTACTTCCGCCGCTCGCTAAAGGAATTCCCGTGACTGTACCCACCACCGACGTAATCGCGATCGGCAATGCCATCGTTGATGTGATGGCGCCCTGTGAAGACAGCCTGATCGAGCAACTGGGCCTGACGCGCGGCGGAATGACCCTGGTCGACACCGCGCGTGCGAAGGAACTTTATGCTGCGATGGGTCCGGCGCGGGAGATTTCCGGCGGTTCTGCCGCCAATACCCTGGCCGGCCTCGCCGCGCTGGGTGCGAAGTGCGCCTTTATTGGCCAGGTGGCCGATGACCAGCTGGGCGAGATCTTCGCTCACGATATCCGCAGCGGCGGGATTGCCTTCGATGTCCCCGTTCGCGCGGGCGATCCGCCGACGGCGCGGTGCATGATCTTCGTGACGCCTGACGGACAGCGGACGATGAACACCTTCTTGGGTGCATCGCAGTTCCTGCCGCCGGCTGCGCTCAATGATGCCGCCATTGCCGCTGCCAAGGTGCTCTACCTCGAAGGCTATCTGTGGGATCCGGAAGAGCCGCGTGCGGCGATGCGGCGGGCGATCGGGGCGGCGCGGGATGCCGGGCGGCAGGTGGCCTTCACCCTGTCCGATGCCTTCGTGATCGATCGCCATGGCGACGATTTCCGGGCGCTGATTGCCGAAGGACAGATCGACATCCTGTTCGCCAACCATGTCGAACTGGCGGCGCTGACCGGGCTGGACGATTTCGACGCCGGGATCGCCGCCTTGCAGGACAAGGTGCCGGTGCTGGTCGTCACCCGCAGCGAACACGGGGCAGTCGCCGTGTCCGGCGGCCAGCGTGCCGAGGTACCGGCCGAACCGGTGGCCCGCGTGGTCGACACCACCGGCGCGGGCGACCTCTTCGCCGCCGGGTTCCTTTATGGCCATGTCAACGACCGGTCGCTGAGTGAATGCCTGACACTCGGTGCGATCTGCGCGGGCGAGATCATCTCGCACTTCGGCGCCCGGCCGGAGGCGGACCTCAAGGCCCTGGTCAAGGCGCGGCTGGGTTAGGCCTTCAAGCTTCGGCTTCGCGCGCCACTTCGCGCCAGCCGATGTCGCGGCGGCAGAACAGGTCGGGGGCTGAAATCAGATCAACGGCGGCATAGGCCTTGCGCTGGGCCTCGGTTGCGCTCGCGCCGCGCGCGGTAACGTTGAGGACGCGGCCACCATTGGCCACCAGCGTCCCATTAGCCAGCCCGGTACCGGCGTGAAACACCTTGGCGCCGGTGGCCTCGGCGGCCGCGACCCCGGCAATGGTTCCGCCCTTTCTTGGCGTGTCGGGATAGCCATCGGCGGCCATCACCACGGTCAGCGCCGTATCGGGCGAAAGACGCGGCGCAGGCAGGGTGCCCAGCCGCCCTTCGGCGCAGGCCAGCAGCAGCTCGACCAGATCGTCCTCCAGCCGCAGCATCAGCACCTGGCATTCGGGATCGCCGAAGCGGGCGTTGTATTCGATCAGCTGGACGCCGTTCTTGGTCAGCATCAGGCCGGCATAGAGCACTCCGGAATAGGGCATGCCCTCCTCGGCCATGGCGCGCACGGTCGGCACCACGATCCGCTCCAATGCCTCGCCGGTCAACAGCGGGGTGAGCACCGGGGCAGGGCTATAGGCTCCCATGCCCCCGGTGTTGGGACCCACATCGCCATCGCCGACCCGTTTGTGATCCTGGGCCGAGCCAAACGGGACCACGGTATGTCCGTCGGTCAGGGCAAAAAAGCTGGCTTCCTCGCCTTCGAGAAATTCCTCGATCACGGCTTCCGCCCCGGCCGCACCGAACTTGCCCGAAAAGATCTCTTCCACGGCTGCTTCGGCCTCGGCCATGGTCATGGCCACAGTCACCCCCTTGCCGGCGGCGAGGCCATCGGCCTTGACCACCACCGGCGCGCCGAACTCGGCCAGCGCAAGTGTCGCTTGCGTGACATTGGTCACCCGCTTGAAGCCCGCAGTGGGGATGTTGTGGCGCGCGCAAAGCTCCTTGGTGAAGGCTTTCGATCCCTCCAGCTGGGCGGCGGCCTTACTTGGCCCGAACACCGGGATTCCGGCGGCGCGCAGGCTGTCGGTCAGGCCGTCGACCAGCGGCGCCTCAGGCCCGACCACGACCAGGCCGATTTGCTCTGCAGCGCAAAAGGCGATCACTGCGGCATGATCAGCCGCATCCAGCGCGACCAGCGCGGCGTGGCTCGCGATCCCCGGATTGCCGGGCGCGGCGAACAGTTTTGTGCACTGCGGGGATTGTGCCAGTTTCCAGGCCAGCGCATGTTCGCGCCCGCCCGATCCCAGGAGCAGGATGTTCATGTCGTTGCCGCCTTTCCCCGATGAAGAACCCGCCGGGCTGGTAGCGAAGGACGCCGCTGGCGACAACGCTGCTGCCCTCTCAGTCAGCGAAATATCTGCTGCGCTGAAGCGGGTGGTCGAGGATCGGTTCGGCTTTGTCCGCATCCGCGGCGAGCTTTCGGGTGTCAAACGTGCCGCTTCCGGCCACCTCTACCTTTCGCTCAAGGACGAGAACGCGCGGATCGACGGGGTGATGTGGCGCGGCAATGCCCAGCGCCTTGGCTTCCAGCCCGAAGATGGCCTTGAGGTGGTCGTGACCGGCAAGCTGACGACCTATCCTGGCCGATCGAACTACCAGGTGGTGATCGACCGGATGGAGATCGCCGGGGAGGGCGCGCTGCTCGCGCTCCTGGCCAAGACGAAGGCCCGGCTTGAGGCGGAGGGCCTGTTCGATGTTTCCGCCAAGCAGCCACTGCCGTTCCTGCCGCGTACCATTGGCGTGGTCACCTCGCCCACCGGGGCGGTGATCCGCGATATTCTGCACCGGCTGGGGGACCGCTTCCCGGTTCATGTGCTGGTCTGGCCAGTGCTGGTTCAGGGCCAGGGTGCGGCAGAGCAGGTAGCGACGGCGATCCGGGGATTTGGTGCCCTGCCGGCGGGTGGTGCCGTGCCGCGTCCGGACTTGGTGATTGTTGCCCGCGGGGGCGGATCGATTGAGGATCTTTGGGCCTTCAACGAGGAAGTGGTGGTGCGCGCCGTGGCCGCTTGCCCGATCCCGCTGATTTCTGCCGTCGGCCATGAGACCGATACCACCCTGATCGATTTCGCCGCAGACCGCCGTGCCCCAACGCCGACGGCGGCCGCCGAAATGGCCGTGCCCGTCCGTGAGGAACTGGCCCAGACCCTTGCCGAACTGGGCCTGCGCCAGCGCCGGGCCGTCGCCCGACCGCTTCAGCTTGGGCGCGAACGGCTGGCCACGCGCACCGATCGCCTGCCGCCGCCGCAGGCCCTGCTGGGGGCCTATGTGCAGCGGCTCGATCATCAGGCTGACCGGTTGCGGCGCGGCCTGATTGATCGGACCCATCTGGCGCGGAGTGACTTCCAACGCGTCGATTCCCGGCTCTCGCTCCCTCTGCTTTCGGCCCGGCTGGACCGGGCGGCGGAGCGGCTGGCTGGCCTTGCCCGTCTTCATGCCTCGCTCGATCCGGACAGCGTCCTCCAGCGCGGCTATGTCCGCGTCACGGCCGGTGAGGCAACGCTGACCAGCCGCGCGGCAGCTGCCGCCGAGGCCGCCCTGACCCTGCATTTCCGCGACGGCCTGCTCGAGGTGACACCGTCAACTACGGCTTCACCCCAGCCGCCGCGCGCTCGTCCTGGCGCAAGACCGGCTCCGCCCGAGCAAGGGAAATTGCTCTGACCGCCATGCTCCGCTAAGGGAATGCCCATGTTGATGTCCGCTTCCGATCGTCCGGCGACGCTGTTCTACCAGGCCAACGGCTTTCGCGTGCTTACTGCGGGCAAGTTCGTGGCCTGCGCTGTCACGGCTGAAGCGATCCCGCTCGAGTTGCTGCGCTACTGGAGCGTCGAACGCCAGGAAGCCTATGCCTCGCCCGAAATTGCCAGCCGGCGGTTGCTGGGGCAGGCCTGACGTGGACCGCCGCGCTGTCCTGCTGGGCGGGGCTGGCGCGGGTTTGGCGGCGCTGCTTGCTCGGCAATCGGCCTGGGGCGCCGAAGCTGCCGCTGCCTTTGCTCTTTCCGGCCACTTGACCCAGGGCGGCTGGGCGCGGGGTGTCGCGCCGCGCGGCTCGCGCGGGCTCCTGTTTAACGGCCGGCCAGTGCCGTTGGGCAGCGATGGCCGCTTCTTCGTGGCCTTTGATCGTGATGCTGGCCCAGCAGCCCGGCTTACCGCCCAGCTGAGCGATGGCGCATTGGTCGATTACCTGCTGGCAATCGCTCCGCGGGGCTGGAAGATCGAACATATCCCGATTGGCCCCAGGCCGGGTGCGACACCCAGCGAGGAGTTCGTCCGCCGACGCGCCGCCGAACTGGGGCAGATCAGGAATGCCCGTGCCATTGAGCGCCAATCGGATGGATGGCAGCAGAAGATGATCTGGCCGGTGGTGGGGCGCCTGTCGGGCCGGTTCGGATCGCAGCGGATCTACAACGGTATTCCCGGCAGCTATCATTCGGGCACCGACATTGCCACCGGGGCCAGCGGGACTCCGTTCGTTGCCCCAGCCGACGGGGTTGTCATGCTTGCGCCGGACAATCCCTTCTCGCTTGAGGGGCGCCTGCTGATGGTGGATCACGGAATGGGTTTGAACAGCGCCTTCCTCCATTGTTCCGCCCTGGCCGTGGCAATGGGCGACACCGTTCGGCAGGGGCAATTCGTCGGCCGCATCGGCGCAACCGGGCGGGCAACCGGCCCGCACCTCCACTGGAGCCTGAAATGGCGCGATTCACGGCTCGATCCGGAGCTGTTCGTTCCGCCGATGTCCGCCCCGACCTAGGGATTGGCGTAACGTACGTGACGCAGAATTGCGCTGAATCCGTGCTTTGCGCAGCATTGTTGCACAAGTTTCACTGTGCTGTGGCAGCGATGCAACATTTTCGCCGCTAATGTATCCTGGGACTTGAATTTCTTTGCTCCGCTGAAGCTATTTCGTCATGGACCGTCCATCTATCCGCAATCTTGGCGGGGCCTTTGCCCTGTCCGGGCGGCGGGTGATCCAGGAAATCCACGCAGAGACCCTGCGGGATGTACAGAGGGAAGAACCTGTGAAAACCACCAAGAAATCGCTTTCGAGCGCGACTTACCTGCAGTCGCTCGCGCTGGCCGGTTCGGCCATCGCCATGCTCGCTTCGACCGGCGCCTATGCGCAGGAAGCGGAAGACGAAGCTGCCGATGAGACGATCGTCGTCACCGGCTCGCTGATCCGCAACCCCAACCTCGAAGCCTCGAGCCCGGTCAATGTGGTCGGCGAAGAGGAAATCCAGCTGCGCAACACCGGCAACGCCGAAGAACTGCTGCGCGGCCTGCCGGGTGCGGTGGCCGGTATCGGTTCGGCCGTCAACAACGGCAACGGCGGCTTCGCCTCGATCGACCTTCGCGGTCTCGGCGCGCAGCGCAACCTCGTCCTGCTTGACGGCAACCGCATCGTCGTTGCCAACCAGCTCGGCACGGTTGACCTCAACAACATCCCGCTCGCGCTCGTTCAGCGCGTTGACGTGCTGACCGGTGGCGCCTCGACCACCTACGGTGCCGACGCGGTGACCGGCGTTGTCAACTTCGTCACGAAGAGGGACTTCGCCGGCGTCAACCTGACCAGCGCTTACAAGATGACTCAGGAAGGTGACGGCCAGATCTTCCGTACCGACCTGACCATCGGCGGCAACTTCGACGACGGCCGCGGCAACGCGGTGCTGAGCGTCGGCTACCAGAAGGCCAACCCGGTCTACCAGGGTGCCCGTGACGTTTCGGTCTTCGGTGTCAACTCCGGCACCGGCCGCGCTTCGGGTTCGTCGCGTACCGGCGTCCCGACCACGATCGCCTTCGCTTCTAACCCGGCCATTCCGGGCTCGAACATCCGCCAGATCAATGAAGGCGGCACGGCCTTCGCCGATTTCTACAACGGCTTTAACTTCAATCCGTACAACATCTACCAGACCCCGTACGAGCGCTTCAACGTGTTCGGCTCGGCCCGGTACGAAGTGAGCGATTCGATCGAAGTCTATGCCCGCGGCATGTATTCGAAGAACCGCGTCTCGACGATTATCGCCCCGTCGGGCATCTTCGGCGAAGCTCTGACCATCCCCGGCAACAACCCGTTCCTGCCGGCCGCCGTGCGCGATGAAATCTGCACGCGCGCCGGTATCGCCCTGGGCGCTGCCTGTAATACCAACCCGGCTCTGCCGCTTCCGGCTGTCTATCGCCGTACGGTGGAAATCGGTCCGCGCGTTTCGGACTACACCACCCAGATGTTCGACTATCGCGCTGGCGTGAAGTGGGACATCAGCGATGCGATCTCGTTCGACATCTCGGGTGCCCATGGCGAAAGCGAACTGGACCAGCTCCAGTCGGGTTACGTGCTGCGTTCGCGCGTCCAGCAGGCGTTGAACTCCACTTCCGCCGGCGCCTGCACCGTCACCACCAATGGTTGCGTTCCGCTCAACCTGTGGGGGCCGGCCGGCAGCATTTCGTCGGCAGCGGCTGCCTTCCTCAACGGTTCGAGCTTCATCAAGATCAAGAACAAGCTCAGCCAGGTCCGCGGCGTGCTGTCGGGTGACACCGGCTTTGCGCTGGGTGGCGATAACGTCACCTTCGCGCTTGGTGCCGAGCACCGCGTCTATGGTTACCAGCGTGTCCCCGATGCCTTCGCACAGTCGCCGGGCGAACTCGGTGGCGCCGGTGGTGCGATCCTGCCGTTCAAGGGTGGCTATGACGTGAGCGAAGTGTTCGGCGAGCTGAACGCTCCGCTGATCGAAGACTCGCCGTTCTTCAACTCGCTGGTGCTTGAACTGGGTGCGCGTTATTCGCGTTACACCGTCAAGGCGACCGGTGAACCCAAGTTCGGTGCCTGGACCTATAAGGCCGGCCTGACCTGGGAACCGGTTGAATCGGTCAAGCTGCGCGGCAACTACCAGCGCGCGGTGCGTGCACCGAACATCAACGAGCTGTTCGTGCCGGTTTCGACCGGTCTGACCAGCCTGCTGATCGACCCCTGCGCCGGTGCGCAGACGGCCGCCCAGGTGTCCGCCACCAACCCGCTGAACGCCAACCTGGCCAACCCGAACTTCGTTCAGGCCTGTATCAACCAGGGCGCTTCGGCAGCAACGATCGGGACCATCCCGAACCCGACTGCCAACCAGGCGAACCTGACCTCGGGTGGTGACCCGACGATCCAGCCCGAAAAGGCGGACACTTTCACCGTTGGTGCGGTGTTCCAGCCGGACTTCGTCCCGGGCCTGACGCTGTCCGTCGATTACTACAACATCAAGGTCAACCAGGCGATCACCTTCGCCACCCCGGGTGACATCCTGACGAACTGCTTCACCACCAGCCCGTCGACGATGTCTGCGGCGCAGGCAGCTTCGGCAGCGTGCACCACCCAGATCCGGCGTAACCCGGTCACCGGCGGTCTGAGCGGTTCCGCTCTGACCACCCGCGGCCTGCTTTCGCCGCTGACCAACCGTGGCCGTCTGGCTACCAGCGGGATCGACTTCAGCGTCAACTACCGGACCGAAATCGGCAAGGTTGGCCTGGATTGGAATCTGACTGGCAACTGGACTGACTCGCTGACCTTCCGTGCATCGCCGACCTCGGTCAACCGCGACTGCGTGGGCTACTACTCGGCCAACTGCGGCCCAGCTCTGGGTCAGCTGCAGCCGGAGTTCTCGTTCCAGCAGCGCACCACGCTGACCTTCGGCGCTGTCGACGTGTCGGTGCTGTGGCGTCACATCGGTTCGATGCAGTACGAAGGTCAGGCAGCCGACTTTGCTGCTCGCGGCTTCACCACCGCCAGCCGCAACCTGTTCTCGGGCACTGTCACGAACGCCCCGGGTGCAAGCTCGCCGAAGGCTGGCCAGACTTTCAACTTCAACAAGATCGATGCCTACAACTACATCGACCTGTCGGTGCGGTTCAACGTCAACGACAACATCGGCCTGACCCTGGGCGTGACCAACCTGTTCAACAAGGAAGCTCCGCTCCTTGGCGACGGTGCCGGCACGACCACGGCGAACAGCGGGAACACCTTCCCGTCGATGTACGATCCGCTGGGTCGTTCGTTCAACGCCTCGGTCAGCCTGAAGTTCTAAGCAACTTCAGATTGCCAAACGAAGAGGGGGCGTCCTGCGGGACGCCCCCTTTTTCGTGGCCCGATTGCCGGGAATCCCCTTTGATCTAGGCTGTGGGTCTGGTCAGATCAACGAATGGGGCAGTTCCAGATCGATCCCCACGGCCTCAGCCACAGCCTCGATCCAGACGCAGACCTTGTCCACCTCATCGGCATGAACCGCTTCGCCAGCCTTGCGATCAGCCTCGCGCCGACCGGCCGTAAAGGACTCGCCCGTCTTGCTGTCCCGTCCGAAATTGCGCTCGATCGTACCAGCCAGGGCTGCACCATCGAGGTGTAGGCCAAACAGCTCGGCCGCGACCTGCAGGGCCCGTTCGGACTGAGCTATAAGGTCTTCGCTATTGAGCGAGCGCAGCCGGTCCGGCCAGCGGGCGAGCAATTGGTGGAACAGCCGTTGCTGGGCCAGCCAGCCAATTGCCGCGATCTGCAGGTCGCTTTGGCGGATCCACTCATGATCCTCAAACCCAAGACCGCTTACCAGCCCATCGGCCCGTTGCGCGACGAACAGCTCGCGCACCCACAACCGGCCCCACAGGCCCTTGCGAGCGATAGAAGTGAGGAACACCCGCAAGGGCGCATGGAGCAGTATCGCCCGGCTGTCGGGCCGCAGGGACAGCATGGCATGGGCCAGCCCATTGACGATATTGGATGGCTTGATGACCGCCACTTCATCGGGTTCGTACGGCCGGGCCAGCAGGGCCAGGCTGTGATCGAGCACGCCGGCCAGCGCCTGTTGCGGCGCACCGCGGTGGCGCCAGCCGACCATATCATTGAGTAGCTGCGGTTCCTTGAGTGATAGCGACCGCCCTGGCAGGTCGAAACAGGCGGCCAGCAGGGTTGAGCAGCAATAGGCTGAGTGGAAAATGTAGTTCACCGGGCGAGGCGCAAGGCCCAGCTCGCCCCGGCCAATGATCCGCGGATCACTGTGGCCGGGCAGATACTCGTCGGTCAGAAACGGTACGTCCTGACGCAAGGCTCGCGCTGCCGCGATGAAATGCACTGCATCCTGGCCGGGATCGTAGCGGTGGGCCAGCCAGTCGGCATCCGCCAATGTGCTGTCAGCGAGGTTGCCAGTTGCGCTGCTCATTCGGCTTCCCCCAGATCGATCACCGGTGCGAGATATTTGCGGTAGTTCCGCCACCGTCCGATCGAACGATCATTTACCGGCTGGCGGACCTGCCAGGCGCTCAGCGTTTTGACTGTGCGGTTGCGGGCCGGCGCATTGGCCTGCTGCGGACCGGCGGGCTGTCGTCCCAGGAACTGCCCGACCTGAACCAGGCCGGTTTGCGGCGATGTGGCCAGCAGTTCGTAGTCCAGGCTCAGGATGTCGGCACCATAAAGCGCTTCCCAGTGATCCATCAGGCGGCGGTACTGCCGCCACCAATGGGCCGCTCCCGGCAGACTGAAAGTATAGGCCATGCTGTTATCGAAGTTGCCAAAATAGAGCGAAACCAGCGTATCGCGCCAGTCGCGGCGCGTGTGGATGATCCGCGCTTCCGGCAACATGGCCTTGATCAGCCCGATGTGAAGAAAATTGTCGCAACGCTTGTCGATAATCCCGTCGGCCACCCGGTGTGATTGCCGGGCCTCCGCCCCATAGGTGTTCCGCGCGGCCAGGAGGCTGCCTTGATCGAGGGCCGCCAGTTGCTTGCCCCGGGTCAGGCCAAGCTGATCGGCGAGGGCCGGAACGGCCTCCAGCTCGCCACCCGCGATCAGTCCGAACTGCCGCGCAATAAGCACTTCGGCGAGCGTCGATCCGGAGCGGAACATTCCGCAGATGAACAGTGGGTCGATGCCGTCTGCCGGAATAGGGGCAAGTCGCGTCGAACCGCCAGCGATGATCGTATCGATCCGCCGCTCGGCAGCAGCTGAATCGTAGCGCAGATGCTGCCCCCGCAGGCGGTTTGCCCGATCGATGGCCGCGAAGGCCAGCTCATAATTGCCGACCGCATCAAGCACATGGCCGAAGGCAAAAAGCACTTCGGCCTGATCCTCGGCGCGGACCACGCGGTGCTCGCGCAGGACCTGCTCCAGCCGGGCGGCGGCTTCGTCCGGATCGCCCTGGTGCATGGCGATCATCGCCCGGCGACCATGGGCCCTCCCGCAGGCTGGATCGACCTCTAGCGCGGCGGCATAGGCCTCGTCAGCGCCTTCCGGGTCGCCCAGGTCTTCGCGCAGGTTACCCAGGTTGAGCCATCCCGGCACAAATTGGGGATTGGCGGCAACAGCAGCCTGCAACTCGGCCTCGGCCCCAAGCTCATCGCCACAATGTTCGGACAGAATCACGGCCAGGTTAAGCCGCGCTTCCTCGGGCCGGACAATGTCCCGTGCCAGCGCCTCACGGTAGGCTGCAGCGCTGTCGGCAAAGTGGCGCTGCCCGCGCAGCACGAAGGCCAGGTTGAACCAGGCATCGCCGTCATCGGGCTGAAGCTGGAGATACTGGCGATAGGCATCGATCGCCTCGCCGTTTGCCCGGGCGCGCAGGGCATTCTCGGCCCGCCGTTTCCATTCCTGCGCGGTTGTGCTCACTGCCTCCGGTCCAGCCCCGTCAAGTCCTGCCTATGCTTGACCCGCCACCCGTTTGGTTCGAAACCGCAAAGTGGTAAGGCCCTCCTCCGGGCTAGGCCCTGCCATTCGCCTTGTCCAGATAGGGGTGTCGCGTGGAACAACGATTGCAGGATCTGCTCAGCCAGGCGCGAGCTGCGCAGCAGCAGCAGGACCTAGCAGCCGCCGCCAATTTGCTGGACCAGGCGGTAGAACTGGCGCCGGAAAGTGCTCTGGCGCTCAATTCGCGTGGCATGCTGGCCCTAGCCGAGGGCAGTTTCGCCCAGGCCGAAGTGTTGTTCCTCCGGGCCACTGCGGCAGACCCTGCCGAGGCCAGTCTATGGCTCAATGTGGCAACCGCCCGCCGCAATCAAGGCAATGACCACGGCGAGGCGGAGGCGCTGGACGAGGCTCTGGCGATCGACCAGCGCAACTTCATGGCCCTGCTACGCAAGGCGGAGCTGCACGAACGGCGGAGCGAAGGGCCGCAGGCCGCGCTGGCCTGGCGCGGAGTGATTGCGCTCGCCCAGATGGCGGAAAGCCAGCCGCCGGGCCTGCAGCCGGTGCTCGATCACGCCGAACGGTTCCTGGTCGATCATGCCCGCGAGATGGAACAGCGGATCGCCGCCGAGACCACCGACACACGCGCCGGGCTGGCCGCAGCCGATACCCGCCGCTTCGATGCCTGTCTTGACGTGCTGATGGGCCGCCGCCGGATCTATCGCAACGAATGCCACGGGATCGAATTTCCCTTCCTCCCCGTCGATGAGTTCTTCGCGCGCGATCATTTCCCCTGGCTGGCCGAACTGGAGGCCCGTACCGATGCGATCCGCGACGAGCTGCGCGCCTTGCTCATGGGCGAAGGCGCGGTGCTGCGGCCCTACGTCACCCAGCGCAAAGGCACGCCCGACAACAAGTGGACCCCGCTCGACAATTCGCTCGATTGGGGGGCGATCTTCCTGTGGGAGTTCGGCCGCCCCAACCCCGCCATCCACGCAGCCTGCCCGCAGACCGTTGCCGCGCTGGAGGCGTTCCAGCGTGCCGATATCCCCGGACGCGGGCCGACCGCATTCTTCTCGCTGCTCAAGCCGCGTACCCGGATCCCGCCGCATACCGGCGTCACCAACATCCGATCGATCGTGCACCTCCCGCTGATCGTGCCGCAAGGCTGCGGCTTCCGGGTGGGGGGCGAGACCCGCGAATGGCACGAGGGCGAGGCTTTCGTGTTTGACGATACGATCGAACACGAGGCCTGGAACGACAGCGACCACTTGCGCGCCGTGCTGATCTTCGATGTCTGGAACCCGTGGCTGACCCTGGCCGAACGCGACCTGATCCGCGGACTCTTTGCCAGCGGCTCGGCGGTTCTGGGGGCTGTCGGCGAGGAAGAGTTCCGGCCCTAGGGTCCTGAACCTAGGCCGACCTCAGTTCGCCAGCCGGACCACCCGCACCGCCGCCTTACCGTTGATATTGGCCATGTAGCTGCCCATCGCGGCCTGCCGGATCCGGATCGGATGGCCAACCCTGGGGAAGGTATTGCGCCCTTCGGTCTGTTTCCAGCGCGCGCCGTCGGCCAGGGTGAAAACCGGATTGCCGTCGCTGGCCGAACGGATTGCCGCGATCGTGCTTTCGATCTCGGTCACGTCCTCGTCGTCACCCCCGCCGAATAGCTTCAGCCTGGGCAGCGACAGGCCGAACACCCCGCGCTTG
>Ga0315900_10005875_pt1 | contig 16698 bp, 14 predicted proteins | sample LakEriMetagenome_FD_203521 | JGI IMG/M metagenome (GOLD analysis project Ga0315900, IMG submission 203521) | Freshwater fungal communities from buoy surface, Lake Erie, Ohio, United States - Buoy 12 MA114 | ecosystem: Environmental > Aquatic > Freshwater > Lake > Lake biofilm | place: USA: Lake... | reverse complement strand
CTGATCCCCGTGGACTCGGTCTTTGCCGAAGCACGCCCCGGCGGCTCCCCGGCTGGGTCAGGGCCAATCCTGCCCCAGGTCGCCAAGCCACGGTCCGTCTTCGAGCCCCCAACAGAAGCCCGTACGGAGTCAGCACCAGCCATGCCCGTAGCGACGGTCAGTTATGAAGTAGCGGAAGACCGCGGCACTCAGGTCCTGCGGATCGCCGAGCCTGTCGTTCAGCGCTCGGAACAGCCGGCCAAGCTGGTGAGCAGGGGGGCAACGGTTCGGCTCACACAGCGAATCGGCAAGGTTTCGATTGGCCTTAAGACAGCCAAGGCTGCAGCTGATGGACGGCTGGGCGAAGTGATTGAAGTCATTGCGCCCTATAAAGGCCGAGACGGTCGCGAACTTCGGCTGTTGGGCCGGGTGGTGAGTGAGAACGAGTTGGAACTGGTGCGTTGATTTCAAGTTGCCTTTGAAACCTCAATTGAGGAAAGTCCGTCATGCTGCAAACTACCAGATTCTTTCCCCGAAACCGGAGCGGCTTGATTAGCCGTTGGGTGGTAATCACCGGTCTGCTGGTCTGCTTGACTGCCACGACGGCCACGCTGAGCGCTCAGTCAATTTATGACAATGCCCGCCCGCGATACAACAATTTGTTCCGCGATCTACGTTCCTTCACCACTGGCGACCTGCTGGTGGTGACCATCGATCAGAGTACTGACGTGCAGAATCGCGACCAGCGAAATCTCAACAAGGATGCCAGTGCTTCCAAATCGCTCGGCTTGGGATTTGGACTCGGTGGGGTTTTCGGCACTGATGAAGGGTCGGTAGAGGCCGAAGGGAGCACCGACTCCAACCGAACCTTCAATGGCAACACTCAGCTCCGCAGCGAGCGGGATTTCATCGATCGGTTCACGGTCACGATTGTCGACCGCTTGCCGAACGATAATCTCCTGATCGCGGGCAAGCGAAAAGTCACGATCGACGGTGACACTCGGACGCTGATCCTCACTGGGGTTGTCCGGGCCATCGACATCACCACCAACAACACCGTCTCTTCGCGGCTCGTCTCCCAGCTTGAGCTGAGCTATGAGAATGATGGCGTCGAATCCAAGTTCCTTAATCAGGGATGGCTGGGCAAAAAATTCAACCGCTGGTGGCCATTCTGATTCATCACCGCCTGGAATGAGCTGGACTGCAAGCTAACCCGAGACCTCAGATATGCCGAAGACAAGCCTTCGATTCAACCGCCGCCCGCACCTGCTTGCCTCCGCCATCATTTCGGCGTGGTTGCTGGGAGTGGCGCTTCCCGGGGTCGAACTGCCTGGTTGGGATGCAGCGCTGCTCGCTGCCCCGCAAGTGCCGATTGTCGGCCCGTCCGCGGTTCCCGATGCAGTTCAGGCCCCAGCCCCGCCGGGCTCCAGGGATTCGTTCAGGTCGGGAGAGGATCCATCCGAGCAATCAGCTGAGGAACTCCCCTTGCCCCCCGCTGATGACACACCTCCACCGGCCCAGCCTCTGACCGTCGATTCCGGCGACCTGGTCGTCCGGATTCGGGACATCATTTCAGTCGACGGCCATCGCTCCAACAGTATTCTGGGACGCGGACTGGTGACGGGTCTGAATGGAACCGGTGGCCGCAGCCCAGACACCCAACGGATGGCGGCGAATCTGGCGGGAAACCTCGGCAACAACCCGGTCCCACCTTTCAACAATACGCGCAGTGCTTCGGTAGTGATGGTCAACGCCATGCTCCCCCCGTTCGTCAAGAAAGGCGAGGAGATCACGGTCACCGTCAGTGTGATGGATGACGCCAGCAACTTGAGAGGAGGAATCCTGCAGGATACCCCCCTGCTGGGCGCCGACGGAGAGGTTTATGCGATTGCCAGCGGTCCGATCCTGAACCATGGGTTCGGAGTGGGAGGAGATGCCGGGAGCGTCACCAAGAACCATCCCACGACTGGAACCTGCCGCGCCATTGTCGAAAAGGAGGTCTGCTTCGACGCGGTCCTGCGCTCGTCGCATGTCAAGCTGAATCTGCGGAACAAGGATTACGTCACCGCCACCCGTATCGCATCGGCGATCAACGAACTGTTTCCACGACATGCCCGGCCGCTGGACATGGGCACGGTCGAAGTCCTCGTGCCAAAAAGTTTCACCGATGCTCAAACTGAATTCATTTCGATGATCACCAGCCAATCGGTGGTGCCGAACATGCCTGCGCGGGTGGTGATCAATCAGAAGAATGGAACGATTGTGATCGGCGCGAATGTCCGGATCTCGCGGGTGATCTTCGCCAATGACAACCTGATCGTGACGACCAACGAGAACCCGGTCGTCTCCCAACCCAATCCCTTCAGCGGCGGTACGACCGAGGTTGTCCCGCGGACCCAAATTACGGCCATCGAGCAGGGAGGCGACTACAACGTTCTCAAGGAGAGTATCTCCGTGGGAGAGTTTGCAGCCGCCCTGAATGCCCTGGGTGTTCCCCCCCAGGATCTGATTTCCATTTTCCAGACTCTGGAGAGCAGCGGAGCGCTGCATGCTGAACTGATTATCGAGTAACCGAACCCCCGAGGCACTCATGAACTCCATTTCGAACAGCGTTGCGGCGGCCTTGCCACTGGCCGCCAGTCCCCAATTACAACAAGCCGTTGCCGAACGTGTTGACGCCAAGCAACATGCTGCCGAGGTCGGGAAGGAGTTCGAAAGTCTGTTCCTCTCCCTGATGCTCAAGGAACTCCGGTCGTCCTTGCAGGATGGCATGTTTCAGGGCGACGGCGGCGACGTCTACGGCGGGCTCTTTGACCTGATGATGGGCCAATCCATGGCGGCCAGCAATCCGCTGGGGATTGGCCAGATGATTCAAAATTACTTGCCGGCCGAGTCGGAATCAGCAAGCGGCTCGAAACTCGATGCCCAACTGTGACCGGCCCGGACTCCCTCGTGAACTTCCCTACCCACCTGCATCAACCGCGTGAGGCAAAGCATGTCGAATTCCGATCAAGCAAGACACGCAGCGGCTGTCGCCCTGCTGGATCATGTCCTCGCTCACCTTGCCAACGAGTCCCGGCATCTCGACGAGATGATCGTCTGCAGTCGCGAACTTCAGCGGCGGTTGCGTCGTCAAACGGAAGACGGTGGCGACGAGTTGGCGCAGCTGTTTCAGGAAATTGAACGACAGCAAGCCGCAATCAATCAGACCCGTGGCGGGGTGATCGCAGACTTGGCCACGCTTCCGGGCGCGCCAGCCAATCTCTCGGCCTACCTCTCACTGCTCGCCGAGGATCAGGCCATGCCGATTCGCCAGCTGCGCAACGAGATTGTCGAGAAACTCGATACGGTCCGTTCCATCACGCTGGGCAACCAGATGGTCTTTCACTACTCACATGATTTCTACCAGCGCATGTTGCGCGCATTGACTGGAAACGAAGCGCAGCCAGGCGGTTATGGGCCGTCCGGTCGGCGGGAAAGTGTCGAGACAGGCAAGGTCATGTTGCGGAATTGCTGATTCCCGGCGAGTTGATTGGCAGGCAGTCACCGGGGAAAAAACTGTGCGAACCGGCTGACCGAAAGGAGATCCCTGTATGCAGTCCTTGAACACCGCGCTGAGCGGGCTGATTTCATCCCAATATGCCATCGATCAGACGGCAAACAATATTTCGAATGCCAACACGCCCGGATTTCACCGTCGTGAAGTGCAGATGGTCAGTCGCCGGGAAACTTCCGTTAACGGCCTGCTCCGTGTTGGCGGCTCAACGGTGGACATCATTACGCGGGCGAGAAACCTCGCGGTTGAGAGCAGCTTGACCAGCGCTACCGGAGACCTCGCTTCGATCGAAAACCGCCTGGTCTACGAAAACCGATTGGAGTTCTTCTTCTCCAATCGGCCGGGCTCACTCTACGAACGTTTCAACAGCCTGTTTGGGGAGTTGGGAAAGCTTTCCACCGATCCCCAGCAATCAGCTCAGCGAAACGTCGTGCTCCAAACAGGGGAGCAGTTGGCCGGCCAATTCAAGCAGCTGGGTGATCAGTTGCTCGACCTGAAACAGCAGGCTCAGAATGAACTGAAGCAGCAGGTGGGCGACCTCAACACGATGCTCAACGACCTTGCCAACCTGCAACTGGAAATCAAGGACAGGATCAGCAAACAACCGCCGAACGACCTGCTCGAACAGCGGGATCAAATGATCAATCGGATCGCGGAAATCATCGATGTCTCGCGGAATGAGTTCGTTCAGGATGGTTTGGGATTATCGCTCGCAGGGGGCTCCCTTTCACTCGGCGCCGTTGCGCCCAAAATCGAGATTCAGTACAACCAGGACGGCTCCGTCCAGCTTCAAATTGGCTCTCAAGGCCGTCCTCTGACTCCCCGCGGCGGACGACTTGCCGCTTTGCTGGAAACGCACAACACGTTCATTCCGGAGTATGAAAACCGGATGCGTGCGCTGGCTGGAGATGTCATTCGAAACTTCAACCAGACCCATGCTCAAGGCATTGGCGCAGCCGGACCCTTTAACCTGCTGAACGGCAGCAACTTCGTCAAGGACGTCAGCGTGCCGCTGGCTGAGGCCGGTTTGCCCTTTGACTTCAGCGCTGGAGACCTCTACGTGACGGTCACGGGCCCGGGAGGAGAGAGACGGGTTTCCAAGCTCAGCCTCGACCCGGCAACCCAATCGCTGAATGACGTGGGCGCGGCGTTCTCCGGGATCCCCAACCTGCAGGGTATCGTCGATAGCCAGACGGGCCAACTGCGGATCCTGGCCGATCCGGGCTATCGCTTTGACTTTACCGGTCGGCTGGAGACAGTGCCGGATTTGACCGGCTTTACCGGAACTGCCACACCAAGAATTTCCGGTGACTACACCGGGAAGAACAACGACCAACTCCGAGTCGTTGTCAACGGCTCAGGCACGGTTGGCTTGACCGCGGGCCTGACCGCCGATGTGTTTGACGGAGGGGGCAATCTGCTGAAGACGGTCTCGATTGGCTCAGGCTATGAAGCAGGCAAGGCAATCGAGGTCTATCAGGGGGTGAAAGTCTCCTTTGCGGCGGGCGCTGTGGCCAATGGCGATGAGTTCAATACCTTCCTCGTTGCCAATTCCGATCAGGGAAAATTCCTTTCCGCTCTGGGTCTCAACGGCTTTTTTCAAGGCAGCGATCCCCTGAGCATTGCGGTCGACCCCGAACTGAAAAGCAACCCGAGCCGCATCTCCCTGGGGAAAACAGGGGAGTTCGGCGACACTTCGGTGATCAAAAAAATGCTTGCTCTCCGCGAACAGCCACTGGCCGACGGCGGCCTGACCTTTGAAGGATACCACGCGGAAACGACAGCATTGTCCGGCAGTCGCGTCCGCACCAGCGGCTTTCTCCAAAGCCAACTCAAGGACCTCAAGACCGATTACGAACAGCAGCGTGAAGGCTTTTCTGGAATCGATATCAATGAAGAGATGGTCAAGCTGAGCAAATTCCAGCGAGCTTATGAGGCTACGGTCCGAGTGCTGACTGCCATGGATCAGATGATGCAGGAACTAATGAGCAGCTTGCGATAATTGAGAACCACATTCACTTGAACCCACCAATCCCATGATTCCTCGCGCGACCACCAGCGGAATTCTCTCCCGGCTCTCGGCCTACTCGACGCTGCACGGGACCAAACTGCTTCAACTGCAGGACCAAATCTCGTCCGGAATTCGGATTCGCAAATCCTCCGACGACCCACTGGCCTTTCGCCAAATCACGTCGATTCAGTCGCAGCTGAAATATCTGGAAGACTCGAAATATGTGATTGAAGAGGCAGAGGGCAAACTGAATGCGAGCGTCTCAAACCTGACCGAGTTCCAGCAGGTGGTGGCCAGTGCGCAGCGATTGGCTCAGGAAGGTGTCCAGGCCCTGAGCCAGGAAGAGCGAAACGCCCTGGCCCTGGAGGCAGAGGGCTTGCAGACCCGGCTCAAGGACCTCGCCAATGCCAGATACAACGGACAGTACCTGTATGGCGGTTCGGCAACCGAACGAATTCCGTTCGTGTATGGAGACCGATTGCTCTCAGGTCGGACGCTGGAAGTCGGCTATGCCGGCTCGGACAAGCCCGGCGAGTCAGTCATCAGTGCCAGCCTTTCTGTGGAGACGCTCTATTCAGGCGATGCCATTTTCGGAGCAGGTGATCGTGGGCCGACCATACTGTACGGAAAGTCGGGAGCGCGGACCGGAAGCGGAACGGACACCATGCGGGGGCGGGCAACCCTCGAACTCAGACACACCGCGACCACTTACCTCGGCGGCTCGGGCCTCGCCGCCGGAACTGGCTCTGCCGGGAAAGATTCCATTCTTGGCCCCTCCGGAACGCATACCGTGACCCTGGTCGATACCAGCGGAACCGGTGCCTCAGGCACCATCTCACTCAATGGCGGACAGGCGATTGCCTGGGACAGCAGTCGGACCAATCTGGAGGTCACCGGTCCCAATGGCGAACGAGTCTATGTCAACACCAGCGCAATCACCGCTGGTTTCTCGGGGAGTGTCAACCTGACTGCGAATGGGACGTTGAGCGTCGATGGCGGAGCGACCAGTGTCAACATTGACTTTTCGACCAATCAGGTGGTGACCGATTCCTTGACGGGAAGAATGGTGACGATTGACTCCTCCGCAGTCCATCGGACAGGCGATGACTACCTTGAATTCACCGGAACCTCCAATGCCTTTCAGGCGCTCGATGAGTTGATTCTCGACCTGCGCGGCGGTCGCAACGTGGACAACTCGCAGTATGCCGACGCGGTCTCGCGGCGGCTCGGTGAACTGGGAAAAATCGCAGACCGGGTGCTGACGGCAGTCGGGTTGCAGTCCACCTCGCTGGCAGGACTGGAGCAACTAAAAAACCGCAACGAGGACCTGCAGGGGGAAACGCAAGTCCGCTTGGGTGACTTGCAGGACACGGACTTTGCCCAAGCCGTGATCGAATTGACCAGCGCGCAGATGTTGCAGCAATACAGCTTCTCAGTTGCTTCCCAGATCATGAAGCAAAGCCTGATCGACTTCCTCCGCTAAGGACTCCGGGCCAAGACCCTTGCAGCAGCCATCTCCGCCAAGACAGCAACGGTCTCTGCGGGTCGCAGATCACGGGCGAATTTGGCCAACCGAGTGCAAGGCCGCGACTCGGGGCCTCAGCCGCAGCGGCGTGGCAGACAGGCCATCCGCGATTGGCGCGTTTACTCCACTGACGCTGGGCTGACGCTTAGCGTCGCGCGTCGATGGCTCGCTTGATGGCGGAGCCCATGTCGGCAGGGCTCAAGGCAACTTCAATTCCAGCAGCCCGAAACGCAGCCTGCTTTTCGGCGGCAGTTCCCTTGCCACCGCTGATGATCGCTCCGGCATGCCCCATTCGCTTGCCCGGCGGAGCCGCGCTGCCGGCAATGAAGCCCGCGATCGGTTTGGTCACGTATTCCCGGGCAAAGGCCGCTGCCTCTTCTTCGGCTGAGCCGCCAATTTCACCGATCATCAGAATTGCCTCGGTTTGCGGATCATCCTGGAACCATTTGAGGCAATCGATAAAGGAAGTGCCTACAATCGGGTCACCACCCAGTCCCACGCAGCTCGACTGGCCCAGCCCCAGGTTTGAGGTTTGCCAGACCGCCTCGTAGGTCAACGTGCCGCTGCGGCTCATGATCCCAACTTTTCCCGGCTGGTGAATGTAGCCGGGCATGATTCCGATTTTGCACTGTCCGGGGGTGATCACTCCGGGACAGTTCGGGCCAACCAGAATCGACCGGGAGCGTTTGACCCGATCGTAAACCCGCACCATGTCCAGGGCCGGGACCCCTTCCGTGATTGCCACGACCAGTTCGATCCCGGCGTCAACCGCTTCGAGGATGGCATCGGCGGCAAAAGGGGGCGGAACAAAAATCATGGTTGCATTGCAACCGGTCGCGGCTCGGGCTTCTTCTACCGTATCGAACACGGGCAGGCCTTCGGCAGTCTGACCACCTTTGCCCGGAGTCACGCCGCCGACCATCTTGGTGCCATATTCCTTGCAGCCGCGGGTGTGGAAGGCGCCGACGCTGCCGGTGATCCCTTGGCAAATCACCTTGGTTTCGTTGTTGACAAGAATGCTCATTGAATGCTGCCTGGAAAAAGGGGATGCTCGTAAGGATGTGACTGCTGGCCGGAATGATGCCAATCAACCCCGGCTGCTCCGCGGCGGTTCGCTTAGATCGCGGCAACCGCTTTCTTGGCCGCGTCCGTCAGGTCGGTGGCGGCGATAATGTTGATTCCCGAGTTGGCGAGGATCTTTCGCCCTTCCTCGACCTGAGTTCCTTCCAGTCGCACGACCAGCGGGACCTTGAATCCGACCGTTTTGGCGGCAGTCACAATCGCCTCGGCAATCGTGGTGCACTTCATGATGCCGCCGAAGATGTTGACCAGCACCGCCTTCACATGCGGGTCCGAAAGGATGATTCGGAACGCCTCGGTCACCTGGTCCGCGTTGGCTCCCCCACCGACATCGAGGAAGTTGGCCGGTTCGCCCCCGTGCAGTTTGATGATGTCCATGGTGCTCATGGCCAATCCGGCACCGTTGACCAGACAGCCAATGTTTCCGTCCAGTTTGACATAGCTCAAACCGGCATTGGAGGCCCGAACTTCGGACTCCTCTTCTTCGGAAAGGTCGCGGAGTTCGGCCAAGTCCTTGTGCCGGAAAGAGGCGTTGTCGTCAAACGTGATTTTCGAGTCCAGGGCGACGAGTTCACCTGCCTTGGTGACAACCAGCGGGTTGATCTCGAGCAAGCTGCAATCCAACTGCACGAACAGACGACAAATCGCCCGCATGAACTTGTCGGCAACCAGGACACTCTTGCCCTCGATCCCGAGGCGCTTGCAGAGTTTGCGAACCTGATAACTTTCCAAGCCCTGAGCTGGGTCGAAATGCTCTTTGAAAATCTTTTCCGGCGTCTCGTGGGCGACCTTTTCAATATCGACGCCGCCTTCCTGGCTGCACATCAGGACAGGCCGTTTGGCTGCCCGGTCGAGAACAATCCCGAGGTACAGTTCGCGGGCAATGTCGCAGCCTGCCTCGACCAGCACCTGATTGACCAGCTTGCCTTCCGCACCGGTCTGAATCGTGACCAGGGTCTTGCCGAGCATGTTGCCCGCTGCGGTTGCGGCTTCATCGGCACTTTTGACCAACTGCACGCCGCGCTGTTGGGGATTTTCCTTGAAGGTCCCTTTGCCGCGGCCACCCGCGTGGATCTGGGATTTGACGACTGCAATGCTGCCACCCAGCGCCCGAAAAGCCTCGGCTGCCTCGGCGGCGGTGCGGGCGACCCGGCTGGAGAGCACGGTGACGCCAAAGTCGGCGAACAGTTTCTTGCCTTGATACTCGTGGATCTTCATTCGAACTCTCGTCAGGGGCGAGTCGCGGGGACGAAAAGGCACGATTATAGAACCGGGCTAATTTAGGGGTCAATTGCCCGCGATTTTGCCGCAGATTTCTTCCGCTTGCGTCTCTTTCCGCTGGTTCGGCCGGCCGTTAAACTCTCACAGACCCTGCCCGCGCGAAGCCCATTCGGGCCACTTGTCCCTGAATTTTCCCGACTCCCGGCAGCTTTCTTTCTGAACTGTTCGGTTTTTTCCGAGGAACGCCCCATGATCGTCGGTGTGCCAAAAGAAATCAAAAAAGACGAGTACCGGGTGGCGATGCTTCCTGTCGGAGTGCATGAGTTGACCCGCTCCGGACACCAAGTCCTGATCGAAGCGGGGGCCGGCCTGGGAAGCGGCCTGACAGACCAGCAATATCAAGCGGAGGGGGCGACCATCGTCCGCAACTCCCGGGAGATTTTCGAAAAAGCGGATCTGGTCGTCAAAGTCAAAGAACCGCAGCGTTCCGAATGGAGCCAAATCCGCCCCGGTCAGATTCTGTTCAACTACTTTCACTTCGCGGCCGATCGCGAGTTGACCGAGGCGATGATCAAGTCGCAGGCCGATTGCGTCGCTTATGAAACGCTCAGCCTTCCCGACGGCTCCCTGCCCCTGCTGACTCCGATGAGCGAAGTCGCGGGGCGAATGAGCCTCCAGGAGGGAGCCCGGTTTCTCGAGCGTCCGCAAATGGGCCGCGGGATCCTTCTGGGCGGAGTACCCGGTGTGGCCCCCGCTCATGTGACCATCATCGGCGGAGGAGTCGTCGGAACCAACGCCGCCAAAATTGCCGCGGGCTTCCGCGCGGATGTTTCCATTCTCGACATCAACCTCGAACGCCTGAGGTACCTCGAGGACATCATGCCCCCCAACGTGAACGTCCTTTACAGCGACCGACATATGCTCCTCGAGGAAATCCGGAAAGCCGATTTGGTGATCGCCGCCGTCCTGATTCCTGGCGCAAAGACGCCGCGCCTGATTTCCCGCGCGGACCTGAAGACAATGAAACCCGGCAGCGTGATTGTCGACGTGGCGATCGATCAGGGGGGGTGTTTTGAAACCAGCCGGCCGACAACGCATAGCGACCCGGTTTTTGTGGAAGAAGAGGTAATCCATTACTGCGTGGGAAACATGCCGGGTGCCGTCGGCCGCACCAGCACGTTTGCACTCTGCAATGCCACACTCCCCTGGGTGCTGAAGCTGGCCAAGTGGGGACTTGCCCAAGCAGCTCAAACCGACCCAGCCCTTCGTCTGGCCACCAACATCAGCCGCGGCAAAGTCTGCAATCAGGCTGTCGCCGAGACATTCAACTTGACTTACCAGCCCCTGGTTTGAAGGCACTTGCCGCCCCTGCAACTCCCGCGAGCTGAAAACGGCCACTTCAGTGCTCCGCGGGATGGCGGCGAGCGGCGAGCAACTCGCGGCCGCGGCCTGCAGCCCCCTCCGCGGCCGCCTCAGGGCAAGCGGGCTTTACTGTTTCTCCAATCGTCCAGCCACCTACCCACAGCAGACTCGATGGTCCCCTCTACTCCCACCGCAACCTCCTCCCAGACGGCCCGTGGCGCCGCTCCCCGCTCTGTTCGCTGGGAGGGCGCTGCTGACGGTCAACTCTGGCTGCTTGACCAGACCCGATTGCCGGCTGAGCTGTTCGAATTTCCCTGTCCCAACGTACAAACCGTCTGGGAAGCGATTCGGCAACTGAAAGTCCGCGGCGCACCGGCGATTGGCATCGCTGCCGCCTATGGTGTTGTGACCGGCATGCAGGAGCACTTGGAGTCGGTCAGTGAGTTGCCTTCCGCGGCAGCCCAATCCTTGCTTGATCAGGTCTGCGATTACCTTGCGACCAGTAGGCCGACGGCCGTCAATCTGTTCTGGGCGCTTGATCGGATGCGGACTGCGGGAACGACTGCCTGCGCAACCAAACTGGTCAAACGTGAAGACCTGCTGCAACGCCTGCTGCAGACCGCGGTTGAGATTCACGCCGAGGACCGGGAGATGTGCCATGCGATTGGCCGCAACGGGGCGGAATTGCTCCGCTCGGCTCAGGGCGTCCTGACGCATTGCAACGCGGGGGGCTTGGCCACGGCCGAGTATGGGACGGCTTTGGCAGCCATCTTCGCAGCCCAGGATGCGGGACACCTGCTGCATGTCTACGTCGATGAAACCCGACCCTTGTTGCAAGGCGCGCGATTGACCGCCTGGGAACTCCAGCAGCGCGGAGTCCCCGCGACGCTCATCTGCGATTCGATGGCGGCCCAAGTGATGCGCGAAGGTCGGGTTCAGGCCGTCATTACGGGCGCCGATCGGATTGCGGCCAATGGCGACTCGGCAAACAAAATTGGAACCTATGGCCTCGCGGTGCTCGCCGCCGCACACGGGATCCCCTTTTACATTGCTGCCCCCAGCAGCACCTTCGACCTCAGTCTTGAATCGGGCGAAGGGATTCCAATTGAACAGCGGGCCGCCGAAGAAATTACCGAAGGATTTGGCCGACGTACCGCGCCCCTGGGAATCGAGGTGTACAACCCCGCCTTTGATGTGACCCCGGCCAAGCTGATCCGGGCAATCATCACCGAGCAGGGGATCATCAGTCCGGTGACCACTGAAAATGTCCGGCGGCAACTGCAACCCCATGGCGAGCTGCTACCGGGCAGAAACTGAACCGGATTGCCGCGACGGTCTCTGGCTGGCCGCTCGCCGAACTCGCAACTCTGGCTCAATTATCTGCGAGACGAAATGGTTGCCGGTCCTGCCGTTCCTTTCCTTTCTCTCGCCCGGAATCTAACCATGTTCGATTTGCACCACGAAAACCGGATCGCGACACTCACCCTCAGACATGGCAAAGTCAACGCCATGGACCTCGAGTTTTTGGAGACCCTGCGGCGGCAACTGGACGGGTTGGCCAACGATTCCAATGTCAGTGTCGTCATCCTCACGACCGCAGGAACGACCTTTTCCGCCGGTGTCGATTTGAAACGTCTCGTAGCGGAACGATTGGAATACAACGACAGCTTCCTGCCCGCGATTCGCCAGCTGTTTCGCGCGGCGTTTCAATTCCCCAAGCCGCTGGTCGGCGCGATCCGCGGCCATGCCCTCGCCGGCGGCTGTGTGCTGGCCAGTTGCTGCGACTATCGACTGCTCAGCTCTCAGGCCAAAATCGGAATGCCCGAACTGCGGGTTGGCCTGCCGTTGCCTCCGGAGGGAGTCGAGATTCTCCGCTTTGTCGCGGCAACCCAGCACTTGCAGCGGATTGTCACCAGCGGGCGAACCTATCTCGGTCAGGACGCGGTCAATGCGGGTTTGGCCGACGAAGTGCTCGCAGTGGAACAGGTCTTGCCGCGGGCTCAAGGCGTGGCGATTGAATTGCAAGCCGTCCCGGCCAGCGTCTTTGCCCTCAGTAAACGTCAAATCCGCCGCCCGATTGTTGAGCGCATCTGCCGCCACGAAAGCAACTTCCAGGAAGAAGTCGCTCGGCTCTGGCGGGATGAAGAGGTCCGCGACAACATTCGCCGCTTCATCGCGGAAAGACTCTAGTTCGACGAGCAGCCAATTCAGTCGCGGTCATCTGCTGCCGCCAGACAACTGGCGACGACCGCCACATCGACAATGTCCTGAACGGAACAGCCCCGCGAAAGGTCCATCATCGGCCGCCGCAATCCCTGAACCAGCGGACCAATGGCGGTGGCACCGCCGATTCTCTGGGCGATCTTGTATCCAATATTCCCGCTGTCGAGATCGGGAAAGACAAACACGTTGGCTTGCCCGGCGACAGGAGAACCCGGAGCCTTCCGCGCGCCAACTCCCGGGTCAAAAGCAGCATCGAATTGCAGCTCACCATCCACAGCCAAGTGGGGAGCCAACTGGCGCACGCGCGCCGTGGCTGCCCGTACCTTGTCCACCCGCGGATGCTCCGCGCTGCCGCGAGTTGAAAACGAAAGCATTGCGACTCGGGGCGACTCGCCAGCGAGGCGTTGAAAATTCTCCGCCGTCGACAGGGCGATCTCGGCGAGTTGCTCGGAATCAGGGTCCGGGACGACGCCGCAATCGGCAAAGGCCACGCTCCGCCCCTGAGCCAATTCCATGAGGAAAAAGCTGGACACCAACTTCCGGCCAGGTGGTGTTCCGAGACCGTAGAGACCGGCTCGAATCACGGCAGCAGTGGTGGACAGCGAGCCTGCAACTGCGGCATCGACAATTCCCAACCGGACCAGAAGCGCGGCCCAGAGCAGGGGATCAGAAACGGCCTCTGCGGCTGCCTCTCGCGACAATCCCCGCAGGCGGCGGTTTTCATGAAGCTGCTCGACACAGCGCCATCGGAATTCCTCATCTCCGGCCGCCAGTACCCGAACACCCTCTGCGGAGCCGGGGGCGCACTCACTCGAAGCGACCAGCCAAACTTCGGCTAACCCCTCCGCGACCAGTTGACGCGCCGCCGCGCGGACTCGGGGGTCGGCCGATTCCGGCAAAATCACCCGCCGCCGCGCGGCTCGGGCTTGGGATCGCAATTGCTCCATCACGCTACTCATCCCCAGATTCTGACAAAGGCCCAACAGGCTGAAAACCAGCCCACCCGCCCGACTGGCCAAACAACGGGCAAATCTGCAATAATTGTTTCCCGATTTTGGATTCGTTTGAAATTTATACGGGAGAGCGACCCAACCAATGAAAAAAGTAAAAGTCAGAAATCCGGTTGTGGAAATGGATGGCGACGAGATGACCCGGATTATCTGGCAGTGGATTCGCGAACGCCTGATCCTGCCCTATCTCGACATCGACTTGAAGTATTTTGACCTCTCCGTGACCAAGCGGGACGAGACCAACGACCAAGTCACAATCGACGCGGCGAACGCGACCAAACAGTACGGCGTGGCCGTCAAATGCGCGACGATCACTCCGGACGAGGCTCGCGTCAAGGAGTTCGGTCTGAAGCAGATGTGGAAAAGCCCCAACGGGACGATCCGCAATATTCTCGATGGGACGATTTTCCGGGAACCGATCGTCTGCCGAAACGTGCCCCGGATTGTCCAGCACTGGGACAAGCCGGTAGTCGTCGCCCGCCATGGCTTTGGCGACCAGTACCGCGCTCAGGATTTCCATTTCCCGGGCCCGGGCACACTGAAGATCAGCTGGACACCGGCCGCCGGCGGCGAACCAATCGAGCGCGAGATCGTCAAGGCTCCCGGCGCCGGAGTTGCCATGGGGATGTTCAATCTCGATGAGTCGATTCGGGGGTTTGCCCGAGCCTGCTTTAATTACGCCCTCGGCCGGGGGTATTCGGTGTACCTCTCATCCAAGAATACGATCCTCAAAGCGTACGACGGTCGGTTCATGAAACTCTTTCAGGAGATTTTCGACGCTGAATTCAAGCCGCGGTTTGAGGCTCAAAAACTTACTTACGAACACCGCCTGATCGATGACATGGTGGCCTGCAACCTCAAATGGAGTGGGGGCTACCTCTGGGCCTGCAAGAACTACGATGGCGATGTCCAGTCGGACACCGTTGCCCAGGGCTACGGCTCGCTCGGTCTGATGACGAGCGTGCTGATGTCTCCGGACGGAAAAACGATCGAGGCCGAAGCCGCGCACGGCACCGTCACCCGGCATTATCGCCTGCATCAACAAGGCAAGCCGACGTCGACCAATCCGATCGCATCGATCTACGCCTGGACCCGCGGACTGCAGTATCGCGGGCGGATCGACAACACCCCGGATGTTGTCCAATTCGCTGAAACCCTGGAAAAGGTCTGCGTGGACGTGGTCGAAAGCGGTCGAATGACGAAAGACCTGGCGACTCTGATTCGTGCCGATCATGCCTACCTGACCACCGAGCAGTTCATGGACGCGGTCGACGCGGAACTCCGCAGCCAACTGGCTTGACCGCTCAGGCAGGGCTCCTCGCGGACCAATCGCTGTTTTCCTTTCGAAAATTGAGAGGCAGGTCGAGACTCCCTTCGACCTGCCTTTTTTCGCGCCAGGCCCCATTCTCTAATTCAACCCTTGCATCTGTCGACCCTCTGGTTGAGAATTCGCAGCCGTTTCCTTGCCAGACGATTCCTCCGTCGGATTAATTTTCCATCATGAGCCAACCGCCTACGGTCGACCAAGACGTCTATGCCATCCCGCGGAAATTCCGGTTCGCCGAGAACATGCACATCGTGTTCTGGCTGGTCAAGGACATGAGTTGGGCCCTGAAACTCCAAGCCCTCGGAGTGACCATGTTCGTGCCCACGCTATTTCTCTCGCTGATGATCACCTGGCAGACGCGCTCCATTCGCTCGGAATTGTTCCACAACCTCGCAGTCACCTGCTGGATCATCGCCAATGGTTTCTGGATGATCTGCGAGTTCTTCTGGGAAGACCTCGATTATCTCCGCTATTACACGGCTTTCCCCTTCTCGCTGGGGTTGCTCTGCGTCCTCTATTACTACGTTTCCGAGCTGCGATTGAAGGTGAAAAGCGGGGACAAGCCCAACGCTCCGGCTCCCTCTTCGGAGGAAACTCTGCCCCCCGCCGAGTAAATCAGCCCGGGAGTTTGCTTCGGCTCGCTCAAGCTGCCGAGCGGGCCACTCCGGCCATCATTCCACTCAGTATTCAGGCCAGCACTCGGGCTCCGAGTTGGCGATCGCAGGCGGCGATGATTTGCTGGCTGACCTCTTCCAATTGTTGACCGGTCAACGTGCCGCTGGCGCTCCTCAGCACGACCGAGAGCAGCAACCGTTTCTTGCCCGGTCCGTCTTTGGCTTCGTCCCGAAACGTCTCGAGATACCGGACCGCTTCCAGCATCGGTCCCGCCGCCAGGCGAACGGTTGACTCCAGGGAAGCCCAGCGGACGTCATTGTCGAGCACAAAATTGAAGTCCCGCGTCACGGGCGGATATTCACTTAGTTCCTGATGCTGCGGCACAAGTACCGCCAACCCCTCCAGCAAGGCGAGATCAAACTCCGCCACGACTGCATCTTGCCGCAGACCGAAAAGCTTTCGTCCCCACGGGCTGACCTTCCCGAGCCAACCCCAGCGCTCGCCGTCCAGCGTCAACTGCGCCGATTGGCTGATGTCCAGCAGGTCGTGTTCGCAGTGCTGGGTCTCCAGACGTTTCGCCGGATGAAGGGTCTGGACCAGCGTCTCCAGCACCCCTTTGACGGCTGCGAAGTCGCGACTGCTGACGAGACCGCAGAGCAAGGGGTCGTGCGGGATCCCTGAGTTCTGGGGCAAATAGACTTTGGCAATCTCAAACAACTCGATTTCATCGTTGGAGCGATACTCGTTGATCCGCTTGGCCTCGAGCAGGTTGGGAACCAGACTGCGGCG
>Ga0315900_10005874_pt1 | contig 16701 bp, 15 predicted proteins | sample LakEriMetagenome_FD_203521 | JGI IMG/M metagenome (GOLD analysis project Ga0315900, IMG submission 203521) | Freshwater fungal communities from buoy surface, Lake Erie, Ohio, United States - Buoy 12 MA114 | ecosystem: Environmental > Aquatic > Freshwater > Lake > Lake biofilm | place: USA: Lake... | reverse complement strand
AAATTCACCAAAATAATTAATTAACATACCACATAATTTTTTTTGATTATCTGTTTTTTTGTATAATTTTAATAATTTATGAGTATTATTATTTGATCGATAATATTTTTTAAGATTTTTAGTTGCATTTCTACTTTTTTTTTCAATAGCCATCAAATAATATTTTTCCATGAGAATGTAATCTTTTTCTATTTTTTCATAATATAATCCCAGTTCATACATTGCATTTACATGGCCTTTTTCGATAGCCATCAGGTAGTATTTTTTCATAAGATTATAATTTTTTTTTCTATTTTTATAATAATTTCCCAGATGATACATTGATTTTTGATTACCTTGTTTAATAGCCGTCAGGTAGTATTTTTTCGCAAGTTTATAGTTTTTCTCTTTATATTCATAATATAATCCAATGTTGACCATAGCTCGATCATTGCCTTTTTCAATGGCCATGAGGTAGTATTTTTTCATTTGATCATAATCTTTTTCTTTATATTCATAATGGAATCCTAAATTATTCATTGCACCAAAATGCCTATCTTTTTCAATTGCAATCATATAATATTTTTTCATTTTTTTATAATTTTTTTCTACATCTTGATAGTATAAACCCAATATGTACATTGATTCAGTATGATCTTTTTTTATAGCCATTTTGTAGTATTTTTTCATCTTATTATAATTTTTTTCTACATTTTGATAGTATAAACCCAATATGTACATTGATTCAATATGATCTTTTTTAATAGCCATTAGGTAGTATTTTTTCATTAAATCATATTCTTTTTTAATAAAAAGGTATATGCCATAATATATATCAATATTTGAGGTATCAATATCATAATTATTATATTTATGAGAATGATAAAGATTGTAGTTACGAATATATATTTCCATTTAGATAAATTATTCCGAATATGTATCATATTTTGACAAATTCAATTTTTTATTTATACAGCTTAATACTCATGCAGCTATTCCACAATATGAATTCCATCAAATAGTATACAATTGTAATATTTGATAGTAATTGTTTGTGAGTCTCCACAGAATAGTTTCGGTCATGAATTCATAATATGGTTCTCCAGATTTCTATACCAAATAATGTTATGGATTCCTTTGGTCCCGGATTATATTTGATCGATAATAAACTTGGTCTATGTGATAAAATAATAATTGCAGTAAATAGAATTGAATTTTTATAAATAATATTTTTCATAAATCTTTCTATCGAGATCAATTGAAAATTTTATTTCAACTAGTTCTTCATATCCTTCATCAGATGTTGGTTTCTCAAATTTTTTGTTCATCATATTGTAAACAATCGAAGGTATGACCTCAACTTTTCCATGAGTAATATAGTTTCTGAGATAATTATTATGGATACAAATATCTTTGTGAGTATTAAAAAAGAAATATCTATACGAATACCCATATTTTTTACATATTTCTGTAAATTTTTCTCTATTATTTTTTGAAACATTAGTATTGTCAATAACCGCATTTTTTTGATTCTTTAATGCTACTTCCAAAACAGATAAACATTTCGGTAATGTTTTGAGGGTATCTTGGTTAATATGTTCATAATTGCACGGTATTATTTTATTTTTAACAAATGTTGATTTACCTGATCCTGGTAATCCAATACAAATAATAACTTCTTTTGGTTTTGGCTTGAATTCATAGTCGCATGTATTTCCTATTTTTTTGAAATCAACAGGATAATCTATATTATAAGATGTATATTTAGCATCAAAAATAAATTCATCTCTATGAATAAATTTCAATCCAAGATTAAGAGCAAATTTCAAATCTGAATCACTAAAATCTTTTGGTATTTCAATTCCGTGAATAACTCTTTTTTTTAATCCAGCTGCATCGCCACAGAAAAATGAGTTTTCAACGTTGCCTTCAATTAAATCCCATAATCCGGTCCTTGGTTTTCTATACATATCATCTTTTAGACTTGCAAATACCGAGATATGTAATCCCAAAAAATTGACAATATTCTCTACTTTCTTTTTCCACATATTCATTTTTTGTTTATCCTTACCAATTCCTTTTTGGTTACTAATAAAAACAATGTTAAATCCATCTGTCGATAATTTTTTCAATCCACATGCAACTTGATTATTATACAAAACCCAATCATCGCTGTCATCACCAAATTTTTTGCCCGATTTAGGTTTTATGATTGTATCATCCAAATCGAAACCAGCTATTTTTGAATTTTCCAAAATATCTTTGTTATTTCTACCAATTAAATAATTTCCATTAAAAATCCATTCCATTACTTGTTATTTTTAATCAATTATTAGTTATATTATTTATCCATCAATTTTTTGTTAATGAATATATCATAAGTGGTCAAATAAAAAATATAAGGCTATTGAGTCACAATATGGTTATCCAGCTGATAATCAAGATATCATATTGTTGATGCCATAACACGGAGGACTATATTGCATAAATATCACAATTATGCTTATAAAAGCTATGAAACAAATATAATCAACTGTAATTTGTTAATTAATAATTTTTTTCTTTGAGTTGGTTTATTGATTTTTTGTTAAAGAGTGTAGCTTGAGAAAAAAGTTTAATAAACTATTACTAATATTCAATGTTGTTGATTCGCAATATGAATTCAATCAAATAGTAATCTATTGTGTAATACAACATTAAATAAAATATCTTTAAAGTGTGGTTATAAACTGGTGTGTCCAATTACAAATTATAAATAACTTATAAAAGAGTAATTATGCACAGAGAAAATTTGGATTTTGATCAATCACAATATCAAAATAATATTAATAAAAGATTTATGGAAAGAGATAATTATTTTTTCCAAGATTCTAACTATGTTAACGAGAAGAGATCGGATTATCATAGTTTCTCAACAAGTAAACACATTGGGGAAATAACAGGTGTTAATATGAATCTTAGTGAATTAGAAAAAGGAATGCCTATGAGACCTTCAACATTTGATGATTATAGAGTTCCAAACACAACTGAAACAACTACAAATCCGTATTTAGATTTCAATCTTTACGATGAGAAACCAAATTTAAATGTTCAATATTACGATAATCCACAAGAGAATTTCTCAAATTTAGACCAACAAAATTATATTATTGGTAGACAGATAAATCCTAAAAACAATGAGATAAATATGTCTAATACAATTAATATTTTTACGCTAGATTTTTTTGAAAGATTCACCGAACATTTAAAAAGTAAGAAATCGTTCATTTTATCACCTTTTTCAATATTCCAATCATTTGCTATTTTGTATATGGGATCCAAGAACCATACAGAAGAAACTCTATCACAATATTTCTTGTTTCCTGATAAACATACCACATTTAAAAGCTTACTAAAGATAAATCAAGAGGTTCAAAACTCTATTTCACAAATTAATCTATTTTGTGTCCCAAATAATATTATTGTCAATAATGCTTTTTTATCTTATATTGATAAATTGGGTCTATTTATTAAGTATAATCCCAAAAATATATCTCAAGAGACACAAAAAATTAATGATTTGATCAATCAAACTACAAAAGGGACAATTAGAAATATTATCCAACCAAATATTTTATCAAGTAAATTATTTACAATTATTAATACTATTTACTTTTATTCCAAATGGAAGATTCCATTTTCAACACAACACACTAAAATTGAACCATTTTATGGGATTAATAAGGTAGAGACACATATGATGAATTTAATGAATAGCAAACATAGGTATTTTGAAGATCATGAGAACCAAATCTTGGAGATGGATTTTGAAGATGATAATATTTGTATGGGATTTATATTACCTAAAAATAGTTATAGTGAACCAAATATTGTTTTTGAAAAATTACAATACTATATTTCAAAACTGCAAAATCTTGAAATAAAACAAATCAAAATACCAAAATTTAAACATGAGAGTAGATATAAAGTAGATAATTTATTTAAGAAATACGGTCTCACCGAAATATTTACCAATGCTGATTTAAGTGAAATCACACCACCGATCAACGGAACACCAACTTACATTTCAGATATTATCCATGCTGCTATAATTATAGTCAGTGAGCAAGGGGTTAAAGCAAGCGCATCGACAGTTATGTATATGCAAAATAGTTCTTCAAGACAAGAGATTAAATTCATTGCTAATCATCAATTTTTGTATTATTTAAGGTATAAACCATTAAACACACTACTATTTATTGGGAAATATTATTGATCAAATCGAATGAGATTATAAAAATATCGTTTCCTCTAACCAAGATACTATATAGTTCTTGCAAAGATGTTTTATTTTTATTAGCTTCAAAATAGTCCCCATTGATATAAAAAGTATAGTTTCCAGGTATATTTTTCATTTCGAAATAAATCTCTTGTAATTTGTCTCTAACTACTATTTTGCAATAATATTCCTTATATAAATTTTTTTCATTAAATCCGACTAGTTCGACCTTTAGATCGAAACCTAAACTATGGAACCATGGATTTAATGCCAATAGATGATCTTTTGTCAATGCTTCAAAATCAAATTTGTTCAATCCTTCAGACATCATCTCCATACCTTCAAGCAAAATAATATTTAAAATTTCAAAAATTTCAAAAATATATCCTGGTTCTGTCATATTTTCTTGAAAAACTACTTGACAAGAGCAAGGTGGCAATGGATCTTGTGAGAAAATAAATTGAGCTATTTTTTCTGGAGTGTAATCTTCTAATGAATCCATTTATAATACAATTAAAAAAGTTATATTTTTAAGTCAAAGATGTAATTTTTTTTATCTTTTGACAAATTATATGTCCAACAAATTTTCACAATATTTCGATCCTAATTTTAATTTTAATAATCGTGTTGATAGTGAAATTAGTGATGATAATATGGATTGTGGAGGAATTATGTTAGAACCGAGGTTGCAAGAATATTTGAAAAAAAGAAAATACTATAAAGAAAATGACATAGATCCATGTGTCCCTCTCGAAAAAGAATTCCAAATTACATCTACCGATAAAAGGATTCTCCGAGCATTTTTACAAGGAGAGAGAAATATTTATCAAGGATCGCATTTAGTAAATTATCATAAAAAAAAAGATGATAAGTTCAAGAAATATTTTCCATCAAGTGGACATCCAAAAGATAAAAGAGTTCTAAGCACTTCTCATTTGGAACCTTCTAAATCAACACCACAAAATATGGGTATGTTTGTTCCAGAAGATGGAGAAAGATACTATGAGATTCCATCTCAGAATTGTAGAAATATTAACGATGTTCGGGATTTCCCTCCTATGCCCAAAAATATCAAACCGTATATAGATGGTAGAGGATTTAAATTAGATGATATAAAATTTAATCCCAGAATCGACCCAAAAATAGATCCTGGATACGAAGATCACTATAAATATAATTCACAATACCGAATTCCTCCTAATCCTCAAGCACATAATCCAACTTGTCGCAAACCCGACCCCGATCCACGAAACAATTATATTATAACTAATTTTGCCAAAGAAAATGAAGATAGTGATGAATATGAGGGTTATGACAAAAATAATTACTATAACTATCAACCACTAAATAAAAAAGAGTCACAAGGTTATGACAAAAGATATGGAGAATCATTATTGCCCAAATATAGTTCAGCTTCCGATATGGATAATTACAACAAAATGACCATTCCAAATATTAGTTCAAATGCTAAAAGAGAAACAAATACATCAGATTATATGTTGGATAATTATTTTGATAGATCTAATCTAATGGACCACAATATCGAGACAGACTTGGTCAGAGGAATGCCTTCTTATCGACCAAGAAATAGATCTTATGGTTATAGACAACCAACAGAAAACTATTTTGATTATATTGACAGTGATTTCCAAAATCCAGATAATAGTGTTGAACCTTGGGAAAGAGGAGGCCAACCAACAAGACTTGAAAATAGAAATAGGGCCAAAAATGGAACTTATACAAGGGAAATTATTTAAAATTATAAAATTATAATAAAATAATGCAATCAACAATAACTTTAACTTTTGGTGACCAAGCTGAAAATCATGTAGGAATGCAAAAAATAGGTCAGATGGCTGAACATGGACTTTCGTATCAAGATTTAGTTGATGCAAAAGTCAAGTTTGAGAAAATACAATGTGTTTGTGAATTGGTAGATATGACCAAAAATAATATTCCAGCATATTTGTTAATTGTCCGTAATGCTCTTAATAAGATGTCTTGTGGAGCTGATCAACTTCTAGAAGAACAAAATAAATTAAAAAAAGATACTAAAGCGTTAATGTACGGTAGGGTTGTTAATAAAATAGCTAGGCATAATTTATGTTTTAGTGACCAAAGTCAAGAACCTGATTATAGCCAAGGCAAAGGAACAATTATTGCATTTTCAAATGTTCCTCATTTGAATGAACTGAAGAATAGATTACAACAATATTTTGATCAAGCCACAAATTTAACTGTGGAAGGTAATTATTATTACGATGTTTCTAAATGCGGTATCTCCTTTCATGGTGACACAGAAAGAAAAATAGTTATTGGTGTCAGATTAGGTCATTCCATGCCACTACACTTTCAATGGTTTTATAAATCTAAACCAGTTGGAGAAAGATACAAATTTAATTTGAATCATGGTGATCTTTATGTTATGTCTGAGAAAGCGGTCGGTTTCGATTGGAAACAAAAAACTATGTATACTTTAAGGCATGCTGCAGGTGCTGACAAATTTTTAGAAATAAAATTATAAATTATATCTATGTATCATATCAATATTATTATAATAACTTTGATATTGATGTTTAGAGTTGTCAATAAATAATTACACATAAACTTTTTATTTAAGGATTGATAAAAAACTAATTTTGATATCTTATCTTGATTACTTTGAAGAGATTTGCAAATGGTGGACTCATCTTGGAAGCTTCGATGGCACAATCTTTCTTTTTGAAGACAATTCTTAAAACAGTATCGTCGTTTTCAAGTCCCACATGCGTGATACTACCATAGTATCCATAATAGTTAGTAATCCGTCCAAAATCTATATTCGAATTAGTTCTTATAGGCTTTTTGATTTCTTTAGGAGCATGTCCGGTTTGTTGGACCGCAGCAAGACAAATTTCAGGAGTTTGATGATAGACATATGGTAGTGGTAATTGGACAGAGATTTCCTCTTCAAGTTTGATGAATATCCCTCGATAGTACTCCAGAATTCCCTGGCATACTTGGAAAACCAAGTTATTTTGTCTTCCGGTTTTAGCTTTTTCAAGAAATTCTTCAAAGACACCTTTGCCCTCATAATCTCCCAAAAGAATCGATTTCAAAATTGCAAGAACGTTTTCATTGCCGGAAATTGTTGCTATATATACATCAAGTGAAAGTTCTCGAAAGGCAAACTCTTCAAATGGCCTCCTTTTAGGAAGGATTTTCATTTGACCCAGGATATAAAGTACAATAGCACAGAAAGCAAATAGATCATCAGTAGGTAAAGGATATTTACCTAACCTTTGATCAGAACTCCAAAATTGTGAGTATTGTTCTTGGCATTCTGTGTATTCACCTTTGAGGTTTTCATCAAATGTTATTCTTGGAGGAAATGCCAACGTAATTTTTCCATCATTTGAAACAAAGATGGTGTCCATTGTAAGACCTGCATAACAACGACCTTGGATCTTGCAAAACTTGATAAGAATTTCCAAGAGATCCACAAAGAATTTTTTAGGAAAAGGTTTACCTTCTTGTGCCAATTTTTTGATATAGTTTTCTAAACGAAGACCTTCGATGGGTGTGAAGAGGAATTCCCCTGTAGCTGTGACCCCAATCAAAGATTGGACATTAGGCACATGTCGCTCAAAGAGTTGAGCGATATCGAGAGGGATATTGTTGTAACCTTTTCCCTCGACCCAGTCAAATTTTCCAAATCCAAAAGCGCTGTAGGAACAACAGGGAGATCCATTAATTGTTGCTTCATACGCAATGGTATTGGATATTTCTTTAACTATTTTATGGGTGATTTGAAATTCGCATTGAAGTATCGGCAATTGTCCATAACACAAAAGGTCAGAAATTATGTTATTTTTCTTTTCAAGAAGAAACTTGCGAAAGCCTATATCGCTAGTTTCCCCGGTCTTAGATTGTTGGTTCTTTTTAGATTCCATTTTTGTCTGGTTTCCTGCTGTAATAGAAGTCGGATTAAAGGATCCAACAAACATTTAATTTTTCAATTTTTTTTAATGAATAATCCATAAATGTCACTGTGTCACTTATGGATAAGGGAAAAGTATTATATATGACTAGATAATGAATATAAGGCTATAGCATCACAATATGGAAATCCGTCAAATGGTAATTGGGATATCATTTGATGGATTTCCATATTGTGGATATCGTAGCCGGATTAGTGGTCTGATAGTTTCGGCCATTAATACCACAATATGGTATCCAGATAATCATCAGGTTGTTGTATTGTTGATGTTATAACATAGGGAAGCTAGCTTTTTGTTTTTCAATTATATGCGATCATATAATAAATATAGGGCTATTATATCACAATATGGTAATCCATCAAATAGTTATTAGGATATCATTTGATGGATTACCATATTGTGGATATCGTAGCCGGATTAATGGTCTGATTGTTATGGCCATTAATACCACAATATGGTATCCAGATGATCATCCGGCTACTATATTGTCGATGTTATAACATGGGAAATTATATCGAATAACTATCATAATTATGCTTATAAAAGATATGAAATAAATATTTTCAAAAATAATTAGTTGATTACTAAACTTTTTCCTTATACATAAGTGATATAGTGATACAGTGACATTTATGGATTATTTATTGATTTTTTTTAATTATAAATAAATTATTTACTCTATACTCAAAATAATAGCCTTATCTGCTAAATCTTTCTCATAGTATTTTTTATAATGTTGTTCTTGATCTGGAATAGTCTGATATCTTTCGTAGTCAAAAATCAGTAATTTATAATAAAATTCTGGATGATCAAAGGCATAGCTAGGATAACAACTTACAATGCGAAAATGATGTTGATTGAAACTGATAATCTGACCAATTTTGTACTTGGCATTCAATCTAGTTTCAATGCCATCATTCAGTTCAAAATATGCTGTTGTTTCTTTATTATAATAGATATAACGATCATCTAACAAATCAAATCCATTTTCTTTCAATTGTGTTAAATCAGTCAATTCTTTGAAGTTCATATAATATTAAAGAATCTATAATCTTTTGCCATTTATTTTTCAATTTTTCGAATTACCATTTCATATTCTGGATTATTTTTTTCAAGTAGATTGGTTTGTGGAAAAAGTGTATAATAGTCAAATTTGATAGTTATTTTAGTTGGATAAATCTGGAGTGATTTTACACCGCTCCGATCTGCATGTAATTCAGCAATAAAACCCAAATCATTTCTATATTTCTCAGAAACTGTGTAATCGTCAATAAAATCGCCCATAGAATAAAATATATACTTGTTGCCAACAATTTCAACTGGCAAAATGTGGTGTGCTGAGTGTCCATGAACAATATCAACACCATAATCAAGTAACTGATGGAAAAAATATCTGGTTTGTTCAGAAAGATGGTCTACATAATTTGGTCCATAATGGATTGAAAAAATAAGAATATCTGTTTCTTTTTTGATTTGTTTAACTAATTCTAAAATATCAATGTTTTTTTTTGTTAAATCTATAAAGTTGATATATTTTTTCCACGCTTTTTCATGATCTGCATAAGAAATAACTGTAATTTTGATATTTTTAACAATATGTGTTTTAATATTTTGGCCAAATATACCTGTATAAGAGATACCTAATTGATCTAAATGATGAATTGTATCCAAAGCACCTTGAATTTGATAATCCAGAATATGATTGTTAGCCAAATTGAGGTGTGTGATATTGGATTCTTGAAGTGTTCTCATATAATTTGGACTTAATCTAAAATTGAATATTTTTTGGTATATTTTTTTATGATCGGTGATAGTAGTTTCTAAATTTGCAATAACAAAGTCAGCTTTTTTTAAAATATTTGTGGCATTTCCCCAGATATTGAAATGGGGGTAATTTTTAAATGTTGCATTGAAAGATCTTCCAATCATGATATCTCCACATAAACATAGCTTTATCATTATAAAAAAATATTATAATATAGTTTGATCATTATAAAAAAATATTATCTCATAATATATTATAATTAAAATGAATATTGGTTCATCTAATAGATCAATTTACGATAATTGCGACTATGAAAAAAAACTATATGAGTCGACTAGTCCTTTAGCTTATAGATTATATTTTGGTGCCAGTGAAAATGGTTCTAAATGTTTGTATGATAAATTTTGGGTGAGATACAATAGCGAGATTGTTGATACTGAAAGTGAATTATTGAATTTGACAAGACCACTTTCCAATTGTGATCAATTTAAATATTCGCCTAATTGCAAAAGATCAGGATTATGCACAAGTACATTTGATCGTGCAGTGCCTATTGTTTTGGTCCCTGAAGTTTGTCCTATTGTTTATAATAATATTCCAAGACAAACTAGTACGGGGGTTCATCTTCCCAGTCCTAAGATTTGCAAAAAATAATAAAAGTTGAAAAATAAAATACATAATTAATTTACCTTATAATATTAAGATTGTCAATATTATAATTAAAAATGTCGCGCAATACGATGGAAAGGAGATTACAAACTGAAGCGGCCCAAATGAAATCTTCTCCTCCGGAGAATTGTAGTGCTGGACCTGTTGGTGATAGTTTAATTAAATGGGATGCGACTATATTAGGTCCTACCGGATCACCTTTTGAAAACGGTGTTTTTAATTTGACTATCGATTTCCCGAATAATTACCCTTTTGTTCCACCAAATATTAAATTTATAACACCTGTTTATCATCCTAATATTAATAAATCAGGATCTATTTGTTTGGACATTTTAAAATCCCAATGGAGTCCTGCTTTATCAGTTTCCAATGTACTTTTATCAATTTGTTCCCTTTTGACCGATCCTAATCCGAACGATCCTTTAGAGCCCGACATTGCGAGATTGTATAAAGAAAACAAACTGAAATACGATACAACGGCTAGAGAATGGACGGATAAATATGCGATGGGAAACACAAAAACAAGTAAAAAAGTTATGTACGAAAGTTCGAGTGATAGTTCAAGTGATGAAGAATCAGACTAAATATAGTTCAACAATATTTATTTATTTTCTTTTTGAATAGTATATAAATGATACCAAACAGAGGTGTTAATATAGGTCATAGTTCTAGATTAGGATACGACAAAGCCACGTACAACGATAGGTTAGAAGAGTCAACTTCACCATTAATGTATAATCTCAATCCCAATCAAATAAATAATTGTGAAGCTTGTTTATCTGTTTTTGGTCCAAGAGGTGGTCATAATGGATATGGTGATAGTACACTTGTTGGCCACACAACTGCACCAGCTCAAGATTTAGTAGATTTGGAATCCATATTATCAAATCGTAATGTAATTGCTTCTAAAGCTAAAGATGCTAAGGTAAATGATATAGATGTCACAAAATTCAGAGCCAAGAATGCTGCAGTTTGTAGTAATTATTTAGATCCTATTGCTACCCATTTAACAAATCCTCCACAAAATTATAGGGAGATGGGTATTAATAGGTTTTATGACTTAACCACCAATATGCAAGCCAATATATTTTACCCTTTTGCTGTTAATACTAGGTTAGAAGCCAAAGATAATTACATCGAAAGATTGCCCAGATTACAAATATCAGATCCTACATTGCCAAGAGAATTAAGGGGTAAAAATACCTCTCCATGGGTCTAAATCAAAAATATTTATAAAATGATAATATCAATTCAATTAACATTATCGATATTTTTAATAAACAATTATTAAATACTTATTTCAATCTCTTTGTTTTTTATTCTATTATAAATATATTGTCCATTTTCTTTTTTAACTATGTAACTAGTTACTTTATTATCAAAACACCTGACAATATCAATACAGACAAAATCGTTAGAAAGACCAAATTTTTCATCAATCTTCGTGATCGCAACATAAATAATATCCCTGGAATTGACTCCTTCGAAAGTTCCTATATCTTGATTATTATACATCACTTTGAAAAAAATTAAAGAATCATTATCAGTTTTTTCTTTATTTTCCGAATTATTGTATTTTTCGATATTTTGAATTAATTTGTCTAATTCATCTAATTTTTTCTTATTATTTATATTATAATCTGTTTCTTTCATTTCATAAAGTGTTTTTTTGATAATTTTTTTGGTTTCATCATCCGCGGTTTCAATAACATTAGTAAGAGTATCGGATAAATGAGAATCGGGTAATTTATAAAAATCGCACACACTATCGTAACCTTTAATAGCCGCTTTCATAAAACTTTTTCCAGTATCAATTTCATAATTTTTCTCAATAATTTCTTCTGTTAATTTGGTACTGATATTATTTACAATATTGTTAAAATTAGCATAGATATCTTCAGAGTTCTCTAATTTATTCATTTCCTCAAATGCAAGATTAATTCCTAATTTTAGTAAATTATCTACTTCACTTGAACCACTTTGGCAAAAAATATCTTTGAAATTTTCCATTATATTTTACTAAAATCTTACCTTTAATCCATTTTATAATCATTGTAGTTAATAGTTAACTCTTCGTCTTTTTTAATATTTCTTTTGGTTATAAAACTTAAATAAGACCCGCCAGTATCAACTATTTTAACATTATTATTTTCACAATGATTCATATAGAAAGTAATATCCATCGAATTAAGACCATGTAATGGAATATCGTATACACCATCAACAGGGGCCACAAAATCGTAAATCATTTTATTGACTTCTTTTGGGATATTATTTAAATCTTTTTGTGTTAAAGTAACTGTTTTTTCTTTGTAATGGTTTGCCATTTTGAATGGGTTAATATTTTTTGGGATATCTCTAATAGCGATAACACCAACACCGTGGATTTGGGAAACACCAATTCGGCAATAAATGTCTTTTAGGTTACTAATTAAATTTTTTTTGTTCATATATCATATAATTACAAAAATATTTTGATAGATAAAAAATTAAACGCACTTATCTTAATGGTTATATATTTTAAAAAAGTCTCATGGTACTAAATTTTGAAAAAAAATAAGTATAGCTTTGTCTCCAGTGGAGAATAAATAGTCTATAATAGATATATAAATGAGTCTTTTAGTAGAATTAAAATCGACAAATAATTGGGGAGAAGTTGGAAATGGAAAAATTACGATTACAAATACTGGTAAAGATTTAACCAATTGGAGTTTCGAATTAACTATGAATGTTAAAATAACACATTTTTGGACATTAGAATCCAAACATGGTCATACTAATAACTCAATCGTAGTGTTGCCTCCTAAATGGCAACCCACACTTAAGGCTGGAGAAGTTATTAAATCGTGTTTCAGTTATGAAGGAATAGCTAATTTTATAGTCACTAGTAGCACAGAAGGTATAATTGTTCAAACTGGCGAACATAAGAATAAATTACAATTAGGAGCAACATCGACACCTGCTTTAACTAATAAAAATGTTGGTGTATGTATCTATTATCCAGAATGGGCTATCTACCAAAAGAATTTTACGGTTGATATGATCCCTGTCAACCAAATTACACAAATTATTTATGCATTTATGTTGCCAAATCCAAGTCAAGCCGACTACAATTTATGGGCCAGCAATTGGGGATTTCCTGCAAAACCGTATACACCGCCACCAACTGTGCCCGAAGGTACATTGGTAGCTCAAGATGCATATGCCAATGATATCAATATGGCCGCATTGAAAAGACTCAAGCAACAAAATCCAAACATTAAAATTATAATTTCAGTTGGTGGTTGGTCAATGTCTTTTAATTTTTCTAATGTTTTTGCCAACCCTACAACTAGGAGTAATTTTGTTAAAAGTGCTGTTAAATTTGTTGTTTCTAACGGTTTTGATGGTATCGATATTGATTGGGAACATCCTGGTGTTCAAGGCATTGGGTTCAATCATATTAGTCCCAGTGATCCTGCAAACTTTGCACTTGTCTTGCAAGAATTAAGGGCCGAATTTATAAAACAATCACCTAATAAATATTATCTTTTAGAAGCAGCAATGGGTTGTAATCAAACTGTCATCGCTAACTTTAAAGGCATTATTCCATATTTGGATTATGTTAATATGATGACTTATGATTTCGCTGGATCATGGGGCGATGGTGGTCATTTAGCAGGGCTTTATTATAATCCACAAGAAGTTGGTATTGATCCGCAATGGAATGTCAGTTCAGCTTTAGCTAATACATTAGCTATTGGTTGCCCAGCAAGTAAAATCAATTTAGGGATGCCACTCTATGGTCGTGGATGGGCCAAAATAACACCAACCAATCCAAGTTTGCCTTTATTCGGTACCAGTAATGGTGCCCCTGCAACAACATATAGTGGGGGAGCTGGCGAACCAGGCCTTACAGATTGGAAAGATTTGGCGAATGTTGTTAATACAAACGGTCTTATGGAATATTACGATCCAACTGCTATGGCATCGTTTGCCCATAATATGTCAACTGGTGAAACATGGACTTACGATAATCCTAAATCTATTGCTCTTAAAACTCAATTTGCTCTTAAAAATAAATTGGCTGGTATCATGTTCTGGGAAATTACACAAGATACAAGAAATGGCGTTAACAATTTATTATCAACTGCCGTTAATGTTCTCAATGGATCAACTGGTACAACAGGAACCACAGGAACCACAGGATCCACAGGAACCACAGGATCCACAGGTGCCACAGGATCTACTGGATCGTCAAATTCAACTGGAACAACAGGATCCACAGGTGCTACTGGTTCAACACCATCAGGTACTATATTCAAGGTGGATATCCAATCGACGCAAAATTGGGGTACAGGAGGTAATGGTAGCATTACAATCACAAATTTATCTTCGGTTGCACAGACAAATTGGAGTTTTAATTTAACAACAAGCAACTTTACAATCCAACAATTATGGGCATTGTCGATGGGTGGGTCAGGGTCCAATATTACCGTTTCCCCTCCATCATGGCAGTTGACAATTAATCCGGGACAAAAAATCACATCAGGTTTTGGTTATATTGGATCCCAAAATTTCCAAGCCACCACAACAACCCAAAATGTAGCATTAAATATAATTTCTTCCGGTTCTAATGCCCCTTCTGGTGTTATTAATTTCACAGTTAGCGTCAAATCAACACAAAATTGGGGAACAGGAGGAAATGGAATGATTACCATTAAAAATAATGGAAGTGATATAACTAACTGGTCGTTCCAATTAACAACCAATTTCGTGATTCAAAACTTTTGGGCGATGTCGATGACAGGATTAGGTAATACAATTACAGTTAAACCACCAGATTGGCAAACAACCCTTCCAAGTGGACAAACTATTACTTCAGGATTTAGTTACAATGGAACTTCTAGTTTCCAAGTATCTAGCACCACCCCTGGAATTATTATTATTTCTTAATTGTTTTTATTTATTATATTATTGAAAAAATTGAGATTCTAATTATTTCGAATAACCGTTATTATAATTGATAGTTAAATAGTATGCAATGAATAAATCTAATAAAAATATTGATATTTCAACTGGATCTATAGGTCCAATAGAATCAACAGGTCCATCTGATTGTCCCGATTCGACAGGATCAACAGAATCAAGTTTTGCACTTCATGTCAGTGTTGAACCTTTTCATGTTTTGGATAATTGTGGATATGGTCTAATTAAAATTACAAATGTATTATCAACACCACAAACAAACTGGAGCTTAAATATAAAAACAAATAATTTTACTATTCGCAGTTTTAGAGGTTTATCAATTTATAGTTTAGGTAACAGTATTACAGTTAATGCACCAACTTGGAATATGACACTCAATAGTGGAGAAACTATTTCGTCGATTTTTTGCTATAGTGGGACTTGTAATTTCCACGTTTCCGAATTAACTTCCAGTATTATTTCCATTTCTTGATTTATTTTATCCAACCAAATTTAATATATCATTTAGCTTTTTTCCAAATATAAGCCATGAAATCGATAATATATAAATCTGATATTTGATCTGGATAATATTATTATAGAGTCTTAGTGCAAATTATTGGACCAATGTCTCCTTATTATAGAGTCATAGTGCAAATTATTGGACCAATATCTCGATTAATGGTTATTATTAGATATAATCTATGCCACGATTTCACAACACAAATTCAATCAAATGAAAACCTATTATATTATGCTCACTATAAAATATTTTTCTGATTACATATCTTTATTACTTTTAATGGTTCAATATAAAAGCAATGAATAAATGTCACTTATGAATAAGGAAAAGTATGTCAGACAAACGATTCATTTAATCTTATTTAGATAATATCTTTTTATCAATATTAATTTATTAAATAATATTCAGGCTACTATTCTCACTAAATAATATGATAGTAATATAGATATCATATTGTGTCATTAAATAAAGCAATGACTCTTGCAAATTAGATATTCCAGGCCAGAGTGATAACAATATGGATATCCAGATGAACATCAGGTAATTATATTGTTATTATTCTGGCCTGGTTTATTCACTT
>Ga0315900_10005873_pt1 | contig 16702 bp, 28 predicted proteins | sample LakEriMetagenome_FD_203521 | JGI IMG/M metagenome (GOLD analysis project Ga0315900, IMG submission 203521) | Freshwater fungal communities from buoy surface, Lake Erie, Ohio, United States - Buoy 12 MA114 | ecosystem: Environmental > Aquatic > Freshwater > Lake > Lake biofilm | place: USA: Lake... | reverse complement strand
ATCGATAATTTTTCTTTCAACCATCAAATCAATCATACAAAGAAGGTCACCAACTTCTTCTGTTAAACGGTCACGATTTGATTTGCCATTGTGTTTAGCATCAACACCAAATCGAAACACTTTAGAAATAGCTTGAGTGACCTCTGCACATTCCTCCTGAGTAATCAGGAGGATTTCTTTTTCTGATGCATTAATCATGCAGTCACTTCTGTAACGACCAGTGTTTCTGCAACAGGTGCAGTTTCAACAACAGGTGTGGTTACAGGAGTAGCAGCTAAGTCTTTCAACTTAGTAACTTTTGCAGCCTTAGGTGCAACAGCTGGTGCGCCTGCAACAAAACCAGACTTGGTAATGCCAACACGATCCATGTATTTCTTAACGTCAGAGACATTGACGATTTGATAAGCGGTCACTTTGCGACCATCTTTAATTGCTTTGACTACGCCATCGGCATTAGTCTTAATGTGCCAAATGTAGGTCGACAAACGGTACATTTGAATTTCTTTGCCAAGCAACGCATCGATTTCTTCAACGGTTGTTGGTTTGCCACTAATCATAACCGTCAACAGTTTTTGGAACGGTTTTAGTTTGATTGCTTTTACAGTTTTAGTTTTAGACATAATATATTCCTATCAATTTGAGGGTTCTAGTATAACACAAGTAGGCGAATTTGTCAAGAGGCATCGCCAATGTTTGCCTCATTCTGTTACAGTATCGTAACAAAAATCGTAGAATTCTTTCCAAGTGCCGTTAAAAATCACTTCGTCAGGATTCTTTACAACCACGGTATCTTCGTAAATGTGGTATTCATACTCTTGCCAGCAGCTGTTAGATTCAATTGGATAAATGTAAAAACCTCCAGCTGATTTTTTGAAATTAGCAATCATTTGAGCAGCGAGACAACCCATGCCGTTGAAAAATAGTTTATCCACGCCAACAGGAATGCCATTGACCATTTCACCAGACAGCAAAAACTCAGCCAGTTCTTGGCCGTGACCAGAAGGGTAACCATCAAATTGACGGTACATATTCACAATCGGTTTGTTTTCTTCATACACAAAAGTTAAACTACGAGTTCCCATCATTCTTCCTTTTCCAATTTATTATCCCAGTTATCTTTGCACCATTGTTTGGCGAATCCATAACTCACACAATCACTCACATATTCATCACGCCTTGGATCAACTTGTTTCACAGGAGTAGGACTAACTATAACTTCTTTAATCACTTCCTGATTTTGTTGATATGGCTTAACAATCTCAACACTTGGTTTCACTTCAACTGGCGGTAAATGTTTTGCTAATACCGACAAACAAAAAAGTGCTGAGCCACCAATCAAAATTATTTTCCAAAAGACACCAATAATTGCTATTACAATACCAACAATAACAATTGTTTCCAAGACACTTTGTTGAAAAATAAAATCAAGCATTTTTTACTGATAAGGCTCACAATGTACATTAACAGGCACCATCACTTTGGGACCAGCATCGGTTTTAACCGACAGATATTCCACATTAGGACGCATCTTAGCAAAGACGCATTGTTTAGCTGCTTGCACAGCTTCGTTCCGATCCATGGCCTCAGGGCCTTTGTAACCAGATAATTTATAAGTCGGTGTTGACGAACACGCCGCAAGCGATAACACCAAAGGAATAAGCAATAAACGCTTCATTTAATTCTCCGTTTCAAATTCTTCACAAACTACTTCCCAAACTTTCCAATTTTTGCGAATAATGCAATCCATTGATAAGTTATGGTCAGTACAATATTTCCATGCATCAAGATAAAAGAAAAACTCTTTCATATTAAGCCGCTTTCAACATTAACACTGGATACTTTACAAAACCGGTTGTATCTTTTTTGGCTTTGCCTTTTGCATACAAACCGACCACAACACCTTTGGGATCCAGAAACCGCAGGTCTGATTCATCGCCATTAAACACAGGCAAACCCAAATAGGTTTCTGGCATTGGCAATGTTTTTTTGATACCGAAAACGGTAGCAATATTGTAACCTTGTACAATAGCTTTTGCTACATCAGCATCGTTACCATCCGCAGCCGAGAAGGTCAACGAATAGTTAGGAATTTCTTTAATTTTACGACCAAGAATTTTGGTGTAATCATAGAATGTCACTTCAGCAAAAGCTGAGAAAATGTTACGGTACAAACGACCATTACGAACGACCTCATACTTTTCAAAAGCAAGGTCGGATGTGCCGTTCAAACGGAACACAGGAATTAAATTTAGACGAGCAGATTGCTTGATACCCAATTCAATATCTTTTACCAAATCGGCCATGAATTGAATACGGTTTTCGAAAAACATTTTTGTTTTACGGATTCGAGCTTGCTGAATGACGTTGGTAATTTCGCCTTTTTTGAACATGCCGCCACGACCTGCAAGGTTTAAGCAAGCAGCTGTACAACCAGTGGTACGTTTAGCGCAGGTTTCATAACCTGACAAATCAGCAGGTGCCAAGTGCAAAATGTAGGTATTGTAACCTTGTGACAAGCCCTTCAAAACCTTGGGGTTACCTGTAGATAGCAATTTCATTTCATGTCCTTTATCAACTCAACAGGTACCATTATACACGAATCGGCAGGATTGTCAAGCACTTTTTGGCGGGTGTTGCATGGAAACAACAGTAATACTAAAGTACTCATCTCCGCATCGTTGCCTGGTCACGGGCTTCCTCATCGGAAAAGATAGGAACCGCATTGCTTTTGTGCAAAGTACCGATGCCTTTCATAGCAGTACCAGTATAAACTTTACCATGCACAGGTTTTGTGGCAGAACCACCAAATGTTTCCAAACTAGGATATCTTGGTGTTTCACGGCCAACAGGTGTGGTCAATTTTGGAACGCCTGAATTAATCACTTTAGGTTTAAACTTAGAAAATCCAGTGGACATATTATTGACGCCATCAAGCCATGCCTGATACTCAGCAATTTCCTTTTTGGTCTTGCTTTTCTTTTTAGATTTTTGGTAAGTGTAAATTATTGACATACGTATGGTTTGTCCCATTTACCAACGTGAATGTGGTAGTAATATGCTGTATCAAAATAATCCGTTTGAGCATCCGAGCGGTCATAGTAATCAGCCGCAAGCAAAGCTTCTTTGATTTCTTTTAAAGCATCCAAGGCCACGCCATCATAATGGTCATCGAGCCAATATGGATTAACCTGAACATAATCACCACCAAAATCAATTGGGCCAGATTTAAGGTTCAAGATAATGCTTGAATGATAGTCAACCCGCAAAGAACCTTTGAGGTTGTATTTCTTTAAAACGGGTTTCAAAGCTGCAGCAATAACTGCTTTCTTTTGTTGATTCATATAAGCCATTTTTATAACTCCAGTTCTTTGGCAAAAAAGCGGATTTTGCCTTCATAGTCAAGCTGATCCTGTTCAAATTCTGTTAGGTAGTCATCAGCCACAACTTCCCAATTAATGATTGAGGAACGGAAATACTCGCTGTCCTCTTCAATTTGGCCACGCAGAGCCATAACGACCTCTGTGGTATTATTAATATTGGTAAAATTCTTTACCACATAATCGCTACCACCCTTGGCTTTCCAATATTGTGGGCACTCACCTTGACCGTCCCAATCGTGGGCGCCATAGTTTTCATAATTTTGGGTGGAAATAAGCAATTTCATTTTTTATCCTTACATTGACCAATACGATTCTGAGGAAGCAGAGCAAAAATGCGGTGTATCGTATTTTTCCTGATATTCTTTTCCAGAAATTAAATTCTTTTTAGTAATCCATGTTTCGAAAATTTCTACATCAAAACCTAAATTACGTTTACCGTTAGCAACAGCATTAATGTATGCTGTGGTTACTGGCGCAAATTCTTGTTTAGCAACCAGACGGCGGCCTTCTTTTGTGCGGCGGTCAGTTTTGTAAATTTCGAGGGTGTATTCTTTTGTAGCAGACATTTTTAATCCTTAAGCACGTTTGAAACCGAGGTCATAATGCATCATCAACATTTTAGCAATATTGATATATTGGCGAGAAGCGTTTTTGTTGTCACGCTCTAACATTTCTTGAGCATCCGACAGGTAAGAAGCAATGACCATGCCCACACCTGAAAATTTAAAGGTCATTGATTCTTCTACAGAAGCAATGATATCATCAGCAGGCGAACCATATGCCTGCAATTCCCATGTCAATTTATCTTTCATTTGATGTCCTTATCAACTCAACAGGTACCATTATACAGATTTCGGCAGGTTTGTCAAGCAATTTCGGTAGACTGTAGTTTTTCTGCAACAGCAGTAATATGTTTACATTTCCCACGGAAATTAAAACCTGTACAGGTACAGGTATAATGTGAATCATTTAGTTCTACATTATATACTTTAGTATTACTTTGCACATTGAATACTCTAGTATTATCTTTTATGGATTTACCAGATAATCGTTCTAATTGAATATTGCGGACTTTAATAAATGTCCGATATCGTTTATCGATTTTAATCTGTGATTTTAATATATTTACTTTATTATCATTTTGTTTGATATAAGCGATAATCTTATTTTGATTATCTAGTAAATAAGTATGATTACAGGCACCATAATGGCCTGTCCATATTGTAGTTTCTTGCAGAATTTCACTCATACCAATACCTTAACAGATATTAGCAAAAATGTCAAGCGGGTTGTTGTATTAAAACAACATCAACCTTTTAGTAGTTGCTGACTCGAATCTTCGGAAAGGTCTTCTTCGAATTCAGCCATTTCAAGTCTTTTCAATTCTTTTTTCAAGGCTTCAATTTGGCCTTTGTCTTCGGAAATTTCTTGCTTCAATTCTTCGATGCGTTTTTTAAGTTCATTTCTGTAACTCATATTCTTTTTCCTCTTTTACTAACCGATAAAAGCTTCGGTCATGGTGTTTCTTTTTTTGTGTTGGTTTAACCACGTTGTCTGTATTTTTACGAAACTTTGTTCGTTCAGGTTTTTCAACCTTCTGCCTGCCTGTATACATTTTAGAAAATAATATCCGCAACACCGAGCTCTACTATTTCCTCAGCAGTAAACCAAACATCGCTCGGCGGTATAAGTTTGGTCTTCACACTACGAGGTTCCAAACCAGTACATTCCTGCAATACTGTTAGCATTCTTGTATTGGTAAGTTCACTTTCACGCACAAACGCTTTCATGTCGTGGTATTTTCCATTCATCTCTGTGGCATATTGGTGACACATGATACTAGTATTTTGAGCAACATATCTATGACCTTTGGTACCAGCTGCAAAGATTAAAAACGCAGCTGAACAAATAGAACCAATACCAAAGGTTCGAATCACTCGGTTTGAATTACGCATGATATCAATCAAACCAAAAGCTTCATTCAAATCACCACCAGTTGAATTGATATACAATGACAATGGTGTGGTATCGTTTGTGCTTAGATTTTCATATACAATCCATTCGATTGCACTTCTAATACTTTCCTCATTAATTTCACCAGTTAGGAAATGTATGTGAGCGTTCAGTAAACCAATGCTGATTTTTTCTTCAGCTGGTATCATCATATCTTCTTTTTTCATTTTGTATGCCAGTTATAAGCGGTTTGTAGAATACTCATTATATCATGTTTAGGTCGGTAGTTCAATACTTTTTTGGCAAGGTCAACATGAGCAACTAACTTTGCTGGATCACCTGGTCGTCTTGGTAGGTAGGTAACGTCAATTTTTTTACCAGAAACTTTTTCAATAAGCTCAACAATTTTATCTACCGAATAACCTTTGCCTGTTCCTAGATTTAGAATAATAGGTTTATTGCCTTCTGCTAGATACTTGGCTGCGTTCAAATGCGCCTCTGCAACATCACACACATGGACATAATCTCTCACACATGTTCCATCAGTTGTATTATAGTCTTTACCATAAACTTCAACTTTATTTAGATTCTGAATAATTCTAGGAATCAAATGTGTCTCTGGTTCATGGTCTTCACCCATCTCACCATCAGGATCAGCACCCGCAAGGTTGAAATATCTAAAAATGATATGTTTTAAACCAGACTGTTGAATGGCATATTCAGCACTCAACTTACTACCTGCATAGGCATTGGTCTTGTATTGAACTTCATCATATTCATCCAATTGATAATCTACTGTTCGGTAAACAGCCGCAGTCGATGAATAAATGATATTATCAACGCCATGTTTTACCATGACATTTAATAGGTTGCAGGTCCCACCAGTATTCACATCATAAAATTCGGTCGGTATTTTAACCGACTCACCAACTTCAATGCGACCTGCAAAATGAAATACTACATCAAATTTTACTTTGCCTAGTAAATCATCCAATGTATTTCTATCACGGATATCACCTTGACAATAAATGTCGGCGTATGTGTGTTTTGGATTCCGAATGTCATATACAACAACATCCCATCCTTCTTGTTTTAATCTTTTGCAGACATGTGAACCAAGATAACCTGAGCCACCAGTTACTAGCGCTCTCATGCATCCCTCTCAGATAAAATTGGATGCCTCACTGGCCACCAGAATTCATATTCAGGATCATTCCATTTAATTGTGAATTGTGCATCACGATTATAATACTCCGACCACTTGTAATGAAACACCGCAGTTTTAGACATGACCAAGTGACCATTGCCAAAACCTGGTGGCACTAATACTTGTTTACGATTCTTATCAGATAAAGTGAATGAAATCCATTCTTTGTATTGAGGTGACCAAGGTCTGTTATCAACAACCAACAAATAGATTGTACCATAAAGGCAACTAATCAATTTGTAAGTTCGTTCATCACCATGCACACCACGTAAGACATGATGCCTTGATGTGCTGACACTATCAATTTTCCATTCAACATCATCTAGCACACCATTCTCATATAAAGCTTTGTTGAAAATTTCGGTGTTTGTACCACGGAAATCTTCATACATTACAGGCGGTGTGACCAACAATACTTCTTCTAGGTCGGTAAATTCAATCATACAATTACGAGACCTGGTGCAATTTGAATTTTATGATATGAGTTGTCTTTCTTCCAAGGAAAGTTCTCACCATATCGCTCTTGCGTTACTTTATTTCCTTTGTCAAAGAAATCCTCAGTTACAGAATTTGGATTTCCATCCAATCTATAACAAAGAGTATGGTTATTTGTGCAAGCAAACTTTGGAAAGTGCTGACTTAGGTTCGAAAAGAATTGTCTATCGGCACCCCATTGGCCGTACCATGCATGGCCAATGCTAGTAGCAACGCTACGCTTAATAGCAAAGCTTGAGGTATCAATGTGGAATACTTTGTCATTAAAGTATACAGGCCATTTACCAAGACTTTCACAGTTGTCTTCACAGAGGTAATTTTCTGATTTGTCATATATTTTCCTTAAAGAATAAGCCCAATCATTTCCTTGTTTAATTTTATTAACAAGTTTTTCAACGTGGCACGGTTCAAACCAGTTGTCTTCATCTAGGTAACAGATTATGTCAGCATTAACAAGAAAAGAACAAGCGGAGTAAACCCTGTGACCGTACCAACCTTTACCAACATTCTCCTCAAGAGCGATGGTTTTGATTTTGGTAGCGCCTGAAATTGTATCATTGATTTTCTCCCAATGTTCTTTTCCATCCATAAAAATATAATGTGTCAAGTCGGCATAAGTTTGTTTATCAACCGATGCAACACACTTCTTTAAATATTCTCCGCCAATTGTAGGAGTTACTACTGCTACTTTCATTCTTTCCACGCTTTCAAAATATCGGATGATGAGTTCTTTTTATTTGAACCACCAACGCCATAAACAAATGTTATACCTTCAACTTTAGATTCACGGTTGTTTGTGCTATTTCTATCACCACCATTTGCAAAGATAATTTCATCACCTTTACCAATCCATGATTTCTTTAATTGTTCCAATAAACTACAAGCAGAATCATCCGTATCATCAAATCGTAATACATGGTCAACCCACTTCAATGCACTTACAACTGTTGTGCGTTCTTCCCAATTCATAAATGGTTTACCTTTTTTACGGGTCAACCATTCATCAGAATTAACACCAACAATTAATACATCACCAAGTTTTGAAGCTTCACGAATATAGTCAATATGACCAGAATGAATGGGATCAAACCCACCCGTCACAACAACAAATTTCATTTTACAAATTCAAATTAGGATATGCTTCTTTGACAAGTTTGGCAGTTAAGTGTTTAACACCTAAATTCTTTTGAATTAGTTTAATCAAAAGTTCAGCTTCGTCTTTATGTAATGATTCTAAAATAACCAATAAAATACTGGTTTGTTTTTGTGTGGTCATTTCAGGCGGACGCTTTGGATGGTCTTTAATGAAACGATACAATTTAGAAATTTCACTATCGATGTATGCAAAATTAAGGCCGGCCGGTTCCTGTGCAGGTCTATAATTAGGAATACGAACATCAAAGATAATGTTGGGGTGGAATGCCATCTGTAAGAATTCAGCAAATCGTGGGTGGAAGTTTTTACGCAACACCCCAATTCGTTCTTCTTTAGTTGTGGCTTTGTCGAAATCTTCAAAGATTTCAGAGTATAGTTTTTCAGAGCTCATTAGAATTCATCAATCACTTCAAGTAGGTTTTTTAGACGATTAGACATAAGATAATTCATAAACTGTTGTTTAGTTTTAGCCTTTGTATCACCATATGTATCCAAGATATTTTGCTTGAGCCCATCTGGAATCTTAGCCAAGTCAATCAATAACTCATTACGGTTATAGTTTCGCAACATTTCTTCGTTACAGAACTCTGCCGGTTGTTGGTTCATCCACTTGATAATCTTAACCTCTGTTATCGGTTTCTGCCTAGTCGCAGTAACAAAGCAATCATCAGCACTAAGAATATTAGGAATGCCATCGCCTTTATCTCCTCGAATGATTAGTTGTTTAAGTTGAGCAGCAGGCAACGGTTCTTTAATGTGTTTCTTCAGAATCGGTGAGTATTGGTCAACATTTGGATATTTCTGCAATTGAGCAAAGTCTTTATCACTTGAAAGAATCATTACCTTTTGAGTGGCAGAATACTTCATCGTTAATACAGCAATGATATCGTCAGCTTCTGCTGTATCAACATCAATCACTTTGTATGGCGAATAGTCTTTAAGCTCTTGTTTAATCTTTGACAAACATTCAAAGATAGTCGCCCAATCGTGACCAGAGGCCTCACGAATTTTCTTACGGCTAGCTTTGTAGTGTGGAAAGATATCACGGCGCCAATATTTTTTATTGTCACAAGCAATAATTACTTCAGGCCCATGTGAGTCACGAAACTTCTTCACATAGGTACGCAAGCTATTCAGAATCATGTGGCGAACCAGACTTTCCTCGACCGCAGTCTTGGACGATCCGATTTGTTCCATCAGATTAGAAATAGCAACTTGGTTAAAATCAAATATAATCATGTGGTCATTATAACACAAGTTTGTTGCTTGTGCGGCAATGTTTAGGGTTTAATGTTGTTAAAAGGCCAAAGAGGCAAACCAGTTTCGGGGTCATTCTCAAACTTGCCTTCCCATGGTTTAAAATAATACTCATAAAGGTGTTCTAAGATTGCCATAACTTCTTCGGCAGTCATACAACCTTCTCCATCATCTAAATGGTCGTCAAGTTGATTGATTGACCATTCATCAGCTTCAACATCATACCAAGCATAAATGCAAACTTCTTCTTTTGGTCGATGAATCAGAGCCCAAGGTGTTAACTCATGCTCAGGGAACATAAAGTCTGGATCAATAGCACCTCGATGAATGAAAATGGCATATGATTCCATATTGGTGTTGCCACCTTCTGTGTATCGATATTCACCATCTTCATCAGTATCTTCTAAATCACCGTAGCCATCAAAAATGATTTTGACTTCTGGTTGGTCGGAGATATCTCGGCCAATTTCCAAATCATCAGGGTCTCGCCATGAAGCTTTGAGAAGCTCTATAATAACTTGTTCATATCTTTGGTAATCGTAATCCATTTTAAATCTCCACAGTTTTTAAAGTAAATTTATCAGCACTAGCTTCATAGTTAATATAACCACGAGGATTGCAAACAATACGGGTTGACCCAATTAGGTAATCAAAATCTTCGTGCGTATGCCCGTGTGTCCACAATTTAATTTGCGGATGGTCAAGGATAAACTCCGACAAATCAGAGCTGTAACCACCATTCATAATTTCTTCTTTGGCATATCTAGGATGTGTGGATAATTTACTTGGTGCATGATGACCAACAACCACGATTTTTTGGTCGTGTTTGCCTTCAACCATAATTTTTATATACTCAAGCATTTTCTTGTGGTCTTCAACGGCATCATCAGGAGTAAATCTTGCGGTACGAACATAAGAATTACCAGCACTATTACGGTAATGTGTTTCTCTTGCACCATTAGTTACACACCTAAAATCATTCATCATATCTTTCATATGCATTAAAGTGATTCCGTCTTCCTTATTCATATCAGTCCACAATGTACCACCAATAAACAATACATTATTGATAAGTACCGATTCTTTATCTAGGACATGAAGGTTAACCAAATAACCAAGCCTATCACGGATACTTCCAATAGACTTAACAAAATCACCATGATAATGTTCATGATTCCCGGCGATGTATATAACGGAAGGGAATCTAGCACAGCATTCTTGAAAGAATTTATGGATTTGGTTAGACTTGTCATTTTCACCTTTGATATTGTAACTATCATTTTCTCCCAGGTCTTTTGCAACACAAATATCACCAGAGAGAATTAATACCTCAGCATTATCGGTATTCTCTAAACTAATCGGTCCAAATTCTAAATGCAAATCGGAACAAACAGCAATCTTCATTATTAATCCTTATTTAATACAGCGCACCAGTATTGTATCATCATTGATACGTCCTGTCAAGGCTGATTCTACGGCACGAATGTTGTCCATTGCATTCCGTAGATAAACTTTGCCACCATTTAAAACTTCAGGCAAAGTAGTTTCGGGTTTTCTCAGTTTCTTTTGAACTGATTTTGTTTCATTGAAATTGGTTAATGATGTTCCCTTAACAGAGAATCCACCTGCATCTTCGGCATGGTAACAACCCAATTTTCTTGTTTTTGTATTGTATACCCACAATGCCATTGCACCAATAATTTCTCTCGGCTTTACCGACTTGAGGTTTAACTCAGCAAATTCCACACACAATTTCATCTTCGCAACCAACTGGTCTGGAGTCTTCTCCTTGCGTTTTCTTGGCTTGCGTGACTTAGTGGCTGCGCCTGCAATTTTAAGACCGTCCATGATGACCTGGTCACAATAGGCAACCAGTTTCTTCAATTCGATTTTCTTAAAATTGGAATAACCTTCTTTTAATTCTTTATCATCAGTATTCATAACTTCATCGAATTCTTGGCGCTTAATTTTGAATGCGTCAATAACTCGGTTTGCATGTACACCTTTAATATCTAATGTGTGCATGATAGCGTAAGGTGAAACATTAGCCTTGAATGCCGATTCCACCAATTCATCGATTTGGCCTTCCAATTCACCGACACATTCCGAAACCTTTTCACGGATACGGTCTTGAATTGTAATTACGGGACCAGTTTCTACTTTCACTTCTGGTTCTTCCACTTCTTCCTGCATTACATCTTCAATTTCTTTTTTGATGTAATCCACGCCGTGGTCAATATCATTACCATTCATTTGCATTCGGCAAAGCCATGCTAGTGTCAAATAACTTTTTTTGGTGTTCAACTTACCTTCAATATTATGCTTTTTGGCATATTCTTGGATGTATCGTTGAGCATCCTTGTTTTCCATATTTTGATGATACCAATTTAATGCAAGAGCAATTTGGACTTTGTCCATTGTTCCATCATATTTTGGTTCCAAAATTTTAGGCATTCTAGCCATAATCAACCTTTCACAATTTGTTCAAATGACTTATTTTTACCAGTACTAATCAAACAAATACCATCATCGGTTTCATGGTATTTTTTGGCAATTCTGTGGGCTTCATCCATAGCAATTTCCATTGTATCACAATTTTGACAGCTAATAAAGCATTCTTCTATAACATTGCCAACTAGTTTGCCTTCAAGCGTCATAAAATCGTCATATCTCTTTGAATAGGTAACTCGATAGCCTTCTAGCGATGCTAAAATATAAATTCCATCGGACATAATACTCCTAATTAACTGTACCAGTATATCACATGTTTGGTATCTAGTCAACCAGTGTGTTGTTTTTATACAACACGCATGGATGCACGCTGGAATGCATAAATAGGCAAGTATTATATCATAATCATTTGACGGAGATTAATAAAAAAAGGAAAAGGATATGAAATTCTTAAACAAGAAGGGCTTAATTATTGCTCTTTTTGTTATGGCGTTTGGCAGCACGATTGCTCAAACAACAAGTGGAACTTCCAGTACAACTGGCGGAACAACAACGGGGACCACAAGTCTCATCAATCAAGGCACATACGACAGTAAAACATTGGTAGACACCAATAGCACTTCAAATAGTGTCAGTACAGTAAACAGTAATAGTACCGCTACAAGCAATTCAAATGCTACGAGCACATCAACTGTAAACAGCACATCTACTAATACTAACAACAACAATAATGCAAGTACAAGCACAAGCACAAATGTTAACACAAATAACAATGTGAATAGTGGTACTCAGACGTTTAATAATAACAATGTCAATTCTGGAACTTTGACTTACAATAATAATAATGTCAATTCTGGTACAATGACAAATGTTAATCAAAACACATCTGTTTCAACTAGCAACAACACAAATACAAACACAAATTATAATGTTAATAGCGGTACTCAAACTTTCAATAATAACAATAATAGCGTAAGCACTTCTACGAATATTAACAAAAATGAAAATACTGGTACAATGACATACAACAATAACAATGTGAGTACCGCTACCAATAATAACAACAATGTTAGCTCATCCACAAACACGAATAACAATATCAATTCGGGTACGATGACAAATAACAATAACAATGTATCAACTTCTACCAATAATAATACAAACGTAAATCAAAATGCCAATGTAAACCAGAACATCAACTCTGGTGAAATGACAAACACTAACATTAACAAAACAGAAATTACTCAGCGTGTAATTCAACCTCCTCCAACTGCCGTAGCACCAGCTATGATGAGTGGTGGTAATAATGATTTGTGTTCAACAGGTTCTTCTGGCTCAGTACAAACACAGGTGTTTGGTGTATCCAGTGGCGGAACGGTTCGTGATATGAATTGTGAACGCTTGAAGTTATCCAAAACTCTATATGATATGGGTATGAAAGTTGCTGCGGTTGCGGTCATGTGTCAAGATGAAAGAGTGTTTAACGCTATGATGAATGCTGGAACACCTTGCCCTATTGACGGAAAAATTGGCGAACAAGCTAAACTTACATGGGAAGATAATAAAGATAAGATTCCACAACGACCAAAAGAAGACAAATATGAAACTGTTAAAAACATTGGCTTCGGCTCTTTGCTTGGCGTTCTCGTTCACGCCGCTTTTAAGTAAAGCGCAAACACTAGAACCAGGTCAAGTTTACACTACAGGGAATGTTGTTCAGACAACACCTCAAGGTGGACCTACGCCTTGGGTGAATGGCGTTTATCAAGACAATCTAACTTGTTGGGGTTGGGGTGATCCTGGTTATTGTGGGCCAAATGCAATTGTTCGACCTGGTGGCAACATTAACTTTTCTTACGGCTCAACATATCTCTATCAGCAACAGCACATTTCAACATTGCTACCTTCTGCTACTGGACTTCAAGTTAACGGATATAACTTTGGGTTTATGGCAAAGAATGGTAATGGTTGGGATGATGGGCGCACAGATAACTTAATGGCGCTTGTTCGCTTTTGGGATAACACTAATGGTAGAGGCGCTACAAATTTATTGTATGGAGATGTGTATTCTTTAAATTATAGATTTAACTGGACTTCATTTGATTATTCAAAAACATTTACAACACCGCTTGCAGTACCTTCTATTGGCCAAGTACAGTATGGTTTTATCGGTAGTGATAATAATGGATGGGCAGGCCCATATGGACCAGAAATCTATAATGTCAGTTTCAGTTTAAAGTATTCTGTAGACCCATGCACAACTAATCCAATGTATAGTCCAACTTGTCCTGGATATTTGGATGCTTTAAATAAATTACTGCCAAAAACTACAACATCTCCAACAACATCAGAAACAACAACACCAACAGGAACTATAACAATTGTTGATAATGTTGCGATAACACCAACTGGTACTTATGGTAGTGCGCCTCCGCCTCCGCCACCTGGAAGTCCTCCACCACCAGAAGGTTCACAACCTCCTCCGCCTCCATCAGGTCCTGCACCTATGGGAGCACCAGCACCAGGTCCTGCACCACAAGTTGCATCTACTCAACCAGCACCAAGTGGCCAACAAACTAAAGTTGGTGAAGTGTCTGATTCTTCAGGCGGTTCAAAATCAACAGTATCTCTATCGTCAGTACTAAACATGATTAGTTCTAACCAAGATAAAACAAGTGCTTTGGAAAAATCTGTAGTTCAATCAGCTGATGCACAGGCATTTTCTGCCGGTGAGTCCGCAAAACAACAGGCAGAAAAAGTTGCAGGTGATGCTCAATCACAAAGCTTTGGTGGCGGTAATGCATCGTCTTCATCGTCAACTCAAACATCAAGCACACAATCGTTTTCTTCTCAGGTGCAAAGTTCATCAACTTCATTGCAAGGCAACTTACAATCAAATACAACCTTCAATACGGCTAGATTGCAACAATCACTCAATAGTAGTTTTACTAGTCAAACAGAGAGTTCAATTTTGAGCAATGTTGGCCAACAAGGTATACAATATCAACCACCAACATTTAAACAAGAAATCACAACGGCAATTACAACACCTATTGTATCATATACAATATTGCCGCCAACTAGACAGCCAATGCAGTCTATTGAAATGCCTATGATTGAAGGGTTAAAATTTGGTTTTAGAAATCCTGTCGAAAATGCCATGGATTCAAAACCTTTTATTGTGCAAATGAATACAGAATCACAACAAAGTGATACTGTTAAAAAGAATGTGCAAAACAATGAACTCGCAGGAAATATATCAATTGAGTCTATTGCAAAACAACCTGCAAATTATGCTCAATATTTTGTTATGATACCTGATGTGGCATTCTACGCACCAAAAGAAATTTACAAAAATCAGAAAACGGTGGATAATGTAAGAGCTTTAAGGCAACTAAGTTCTGATAGATTACACCAAGAGATGGTTAACCAACAATACAAATGAGGAAGTAAAATGGCAGAAGAAATTAAAAACGTCAACGCTAAAATTGACGAAGCAGAAGCTGCAGTTAAGAAGTACGCAAGTAAAGATACTGTTATCAGTATTGGCGGCTATGAATTCACACCAGCAAAATTAATGGTTGCAGCAACTATTGTATCATCCATTCTTGGTGGACTTTATGGTACATTTGAAGTGTACAAAGACTATATTGGCATGAAAAAGAAAATTGCATCTTATGAAGCTCCAGACTTATCAGGTTTTGATAAGCGTTTGGCAGTTATTGAAGAAAATAGTCAAAAGGGTGCAGATTATACCCGTGATATTAAAGTTGATTTGAAAAACGATATTCGCCGTAATGAAACAGTAACCGAACAAGTAGAACGTAGTGTTAAGAATGCACAACGTGAAACTGAATCAGAAATGCGTGAAATGCGTAAAGCTGTACGTGAAGACTTAGAAAAGGCTCGTAATGAAGCCAACACCATTCGTAGAGAAATGGCCGATGCACGTAGAGATATTGAGCGTGAAGTGATTCAATTAAAGAAAGAAGTTGATGGCAAAATACAGAAAGCTATCGACAACCCATTGGCAAACAAATAATGTTTGGCACCATTCTTGCTGTGTACATGTACGCAAAACAACCTGAGTGTATCAGGTGGACTTGGAGCGGTGATGTTTATAGTAGAAAAGTGATTTGCTTAGAGTGGCGTAAAAAAGAAAAAGAGGAGAAGAAAAAATGATTGATCCACTAACCGCACTTGCAGGTATACAGACCGCAATAAGCATGGTCAAAAAGGCTAGTAAAGTAGCAAATGACTTAGGCTCTCTTGCACCCATAATTGGTAAAATGTTTGATGCCAAGAGTGTAGCTACTAAGGCCTTGATTGAAGCTAAAAAGTCTAAGAAAGGTTCCAATATGGGAACCGCACTTCAGATTGAAATGGCATTAGAACAGGCCAGAGCATTTGAAGAAGAATTGAAAATGTTGTTTATGCAGACAGGCAAGATTGATGTATGGAATAAAATTAAGGCCAGACAAGCTGAAATGGATGCAGACGATGCTCAAGAAATAAGACTATACAATGCTCAAGAGCGAGCTCGTAAACAAAAAGAAGCTGAATTAAATGAATGGGCAATGATTATAGGTGCCTGTTCATTTGTTTTATTCATAATGTTTATTGGTGGATATGAACTAATGCAGTTTTGCCAGACGGGTAATAGGTGCGGAAGATGAACGAATATCAAAAGACCTTTGACATGTGTTTGAAAATTTTTGTTTATGGAAGTGTTGCACTATATTTTTTAGGATTTTTAAAATTCTTACCAGACGATTTGTCAGATAGAATTGTTAATGGGTTAATA
>Ga0315900_10005872_pt1 | contig 16704 bp, 27 predicted proteins | sample LakEriMetagenome_FD_203521 | JGI IMG/M metagenome (GOLD analysis project Ga0315900, IMG submission 203521) | Freshwater fungal communities from buoy surface, Lake Erie, Ohio, United States - Buoy 12 MA114 | ecosystem: Environmental > Aquatic > Freshwater > Lake > Lake biofilm | place: USA: Lake... | reverse complement strand
ACAGCAATGGGCGATACTTCACACAAGTTCGTTAAGGGCTTGGAAGCATCATCTGTAACAATCGACTTCCTCAATGACACAGCAACAGCAAATGTATTGGCAACACTACAAGCTGCATGGGGAACCACAGTCACTTGTGTATTCCTACAGGAAAAGGGAACAGCAGTATCTGCTACTAACCCTCTTTACACAGTTTCATTACTAATCAATAACACTACAGACATCAATGGTGCTGTAGGCGATATGGCTACTCAGTCAATCACATTTACTGCTAACTCAACAGTTGCAGTAGCATCAACAGGCACATTCTAAACAAACAATAAAGGGGCAAACTCATGGCAAAACTAAAGATAGTTCGTAATGATGGAAGCGTACTAGAAGGTGAGATCACTCCAGCAGTGGAGTACTCATTTGAGCAGTACGCTAAAAAGGGCTTCCACAAGGCGTTCCGCGATGAAGAAAAGCAGAGCGATGTCTATTGGTTAGCATGGGAAGTAACACGCAGATCAGGTGAATCTGTTAAGCCTTTCGGGATGGATTTCATCGAGACACTTAAAAGTGTTGAGGTGCTTGATTCAGACCCTTTAGCTTAAAGCGCGATCTTCCGTTCACCTATCTAATCGCTAGGCTAAGCATTAGATTGGGAATCGCGCCACAGCAGTTAATAGATCTAGATAAGACCATGCTCGATGCATTAGTGCAAGGGCTTAAAGACGAGGCGAAAGAGGTGAGCGATGCCAGCAAGCGTAAAGGGCGCGGTCGCTCTTAGAAGGTCTCTACGCCAGTTTAGTCCTGATCTTGCTAAGGCTTTACCTAAAGAAGTTGCAGCAGCTCTTAAGCCAATTACAAGAGCGGCTAAAGGCTACTTGCCTGATGATGGTCAAGTTCTTAGTGGATGGCTTACCCGTGAAGGCTCACAGGCACGCTTTCCTAGTTACAATGCTCGAATCGTAAAGCAAGGCATTGGCTACAAGACAACACCATCAAAGCCTAATCGCAGAGGATTTAGATCTCTTGCTCGCGTATTCAATGAGAGTGCTGCTGGAGCAATTTATGAGACTATGGGTCGCAAGACTCCACAAAGCAGATTCGTACAGAATCAGCAGGGGAAGTACAGCTCACAGATGAAGGGCGATCAGAAGATGGAAGGTCGCGCCTTATTCCGTGCATACGATGAGAATAATGGTAAGGCTAGAGAAGCAGTCCTCAAGGCTATTCAAGGCGCAGCCAATAAACTAAACGCAAAGGCAAAGGTCTAAAACATGGCTAGTGTATTTATTGACATTGCTGCGGAGTTCACAGGCAAAAAGGCTTTTAAGCAAGCAGAGACTTCTACCGAAAAACTTACCAAGAATGTTAAGCAATTGGCTAAGACTTTTGGTCTGGCTTTTGGTACTGCTCAAGTCATTGCCTATGGCAAGGCTTCTATCAAAGCGGCAGCAGCCGATCAGAAGGCGCAGCAACAGTTAGCCCTAGCTCTTAAGAATGTCGGGCTTGGTCGAGATGCTGCTGCATCAGAAGAATACATCCAGCGACTACAAACAGAGTTCGGCATTGTCGATGATCTTCTTCGTCCGGCATATCAAGCGCTTGCAGTAGCCACGGGGGATACAGAAGAATCTCAAAGACTTCTTAATCTATCGCTAGACATTAGTGCATCTACTGGCAGAGATTTAAGCGCAGTCACAGCAGCGTTAAGCCGTGCATATCTGGGCAATAACACAGCCCTATCTCGTCTGGGTGTAGGTATTTCGAAGGCAGATCTTAAGGCTAAGTCTTTTGAGGAAATCACCAGTCAGTTACAAAGCACCTTCGCAGGTTCTGCCACAGCAGCAGCAAATACCTTTCAAGGCTCAATCGACAAACTAGCAGTAGCTTCTGCCAATGCCAGCGAAATTATCGGAACTGGCTTAATTGATGCCCTGACTAAACTTGGTGAAGATACAAGCGTTGCAGATCTAGCGGCAAACATGGAAAAGACTGCTCTGTATATTGCAGATGTTATTCGTGGCGTAGGAGTCCTAGCAGGTAAGTTAAAAGATCTACCTATCATTGGCAACATTGATATCGGCATGATTCCAATTGTCGGCAGTTATCTCACACTATTGCGTGAGGCTGGCAAGCAAGCGCCTATCCAAAAGGCATCTGATAACGCTCACCTAAAGTCATTACAAAATCAATTTACTGTCACAAAGAAAACTACTGTACAGAACAAAGCACTTACCAAAGAGACTGCTGCGCAGTTAAAGAATAAGAGATTAGAACAAGCCATTAACAAGGCTAATCTTGCTCTGAACAAGGGTGAAGAAGTCTTTGATCTGGACAAGATCCAGATTGCAGCAGCTCTTACTTCTCAGGCTGAGCAGTTAGGCAAGGCAACATCTAGCGCACAGGTTATGCAGATTGCTAATGATACGGCTCGCCTTAATGTCAAGAAGTCAATCCTTGTCTTAGAGGATGCTATTGCTGCTAAGGACGAGCAAGCAATCATTGCTGCTACCAATAAACTCAATGCAGATCTTAAGGTGCTTGGCGCTTTGTCTGGTCAGAATCTAAAACTTCAAGACATCAAATCTATCCTTGACAGTCTTAAGCCTGTGGATCTAATTAACCTAACTAACTTAGATGCTGCTATCGCTAAGATGATGGAGTTACTAAGACTGCAAGGCACTAAGCCATCTGTAAGCGGTGGCGCAGTAGGTGGCGGTGGCGGTGCTGTGGTGACTCAACCTAGAAGTATTGCAGAGGTAAATGCAGCAGTAGCAGAGCTTGGGCTTAACACACAGATCCAACCTAACCTTCGAGAGTACACACCTAATCAAGGCATGATCTCAGGCATTAGCCCTAATGGTCGAGAGTTTAATTTTACTGTCAATGTGAACACAGGCATCGGAGATCCTAACGCTATTGCAGAAGCAGTAACTCAGGTAATTCAAGAGGCCGTAGATCGTGGCACTCTACGAGGAACAACGGATCTTTTCGCAATATGACATGGCTTCCAGAATGGCGCGTAACAGTAGGTGATGATGTGTATACGACAGTCACCTCTGTCTCGTTCGCATCTGGTCGCTTAGACATCGATAGACAAGCCACAGCAGGTTACTGCCAAGTACAGATCATCAACTCAGACAATGCGCCTTTTACTATCAATGTCACAGAGCCAATCACTTTAGACTTAAAGAACAGCACAGGCACTTATGTCACAGTCTTTGGCGGAGAAGTGTCAGACTTTAACATCGGAGTGAGAAGCCCAGAAGAATCAGGCTATGTAACTACTGGCACAATCTTAGGCATTGGTTCACTTGCTAAACTGACTAAGGCTGTCTATAACACAGCACTTGCAGAAGGCTTAGATGGCGCACAGATTGCAGCCATTTTAGGTTCAGCCCTTAACCTGACATGGGCAGAAGTTACCCCGACAGTCACTTGGGCTACTTATCCGGCAGATGTGACTTGGGCGAATGCTGAGTCTTACATCGGTGAAGTGGACTCAGGCTTCTACACAATGATTGCTCTTGCAGCTAGTGCCTCTGCTAAGTCTCAGACCTTGACAGATCAAATCGCTAATAGCGCACTTGGCCAGATGTACGAGGAAAAGGATGGAGATGTCTCTTATGCCGATGCGGATCATAGATCTAACTATCTCGCAGCAAATGGCTTTACTAACCTTGACGGGTCTTATGCAACACCAAGTTCTATCACCTCAACAACTCAGATTGCTCGCATCCGTAACAGCCTTATCTACCGATACGCCACAGGATACGGATCAACCTACAGTACCTCTGACACAGACTCCATAGCCTCTTACGGCCTCTTTGAGCGTTCCTTTGACTCTAACATCAAGAACCTAGCAGACATCACGGATATCGCCTCTAGAGAGTTAAACCTGCGTAAGAACCCTAGAGGCTCATTAGGTGCAATTACCTTTCGCCTAGACAATCCAGATATGCCATCGGCCATGCTAGATAGCCTTATCGGGGTGTTCTTTGGTCAGCCGGTGCTTGTATCTAACTTGCCTAGCAATTTACTCGATGGACAGTTCGATGGCTTTGTGGAGAATGTAGCCCTTCGAGCTACTCCGAGTTTTACTGAGATCACTCTTTACATTTCAGCAACAGACTTCTCACTCAGCACTACACAATGGGAAACAGTATTGCCTGCCTCACTCATATGGACAGGCGTAAATGGTACACTTACTTGGACAAACGCGACTGGAGCACTCACCTAATGGCATTATCACCGAACTTTGGCTGGTCAGAACCCGATAACAGTAGCCTTGTAAAAAATGGCGCACAGGATATTCGCACACTAGGCGATGCCATCGATGCTTCTATGGCTGGCATGGTGGTCAATGCACAGACTGGCACTACTTACACAGCAGTCAAGGCAGATGGTCTTAACGCTATTGTCACGATGGACAACGCATCGGCTAACACTTTCCGCATTCCAACAGATGCGACTTATAACTTTCCTATCGGTACTACCTTGCTTGTCTATCAGAAGGGTGTAGGCATTACTACTATCAATGCTGTCACTTCTGGCACTACTACTATTGTTAGCGCAGGCGCAGTCCTTGCTGCTCCAGTCCTTGCCCGTTACAAGTCAGCAGCTTGTATCAAGATCGCTGCTAACTCATGGGTTGTCGTAGGTGGCATTGCTTAATGATTTCTTCACTTGTCGGGATCATCGCCTCTAGCGGTGCAGGTGTTGCAGGCGGAGACTATGAGTCAATCGCTACTGTAAATGTAAGTAGTGCAGTTTCTTCTATTACTTTTAGCAGCATCCCATCGACTTACCAGCATCTTCAGGTTAGATTCATTTCTAAGTTATCTGCTGGAGACGATGTAATCATGCGCTTTAATGGTGATACGGCAAACAATTACTGGAATCACATTCTTTATGGCAATGGTTCTAGCGCAATCTCTAGCGTTCCTTTTGGTGGTGCTTATTCGGGTGTTGCTCTTTATTACACAGGATCTACTGCATCTATAGCAGGTGGAGTGGTTGATGTGCTTGACTACACCTCAACCAATAAGAATAAGACTGTCAGGTTTTTAGGCGGTTATGATGACAATGGAAGCGGCAACATTGACTTGGCTTCTGGATCATGGTCAGCTACTCCAGCCGCGATTAACTCTATTGTGATCAAACCAGTATCGGCTAACTTTAGTCAGTACTCATCTTTCGCCCTATACGGAATTAAGGGGTAATCATGCCATCTACCTATACTCCGATTGCTACACAGACTTTAGGTAGCGCAGCATCATCTGTAACCTTTTCCAGCATTTCAGGCTCTTACACAGATTTAGTGCTAGTGATGTCGGTACAAGATAACAGCTCAGGAACTAACTTCTCCAATGTGCAAGTGCAATTCAACAATGACACAGGCACAAATTATTCATGGACTGAACTTTACGGCAATGGATCAAGTGCATTAAGCCAGAGAGCAAGCAACTATGCAGGGTGCTGGGCTGGATACATGAGCAGCGTGTCAGGTGTGTTCTCACCTATCATCTTTAATGTGATGAACTACAGCAACACGACAACCTTTAAGACAACTCTAAGCCGAGCCAATCTTGGAGCACAAAGCCCTAACACTACTACCGTGACTGAAGCTGTGGTCAGCACATGGAGAAGCACATCTGCTATCACAACACTTAAAGTCAATGGTGCTATCTCATTTATTGCTGGATCTACATTTACATTATACGGGGTGAAAAGTGCCTGATACATTTATTAAGATTGCATCCGTAACAGTCGGCTCAGGTGGGGCAAGTAGTATTGACTTTACGTCTATTTCTAACACTTACACAGATTTATGTGTTAAGTACACAGCGCGTTCTACATTTACCACATTTCCATCAGATGCGATTGATGTTCGTTTAACATTTAATGGTTCATCTAGTGGTTACTCTGAGCGCATGCTTTATGGAACAGGAAGCGCGGCAGCATCGGCTGCAACAAGTGGGTCATTTCTAAACTGGGCAGGCACTCAAACAAACACAGCACAAACTGCCAACACTTTTTCGAGCAGTGAGATTTACATTCCAAACTACATTAGTGCCAACAATAAATCTTTAAGCATAGACGGAGTGCAGGAAAACAATGGAACATCAGCCGCATCTCGTCTAGTGGCATCTTTGTGGAGCAACACAGCAGCAATCACATCGATAAGTTTAACTCCCGACTATGGCAATTTTGCACAGTACTCAACTTTTTATCTTTACGGCATATCGAAATCATAAGGAGACAAACATGGCAGACACAAAGATCGTAGTCGATTGCTCTACTGGGGAAGTCTCAGAGATCGAATTGACAGCAGAAGAAGTAGCACAGCGCGCAGCAGATGCTCAGGCTTTTGCAGATGCTAAGGCTAAGGAAGATGCAGACAAGGCAGCAGCCGAAGTCGCTAAGGCAGAACTCTTGGCTCGTCTAGGCATTACAGCAGAAGAAGCGAAGCTCTTACTTGCATGAAAGTAAAGCTCTCTAAGGCTGCGATTCAGTTACGAGAACAGATCGATGACTCGTTCCCAGATCGTGACCGCACATCGGATGGTTGGATCGGTGATACAAGACACGCTGCTCGCAAGTCAGATCATAATCCAGATGAGCAGGGCTGGGTACGCGCCATTGATGTGGACAAAGATCTGCACAAAAGCGGAAAGCCAGACATCATGGGAGATCTTGCTGATCAGCTTCGTACCTTGTCCAAATCAAAAGCAGACAAGCGTATTGCTTACATCATTTACGATGGACGAATCTGCTCCAGCATCCTTAACTGGAAGTGGCGCAAATACACAGGGGCTAACAAACACACTAAGCACTGCCATGTTAGCTTTAAGAAAGAAGCTGACAATGATGGGGCTTTTTTTCAAGTACCTATGCTAGGAGCATCTAATGGATAATCTACTTCTCATCATTGCCGGTGTTGCCGGTGTCGCACTATTGCCAGCACTACGCACAGCGATTAAGTCCTATCGCGCTCGTAAGTCAGCAGCAGACATCATTGTTGATGCGCTAGAAGCAGCTATTGACGAGGTAGACAAGAAGTGAGTCAATCGGATTTCTTCACATTCTATTTAGCCACGCTTGGCGTTATTGGTGGACTAGCAGGGTATGTCATTACTCATCTGCTATCTGAGATCAAGCGGCTTAATCAGCGTGTCGATGAGATCTATAACATACTTCTAGAGCGATAATTTAATCATGGCAAGAAAAGCAACTAAGGCACTTGAGGAACAAGGCTACTCAAAGCTTGATGCTTATTGCATTGGGCTTTATGAATACTTCTGCTCGCTCAAAAGAGCAGGGTTCGCAGAGGACATAGCCATGTTCATGATTACCGAGCCACAAGCTTATCCGCATTGGATCTTGCCTGATCCTGTCGAGCCAGAGAAGTTCGGCAATTATGAAGATGAGGATGACGATTAAGCGAATTGTCGTAGTCTCGGACTTACAAGTCCCATACCATGACAGGGTTGCGACCCGTAACCTTGCTAGCTTCATCTCTAAGTTTAAGCCTGATCAAGTAGTCACCATTGGCGATGAGATCGACCTTCCACAGATAAGCAAGTGGGAAGAAGGGCGCATGGGCTCTTATGCCCAGACCCTAGATGATGACCGCAACGAGGCTGTTGATCTATTGTGGGAGTTAGGCGTAACGGATTGCATAAGATCTAATCATACGGATCGCTTGTATAACATCATCATGGCTAAAGTGCCTGCATTCGGTGCACTGCCAGAACTGCGCTTTGAGAAGTTCATGAAGTTCGATGAACTTGGCATAACCTTCCATAAAAACCCAATGCCTATTGCACCCAACTGGATTGCAGTTCATGGAGATCACACACCAATCAAGCCACAAGGGGGCTTATCAGCCCTAGAAGCGGCTCGTAGGCATGGCAAGAATGTCATCTCAGGACATACTCACAGAGCAGGGCGTTCGGCCTTCTCAGAGGCCTCTGGAGGCCGTATAGGGCGTGTCCTACATGGTGTTGAGGTAGGCAATCTCATGGACTTTAAGCAAGCTGCTTACACTAAGGGCGTTGCTAACTGGCAACAGGCTTTCGCTATTATCTATGTAAACAAGGCGAAGGTTCAGGTGGATCTTATCCACATCGAGAAGGACGGCACATTCATCGTTGCCGGAAAGTCCTACGGCAGACCGCGTTAAATCGTTATCATTTCGTTACCAGAATGTGCTTGATTAGTCGTACAGTTCTGTCACACTAAGTCTGTCACCAAACAAGGGCTTTGGGGCAGATAGGAAATAACATGAGCTTTGAAATGCCAATGATCGTGCTGCTTTTAGCAGCCAATGCTTTATGGTACTTAGTCGGCTGGGCTAAGGGCTTCAATGAAGGCAAGCGCGAGGGTCTAATCGTTGCTAAGTCATTTCAGCGAGTGACAACAGATGCGCGCTAATGAAATCTTACTCACAGCCACAGACACGATCCGCGATCGTGGGCTATCATATGGTCACCCTGCGGATAACTTGCAACACACCGCAATGTTGCTCTCAGCATACTTACAGACACCAATTCATGACTATCAAGTGGCAGGGATCATGGTGCTCGTTAAACTTGCAAGGACTAATCAATCAGCCCAACACATCGATAACTGGGTCGATCTCTGCTCGTATGGCGCACTCGCAGGGCAACTAGCCACAGAGGAAAACGATCTATATGTTTAATTTAGCCGATTACGAGCCAGTAGAGGTGAGACTTGAAAAGTTTATTAAGGACTATCCAGCGTTCCGCATATCAACTGAGCTGGAAGTGGTCGAGGCTACTCGATACATTGTTAAGGCGTATCTATTTAAGAATGCTGAAGATAGCGTTGCATGGTCAACAGGGTACGCGGAGGAAACAGTTACTAGCCGAGGTGTTAATCAGACTTCAGCATTGGAGAATTGCGAGACTTCGGCAATCGGCAGAGCACTTGCAAATGCAGGTTATGCGCCTAAAGGAAAGAGACCAAGCCGCGAAGAAATGACAAAGGTAGTAGCTGCTAAGCCAGTTAAGCCACCTGTTCAAGAAGTAAAGCCAGACGATCAGGATTACTGGACTACGCCTGTAGGTGAGTACAGGGGTGTGGTCGATGCGCCTGTCACGCTTGACAAAGCGATGGAAACAGTCACAGCGATTATGGGAACACCAGAAGCCGTAGAAGCACCAAGTTGCGAGCATGGACATATGCAATGGCGTGAGGGTGAGAAGAATGGCAAGGCATGGGGTGGCTACTTCTGCAATAGCGCAATCTCCACAGCTCATCGATGCCCAACCAAATGGTATAACTTAGGCAGCGATGGCAAGTTCGCACCACAGAAGGCGAGAGTTTAATGGGCAACATCGGTATTAAGATCAATGGTGAGTGGGTTGATCTCATGTCAGCCTTTGTGCCATGTCAGTTATGCAATGAGCCAGTTCAGATCAGAGACTTAGAAGATATTTCATCTGACTCAGTTAATGGCGTTGTTACTTGGCAATGCTCTAAGTGCAAAGCAGTCAATGGCTAGTCAAGCAAGGAAGCACAGAGGGTTCCGCACAGAGCGCGTAGTCGCACAGTACCTATCGACTGTCTGGCAAGGCGCGTGTGTGGGAAGGGGTAGTGGCAAGGATATTGTTAATGTGCCGTTCGATGTTGAAGTCAAAGCCCGCGCTGGATTTCAACCTCTTGCCTACATTAAACAATTAAAAGCTCGGACAGCCATTTCGGGGGAATTAGGCTTCGGAGTTATTAGACTCAACGGACAGGGTGAAGATGCGCGTGAGTATGCCGCCATCATCCGTTTAGAGGATCTATTGCCACTACTCATACTAAAGTACGGTCACCTAGACAAGGAACCCACAGAGGCAGACATAGACCGATGCTCTGGATGTGGGTCATACATGATAAGGAAGTGTTTAACATGCCAGCCTATGACTACAAATGCACACGATGCAATCTTAGTCAAGAGATCTATCACGGATGGCACGACAGACCAATAATTCCATGTACATACTGCAATGAGCCTATGACTAAGATGATTGCAGCTAATCCAATTCACTTTAAGGGCAAGGGTTGGGGTAAAGATTAATGGCTTATGGTTATTCATACACCTGTAGATGCGGTGTGACAGTTAATGCAGCTAGTGATAAAGGCTTAGAAACCATCCTTGAAAGGCATTGGCGTAATAGTCAAATCCATTTAAGATGGGTACAAGAAGGATAAAAGTTATCCACAGAAGTTATCCACAGGGCAAGGAAATGAGGTCTTATGAAAGCGACACGCGATCTGACCAGCACTTATACAAATAAACTTGACAGCCATGGTACGCTAACTCGGCAGAGCCTCTCAAAGGCTCACCGCGAGCCCCTTAGGGGCGTAGCTCGCGGGGTGCTAGTAGCTATTGGGATAGCTCTATGCTTTATGCCTGAAGCAGGTGGATCTAAACCAATGCAATTCGTAAGCTATAAAGAGTTTGCTTATCATCAATTAGGTTATAACTTAAAAGAATATAAATGCTTAGCAATACTCTATGGTAAAGAGAGTGCATGGAATCCTAAAGCTGCTAATGGATCTCATTATGGTATTCCACAGGGTAGAAGCCAATGGCTTAAAGACCAAGATGGTTACACACAGATACAATGGGGCTTAGACTACATAGGCAACAGATATGGTGAGCCATGCATAGCGTTAGATCATTGGAAGGCTAAGGGATGGCACTAGAAGAAGATACTATTAAGTGCAGTAGATGTGAGTCTAATACTCCAGAGTCAGAGCTTGTTAGAGTTCATGCTTGGTTAGTATGTGGTAACTGTTATGATGATATCTAATGGCACTTGATAAGTTAAACAGCAGACGATACAGAGAGCAGCGAGAACGCATCTTCTCTAGAGATGGTCGAGTCTGCCAATTATGTGGCACAGATGAGGGTGAGATGCACATCGACCACATCATTCCACGCAAGGCCGGTGGAGACCATAGCCTTGATAATCTAAGAGTGTTATGCAAGTCATGCAACCTGCGTAAGGGTGCGCTCAATGAGGGGGTTTTTTTAGCACGGACGGCTACCCCCCCTGTCTTTTCAAGCAATATCTCCCCGATGCAGTCCGAAACGATGCTGGATAGTCCTTTTAAGACCCGACCTAATCCGAGTCAATGACAAACAAGCCTAAAAAGAAGCAGAAGCTACGAGGGGCAACCAAGCCGAGGCTTCACAGTCCACTTCTTAAAGGACAAAACAAGCTGCAAGATGTTAAAGACTTGTGCGAGATCGTGAAGATCCCTTTACTGCCGTGGCAAGAGTTCGTGCTCAAAGATATTCTGACTGTGGACAAAAAAGGCCTCTGGATTCGTAAGACTAACCTGATTCTGGTAGCACGACAGAACGGCAAGACTCACTTGGCCAGAATGCTGATCTTGGCGCACCTGATTAAGTGGAATACCAATGTGCTTATCATGTCCTCTAACCGAAGCATGGCACTTGACACCTTCCGGCAAATCACTCACCTATTGGAGACCAATGACCACCTTAAAGGATTCGTTAAACAAATCAGACACGCTAACGGCACGGAGTCTATTGAGATGCTCTCTGGAGCGCGCCTTGATGTCGTTGCAGCTACTAGAGATGGATCTCGTGGACGAAGTGTCAACGGGCTACTTTACATCGATGAGATCCGAGAGATCACAGAAGATGGATTTAGAGCAGCAACTCCAACTACTAGAGCTCACCCAAACAGTCAAACGCTTCTTACCTCTAATGCTGGAGATGCGTTCTCAACTGTTCTCAACGACCTGCGAGAACGAGCAATCGACTACCCTCCAAAATCCTTTGGATTCTACGAGTACTCAGCCCCTCAATACTGCAAGATAAGCGACCGCGATGCATGGGCTTTGGCTAACCCCTCTTTGGGATACACCATCACAGAGGAAGCGATTGAAGAAGCGATTGCTACTTCACCGATTGAAAACACTCGTACTGAAACGCTTTGCCAATGGATTGACTCTCTCAGTAGCCCGTGGCCTCATGGCATTCTTGAGGAAACATCTGACTCAGAATTAGAGATGGCAGTAGGTGCTTACACAGTCTTTGGCTTTGATGTAAGTCCGAGTCGTAGAAATGGCTCACTTGTTGCCGGACAGTTACTGCCAGATGGCCGAATCGGGATCGGTATCCTAGAGACTTATAGCTCTCAGGTTGCCATCGATGAACTGAAGATGGCTGCAAGTATAAAGGCTTGGTGCGACATCTATAAGCCGCGCCTAGTGTGCTTTGACAAGTATGCCACCCAGACTATTGCAGATCGCCTTCACAATTCTGGCGTAGTGGTCGAAGATGTCTCAGGCCAGCAGTTTTACAAAGCCTGTGGAGACTTGCTAGAAGGTTTAGTCAATCACCGAGTAGTCCATAACGGCCAAGCCGAGTTCATCCAGCAGATGAATAACTGTGCAGCTAAAGTCAATGACTCAGCGTGGAGAATCATCAAGCGTAAGAGCGCTGGCGATATTTCAGCCCCGATTGGGATCGCAATGGCTGTAAGTAAGTTAATGATCCCTCAACCAAAGCCTCAGATTTATACTTAGACACACCCATAGCACATTGTACAATCTCTTGACAAATGCTATAGTTTCTGTCTATGGGTCTATTTCGCAAAACTGAAGCAGTCACTAATGATCAGCGTTCATCGCTTTTAGCGCAATACGCCCCTCAAATTATGGGAGAAAATCTTAACTCCCTTTATAACTACATCTTGCCACGCGTTCAACGCAATGAGGCGATGTCAGTCCCTTCCGTAGCTCGATGCCGCAATCTTCTCTCTGGAGTAATCGGAGACTTGCCGCTTAACCTTTACCGCAAATCTACAGGTGAAGAATTAGGCAACCCGATCTGGGTAGATCAGCCAGCAATCAATCAACCGCGTTCAGTAACTATGGCGTGGACAGTCGATTCACTTCTTATGTACGGAGTGGCGTACTGGCAAGTAACAGAATTGTATGCAGAAGATGGCCGTCCATCTCGCTTTAAGTGGATTCCTAATGTCAAGGTTACATTTACTACGGATCTTTATGGCATGGAAATTACACAGTATTACATCGATGCTGTCGCAGTTCCAATGTCAGGACTTGGCTCACTTGTAACATTCCAAGCATTCGATGAAGGTATCTTAGAGCGCGGATCTGAAACAATTAGAGCTGCAATCGATCTTCGTAAGGCAGCAGTATTGTCTGCTTCAACACCTATGCCATCTGGAGTGCTACGCAATAACGGAGCAGATCTAGATCCTAAAGAAGTTGCTGGGCTACTTGCAGCATGGAAGAACGCTCGTAACAATCGCAGCACAGCTTACTTGACTTCTACTCTTGAATATCAGCCAACATCATTCTCACCTAAAGACATGATGTATGACGAAGCACAACAGTTCCTAGCAACAGAGATTGCTCGTCTATGCAACATTCCTGCTTATCTTCTTAGCGCTGAAGCCAATTCATCGATGACATACGCAAATGTTCTAGATGAACGCAAACAATTTTATTCTCTATCTGTCGCTCCATATGTAAATGCGATTCAGGATCGTCTATCAATGGATGATATAACCGCTCGCGGTAACGCAGTTAAGTTTGATGTTGATTCATCATTCCTAAAGACTGAACCAATGGAAAGACTATTAGTAATTGAAAAGATGTTATCTCTTGGCCTAATCACAGTTGAACAGGCTATGGAGATGGAAGATCTAACGCCTAACGGCAGCGAAGGAATCGAATAATGGAAAACCAAGTAATCACCTTCACGGCAGGACTTATTGCCAATGTTGAGGAACGCTTAATCTCAGGCAAGATCGTGCCAGCAGGTACAGGCGAAGTCGGTAACACTTCAGCAGGTAAGGTCGTATTTGAGAAGGGCGCAATTGCACTTCCAGAAGATCCTAAGACTGTGAAGCTTCTAAATCAGCATGATTCACGCCAACCTTTGGGAAAGGCCACGCAGTTCACAGAGCAAGAGGATGGGGTTTACGCTAGCTTCAAAGTAAGTCGCAGCAACAGAGGTTCTGAGGCTTTGATCCTTGCAGAAGAAGGATTGCAATCAGGTCTTTCAGTAGGCGTAGAAGTAATTAAGTCAAAGCAAAAAGGCAATGTGATGTTCGTATCAGCAGCCAAATTGCTAGAGGTTTCATTGGTAACAGAGCCAGCATTTAAGTCTGCTCAGGTTATCGATGTAGCGGCTGAGGAAACTCCAGAGGTCGTAGAAGAAAACGAAACAGAAAGCGAGACAGTCTTGGACACAACGCCAGAGACAGTTGCAGCCCCAGCAGTAGAAGCAGCAGCAGTCGAAGCTGCTCGTCCTACTGTAGTGACAGCAACAACATTCGTGCGCGAGCGCGTAGCACCAATTACATCAGCACAATACTTAGAAGCAAACATCAAGGCCGCTCTTGGTGATGACGAGTCACGCCGCATCGTTCGCGCTGCTGATGATTCAACATCAACAAACACAGGTCTTACACTTGCACCACACCTAAACACATTCATCACAGACACCTTCACAGGCCGTCCAGCATTTGAAGCTTCCACGAGAGCGGCTTTAATTGACTCAGGAATGTCATTCACGGTTCCACGCCTTTATGTAAATGCGAGCACTCCAGATGTTGCTCCAACAGTTGCAGACACAAACGAAGGCTCAGCACCATCTGAGACAGGCATGACATCTGCATACGACACAGTAGATGTGAATAAGTTCTCAGGACTACAGCGCGTTTCATTCGAACTTGTAGATCGTTCATCTCCAGCATTCATGGAACTAATGATGGTCGAACTTCGCAAGGCATACGAGAAGGCAACAGATACAGCACTTCTAAACGCTTTCATCGCATCTGGAACAACAGCAGCGACAACAGCAGCAACAGCAGCAGGACTACAGTCATTCATCTCTGTAGAAGGCGCAGCAGCTTACAAGGGTACAGGCGGAGACTTTGCTAACAAGCTAGTTGCAAGCACAGACCAATGGGCAGCGATCACCGGCTACGCGGATACCACAGGACGAGCGCTGTACTCAGCACAAGGCGCAACATACAACGCAGCAGGCGCAGCAGTTGCTACATCTGTTCGTGGCAATGTTCTTGGTACTGACTTGATCGTAGATCACAACATCGCTGCATCTGGCGTAATCGATAACTCAGCGTTCTTGGTTGCACCATCTTCAGTCTATGTCTGGGAATCACCACAGACACAGCTTCGCGTTAATGTCTTGACATCAGGCGAAATCGAGATCAACCTTTACGGATACTTGGCAATCTACCTTGCTAAGTCAGGTAAGGGTGTTCGTAAGTTCAACCTAACTTAATCAAAACAGGTAACTAAGTACGCTCTAGGGGGTCAGTAGCCCTCTGACTCCCTAGAGTCTTTAGAAAGGAAATCATGGCACTAACTACAGTCGCAGAACTCCGCAGCACTCTCGGAGTCGGTACGCTGTACCCTGATGCCACCTTGCAAGAAGTCTGTGATGCAACAGATGCAGTTCTACTGCCTATGCTCTGGACTAATGTTGTCTATAACATCGCACACAGCAACACAGCCACGACTGGCACTCTTTACTTTGAAGAAAAAGTCGAAAAGGTTTTTTATGTAGGTCAAACTGTTGTCATCGGTGGCAACGGGTCAAAGTTTAATGGATCAAAGACTCTTACTGGAGTAGGCGATTACAACATCACCTTCAACATTACTGGTAACAATAACACTCCAGCAGTAGAGCATCCAGTCCTTCCTTTTGGGACAGTAACAGCAGATACTTATGTAGACTGGTCAGCAGATTTAGCAATACAGCAAGCAGCTCTCATGATATCTGTCGAGATCTGGCAAGCGCGTACAGCCACCCTTTCAGGCAGTAACGCTGTCGATTTCCAGCCAAGCCCTTACCGAATGAGCGCGCAGCTTCTCGCTAAGGTGCGAGGATTGATCGCTCATGCACTAAGCCCTAACTCTATGGTGGGCTGATGCCAGTTGCTATCACCACACTTCGCACCACTTTAGCCACGGCTCTAGTCGATAATTCTAAGTGGCAAACCTTTGCCTTTCCTCCAGCAACAGTTCTTGCTAACTCTGTAATCGTGTCTCCAGATGATCCTTATTTAACACCTAGCAACAATCAGCACATCACTATAAGCCCTATGGCTAACTTTAAGATTGTTATGACTGTCCCATTGTTTGACAATGAGGGAAACCTTAACGGCATTGAGGACACAGTTTGCAGCGTGTTCGCTAAGCTCGCAGCATCATCTTTGACTTATAATGTAAGCGCGATAAGCGCACCAAGTATTCTCAACGCTGCATCAGGTGATCTGCTGAGCTGCGAGATGTCCGTATCAATCCTAACAAGTTGGAGTTAATTATGTCCGAGTGGGAACTAGAAAACGAAGCCTTCCTGAAGAAAATCGGGCAGGTAACACCAGCAACACCAAAGCCAGCAACCAAGAAAGAAGAGGAATAATCTCATGGCTGTATTTCTGAATAACAAAGTCGGTGTGAAGATTAACTCTGTTGATCTTTCAGACCATGTAACAAGCATTACTCTTAACCGCACATTCGATGAGCTAGAAGTTACAGCAATGGGCGATACTTCACACAAGTTCGTTAAGGGCTTGGAAGCATCATCTGTAACAATCGACTTCCTCAATGACACAGCAACAGCAAATGTATTGGCAACACTACAAGCTGCATGGGGAACCA
>Ga0315900_10005868_pt1 | contig 16711 bp, 17 predicted proteins | sample LakEriMetagenome_FD_203521 | JGI IMG/M metagenome (GOLD analysis project Ga0315900, IMG submission 203521) | Freshwater fungal communities from buoy surface, Lake Erie, Ohio, United States - Buoy 12 MA114 | ecosystem: Environmental > Aquatic > Freshwater > Lake > Lake biofilm | place: USA: Lake... | reverse complement strand
TGTTTGTCGGCGCGATCAACGGCGCCAACGGTGTGCCGGGTCGGTATGCGATTGCATCGATCCCCAACGCTGACACGATCAATTTCACCGTCGCAGGCTGGCCGGCGAGCGGTAGCTGCACCGTCGAGCTGTTCGGCTGGAACTACGTTCGCTGGCTCTACGCCGGCACTACGGCCACAAATGCGGCCGTTGACTCGCAGCGGTACGGCTGGAACAGCGGCGACACGACTGCGACTATCAACACGACCGCCAGCCCTGGGCATATGGCTCAGACTTCGATTGATGGCCGAAGCATTTACTTTGCCGATGCTCTGATCGCCTCTTCGACCGCGCCAACCGTGACAACCCGAAGCCATCGCTGGGTGAACATCCCGGACCAGGAAATCGAGCTTTTTCTGTACCTGTGGGCGTTCAACGGGTCTACCGCGCCGGCCAGTACGACCACTTGGACGGTCGGATTCATCGCGGTGGAGGACACAGTCAACCTGCCGGTCTATTTGGCGGGCATCCGCCAGCAGGGCCTTTCGTCCGCCGTGCCAGTCGTTTTTCCGGCCGCTCAGACCGTCGTTGCCAACGCCGGCACAGGCACGCTTGCGGTTTCGATGGCAGCGCAGACCCCTACTCTATCGGCAGGCACCAATCTGGCCGGTGATGTTGGCGTGCAGTACCGTGCCAACGCCACGGGCGCCGCCGCGCCGACGAACCTCAACAGTCCGGCAACGCCTGCCGTGCAGACCATCAAGGGTAGCGCTGGTCGTTTGCTCGGATTGATCGCCACGAACACGGGTGCTGCAACGCGGTTCCTGAAGGTCTTCAACGCGACGGCACCCACGCTCGGCACGAGCGCGGCGATTCTTGACATCGCGATCCCGGTCAACCAATGCCTCGAAGTGCATCTTGAAGGAGGAATCGCGTTTGCCACCGCGATTACGTGCGCAGTAACTGGTGCGCGCGGCGTGACGGACAACACCGCAATTACCGCTGGCGACGTGACTGGCTTTGCGATCGCCGCGTAGTTTTCGACCCACTTCAAACAGCAGAAGGAGCAACACCATGAAGAAGATCGCCTGCGTCGAAATCTTCATGCGCGATTCCGAGGGCGTGATCCAAGGGGTGCAGATGGCCAACGGATACACGGACGACGACGGTGTTACGGTCGTCATCCCGAACGGCTACGCCCCCAACATCCACGAGGCAGTGCCGACCGACATCAGCGTGACTGTGATTCCGCCGCCCACCGCAAACACGCCGGCTGAACTGGTGTCGCGAGTGGATGACGTGGAGGCCAACACCAGCACCCTGACATTTAACCTGGCGCGGTAACCGCCCATGCTGCTGCTGCTGCTCAACCAGCCGGCGAGCGGCAGCGTTTCTGTCAATTTAGGTGGAGGAAGCGAACAGGAACGCTCTGGTGGTCTTGCGCTCACCGGGGCAGCAGCTGGGCAGACGCTAAACGTAGGGGGTGCGGCAGAGCCCGTTGCGATTGGTGGCCTCGCGCTGGCGCCCGGGCCTGTCTCCATTGGGGCTGGAGGCGCTGCGGAGCGCGAGGCCGCTGGCGGCATTTCGAGTCTGATTGTCGTAGGCCTGTCGATTGGTGGTGTTGCCGAAATTGAGCGCGCCGGTGGGATCGCCGCGGCACCAGGCGTGGTGTCGTTGCAGGCCGGCGGCGCAGCTGAGCGCGAGCGCGCTGGCGGCGCGCAGATTGTTCCCGGCGCCGCTACCGTCGCGGCCGGCGGATACGCCGAGTTTCCGGGCGTTGGAGGCATCGCGATTTCCGCTGGGGCGGTTGCTGCCGCCCTTGGAGGGCGCGCGGAGCTAGAGCGGCCGGGCGGCGTGCTGGTTGGAGTGAATGCGGGAACGCTGGCGCTTGGCGGAGCATCCGAGTTCGAGAGGTTTGGCGGGGTCATGATGTTGATGGGCGCGCAGAACAGCGACCGGCGCATTGATGTCGTGGCGGACCTGCGCGCGGTGCGCGTGCAAAAAGAAGCGCGCGTCTATAGCCTTGGGCGGTAGTGATGTGAGGTCGGCGAGGCCATGAGCGGAGTCACGGTGTCCAACGGTAAGGCTAGCGTGGTCAAAGACCCGGACGCGCTGCTCGACTACACGTTTGACTGGACGGAGTGGCTAGAGGGGCACACGCCAGCAGACACCATTGCGAGCGCCGTTGTGACTGTCACCGGCTGCACGCTGGTCACATCAAGCGTGGTGGCCCAACAGAAGGTGGTTGCGTGGATCGGCGGCGGGGTGGTTGACGTTGCCGCATCCGCGACGTGCCGCATCACCACGGCAGGCGGGCGGATCGATGACCGAACGCTCACGCTGAAGATCAAGGAGAGGTAATGGCCTACATCACCGCGCAACAGTGGCGCGACAGATTCGGCGAGGACGAGTTCACCCAACTTACGCGCGACGAGGTTTCGGTGTTCAATGGGGCCGTTGCCGATGCCGACGCCATGATCGACGCGCACCTTGCAACGCGCTACGCGTTGCCGTTGTCCAATGTGCCCGCGCTGCTGGTGGGCCTGTCCGGAGATCTGTCGCGTTACGCCCTCTATGACGAGAGCCCGCCCGACGTCGTGACGAAGCGGCGGGATGCGGCCATCGAGGTGCTCAAGTCTATTGCCAGCGGCGATCTCGCCATTCCGGGCGCCCAAAGCGGTTCCGAAGCCTCTGGGCCCGTCATGTTTGCCAGCTACAGCGCAACGCGCCTCTTCACGCAAGACACGCTGGCGGAGTTCGTGTGGCGTCCCGTCTGATTATCAGAGTGCAGCGCTCTGGTGCCGACAGCGCCCTGGAGAAGCTGCGGCGCGTGAGCGCTGACATGCGCCCCGTTTACGGGGCAGTGGGCCGCGCGATGCTCACCAGGGTGCAGATGTGCTTCCGGTCAGCCAAGAGTCCGTGGGGAGACCCGTGGGCGCCTCTGCGGTTTCGCGCGATCCGGCGCAACAATGAGGGGACCAGCGCAAGCCGCACCGGCAGGCAACAGGCGCTGGAGAACGCTCGCGGCACGCCGGGGCAACCGCTGCGCGACACCGGGCGCCTCATGCGCAGCTTTGTGTCTGAGCCTGATGCAACCGGGGTGACGGTTGGCACCAAGGCGCGCACGAAGTCTGGCGCCCCCTATGCTGCCGTCCACCAGTTCGGCGCGACCATCTTCCCGAAGAAAGGCAGGTTCCTCGTGTTCCCCGGGCCTGACGGAGGTCTGATTTTTGCCAAGCGTGTGACGATACCGGCGCGGCCGTTTTTCCCGCAGAGATCACGTAGCGCCCCAGTGATCCTGCCGCCCGCGTGGGCTCGCTCGGCGGTGCAGGCGTTGCGCGCCGCGTACCTTCGCGCCGCTGGAGCTGGCGACCGTGTTTAAGGACCAGGAAGCGGCAATCGTGGCGCGGCTGCGCGAGCGGCTGGCGTCTGACATCGCGGTGCAGACTGCCGCGCAGGTGGCCGATGCGGTGACCCTGCGCCAGCAGGCCCCGTGCGCCGTGGTCACCTTCAACGGCTACACGGCTGGCGAGAGCACTGGCAACGGCCGCGTGCAGGCGATCTCTATGGACTGGCTTGTGCTGTGCTGTGCCCGCAACGCGTCTCAAGGAGGCGCGTCCGTGGCTGCGCGCAACGACGCAGCCGATGTGGCCGCGGCTGCGCTCGCCGCCCTGCTGGGCTATCCCGTCATGCCAGCCGTCACCCTTCGGCTCGCGGACGCTCCGCCGCCCGAGTACCTGGACGGTTACGTCTACATTCCCATCGCCTTCACGTCGCGGGCGACCTTCAAAGGCGACAACCAGTGAGGATCATTGACCATGCCTGATTATTCCTACCTCGGCTCCGGCAAGGTGTACGTCCGCGAGATCGGCTCCACCGTTGGATTCCTGGAGGCTGGCAATTGCTCCGCATTGACTCTTGCAGTCAACGAGGAGTCGAAGGAGTCGAAGGATTTTACGAAGGCTGGCGGCGGCACCTACAACGAGGTCAAGCGCATCAGCAGCGTCGAAGCGTCGTTGACCATGAACGAAATGGAACCCAACAACCTGGCCCGCGCTTTCTACGGCAACTCCTCGTCACTCGCCTCTCAAACGGTGAGCGGCGAGAGCATCACGGTCTCGCCGGGCGCGTTTTCTCCCTTCGCGAACTTGCCGCAGTCTGCGCCAACGCCAACCGTGGTGCCATCGCAAACAGCAGCCGTTGCACGAGCAAACACCACGGCCTACGCGTTGAATGCCTACGTGACACCCGCCACGGCGAACGGCTTTTATTACAAGGCAACCGTCGCCGGGACCAGCGGCAGCACCATCCCGACGTTTCCGACAACCATCGGCGCGACCGTGACCGACGGCACGGTGACTTGGACCTGCGCCGGGCGCACCACTCTGACGGCAGGCACAGACTATGAAGTGCGCCCATCTGGCGTGTTTGTCTACGCGAACCGCACCATCGCGGGCGAGACCTGGACGGTGGGCTACACCCGCGCGGCGGCGGACGTCGTGCAGGCGCTCACCACCGGCGGCAAGGAGTACGAGATGGTGTTCGATGGACTCAACGAGGCGCGCAGCGGCAAGCGCACCCGGGTGACCGCCTACCGGGTGAAACTCGGGGCGGCACAGTCTGTGCCGCTGCTGGGAGAGGACTACGCGGCCCTCGAAGTCAGCGGCAAGCTCCTGTCTGACTCTTCGAAGACGGGCACCGGCATCTCTCAGTACTTCCGCGTCGAGGTCGAGGCGTGATGCCCGAAGACGGTCTGGAGGTCATCGAGCCGCAGGCGGTGCAGGTGGCCTTCAACGGACGCGGCCTCGCGCTGCTGCCGTTGAAGGTCCGCCAGATCCCATCGTTTGCGCGGGCTGCGCGGCCGGTAAGCGGGGCCATCGAGTCTCTGCTCAACGGCAAGAGTGGCGGCATCGGGGTTGAGCAGGCGCTCACGCTGCTGGCCGATTATGGTGAGGCCATCATCGAGGCGGTGAGCATTGCCTCTGGGGTGGCCCGCGACGAGCTGGAGGAATCCACGCCAGACCAGTTGATCGCGCTGGCGGCTGCGGTGATCCGGGTCAATGCGGATTTTTTCGGCCGCCGGCTGATCCCGGCCCTCACGGCGGCGGCAACGGGCGCGACGCCCGATGGGGCTGGGCAGACGCCGTGACCGCGCTGGTGGCGCACGGGCACACCCCAGAGGCCGTGCACGCCTACACGCTGGCTCAAGTGCGCGCCTTGCTTGGCGCCATTGAGCGCATGCAGGCGCAGCGCAGGCTGGGCGACGCCATCGCCATGCGCGCGGCGCAGGCCGAGGGCAACGACTGGCGCAACTACGTGAGCAAGTTGGAGGCCCAGGCCTATGGCCGCTGATGTCTCGATCCGCATCGGCGCAGACCTTGCCGAGATCAAGGGCGCCCTGGCGTCTCTGAGCCGGGATCTTCAGCAGGTTGGCCAGCGCGCCCAGGAGGCTGGCCGGGCCGGTGCCTTTGGCGGCATCCAGAGTGGGGCGAATGCGGCCGTCGGCGCGGTGGGCAAGCTGGCCGCCGCATTTGGCGGGCTGTATGCCGTGATGCGCGCCATCGGCGCGGCAGACGAGCTGAACACGCTCAACGCGCGCCTGAAGATCGCCACAGCAACGGCCGAGGAATACAACCGAGCGCAGCAGGCGCTTTTCGATCTGGCGCAGCGCACGCGCGCTGGGCTTGGCGATACGGTGGACCTCTACAGCCGGATCGCCCTTGCCACCAAGGAGGCTGGCATCGGGCAGGAAACGCTGCTCGAGGTTGTGCAGACCATCAACCAGGCGGTGCAGCTGTCGGGGGTCAGTGCTTCGGCGGCGCAGGCTGCTCTGATCCAGCTTGGGCAGGGCCTCGCCAGCGGCACGCTGCGCGGCGAGGAACTGAACTCCATCCTCGAACAGACCCCGGCGCTTGCCGATGCCATAGCCAAAGGCATGGGCATCACGCGCGGCGAGCTACGCCTGTACGGCCAGCAGGGCAAGATCACCGGGCAGGCCGTCATCGAGGCATTGCAGGCGCAACGCAAGGCCGTGGCTGATCAATTCGCCCAACTGCCGTTGACCGTGGGGCAGTCGGTGACGCTGGCGCGCAACGCCGGTGTGCAGCTACTCGGGGCATTCGATGCCGCCTTCGGGGCAACCACTGCTCTTTCGTCGGCGATTCGCGGGCTCTCCGATCTACTCTCCAGCACCGCGCTCACCGACGCCGTGACCGCCTTTGCGGCGGCGTGGGGCGATGCGTTGAGCGGCCTTGCCAGCGATGCGCGTGAGGCTGCCACCATCGTTTCTGACGCGCTTTCTGGGATTGCGGACGGCGCAGGCGGAGCCGCCGGGTTTATTGCGGGTGCGTTCCGAGACCTCCCGGCCAACATCCGTGCGGCCATCAAGATCGCGACAATTGAAATCGCCGCGTTCGTGGACTCAACGCGCGAGAGCTTCGCGGGCATCGGCTCCTACATTCGCGCCGTGGTGGACCCGCGGCGCACGGTTGCCGAGACGCGCGAGGCGCTGCGGGCCTCGCAGGCTGCCATTGAGCAGGCGCGGCGCGACTCCATCGATGCGGCCCTGGCGGAGCGTGACCAAAGCATCGGCGCGGCAGGAACGGCCACCGCGCGGGCTCGAGCAGCACGCGAAGCAGGGCGGCGGGACACTGGCAGGCGTGGCACTGGCAGGGTCTCGGCGACGGGTGGCAGTAATACGCCCGCCGCAGACAAGGCGGCCAAGGAAGCAGAACAAGTGCGCAAAGCGCAGCTGGACGCGGAGCAGCGGCTGGCGGAAGACGCGTCCAAGCGCGAACTCGACGTTCTCAAGGAGCAGTTTGACGCTGGCACGCTCGCGGCGCGCGACTACTACGCGCGGCGGCAAGCCTTGGAGCTTGCCAGCCTTGACGCCAGCATCGCCACGGAGCGCGAGCGGGCGCGAGCGGGCGGGGCCGAGGGCGTGAAGGCGTTGGCGGAGGTGGAGCTGCTGGAGCGCCGCAAGCTCGATGTGCAGCGCAATGCTGCCACGGAGCAGGCGGCCTTCCTCTCGAACATTGAGCAGCAGCGGGCGCAAGCGTCGGCGGCAGCGGGCAACAACCCGGTGGAGACGGCCCGGGCGCGCGCCGAGGCGCAGTACCGCGACCTGCTCACGCGCCTGCAAGCCGAGGGCGATACGGCGGGCGTGGCGCTGGTGCGCAAGCTCATCAACACCGAGGAAGCCGACGCCCGCCTGCAAGAGCTACAGGGCAAGGTTTCCGCGACGCTGGGCAACATGCGAGCGCAGGAAGCCCTGGTGAGCGCGCAGACCGACGCCGGGCTGCTGCCGCAACTGGAGGGCGAGCGCCAGATCATCGCGCTGCGGGAGCAGAGCATCGCGCAACTGCGCGCCTACCGCGACGCACTGGCCGAAGTGGCGCAGGCGCAGACCGCCCAGGGCGGCCTCGCGGACCCGCGCGTGAGCGAACAGATCACGCAGCTCGACACCGAGATCGCCCGCGCCACGGCGAGCCAGAAGCGCCTGCAAACCCAGACCGAACAGATCGGCGCATCGTCCCTGAGCAACCTGTTCACCGATTTGGCCACGGGCGCCAAGAGCTTTGGCGACGCGGTGCAGGCGGCGGCCCTGAACTTCGTGCAGTCGCTGGCACGCATGGCCTCCGAGGCGCTGGCCAAGCAGGCCGTGCTGGCGTTGTCAGGCGCGGCGGGTGGCGGCAGAGGCTTGCTTTCCGCTGTGCTGCACGGGGGCGGCATGGTGGGCGGCGGGCAGCGCCGCACGGTGAACCCGCTGCTGTTCGTGGGCGCCCCGCGTTTTCACGGCGGCGGCATGGTTGGACTGAGGCCGGATGAGAGGCCAGCCATCCTGCAAACCGGTGAGCGTGTGCTGTCGCGCAACGAGGCGGGAGGCAGCGGGGCAGGGTCTGGAACGCGGGTGGTTAACGTGTTCGATCCGGGCTTCGTGCCGGACCAGCTCGACTCCGCCGACGGCGAGCGCGTCATCATGAACATCATCGGCCGCAACCCGGGCCGGGTGCGGCAACTGCTGGGGTAACGAGCATGACCACGTTTATCGGCACGGCGGCCGGGTACATTGACCTGCTCACCAAAGTGGACGGCCATTTGACGGCGCAGGGGCACGCCTCCGGCGCATCGTTCACCGGGGTTGGCAACGGCCGAATCCGCGGGCTCGGCGGCACGGTTGGCGGCTATATCGGCGTCTCCGCCACCGTTCTGGAAACCATCACGATCACCTTTTCGAGCGCCACCGCGTTTTCGGTATCAGGCAGCGTAACTGGCGCGCTTGGGAGCGGCACCGTCGGCACCGACTTCACCAGCTCCCGCGTATCGTTTCGCATCGTCGCCGGGTCTACCGCATTTGCCTCGGGCGACATCTTCAGGCTCAACATGACGCCGAAATGGACGCGGCACCGGCTGTCCGGCATGGGCAACACTGGCGACGGGTTTTCCTCGATGCTCACTGGCGCCGCAGAACTCGTGGACGGTGATGCCACTGGCACCGCCGCGTCCACGACGGCGTTTCCGGCCACCGCGACATGGCAGATGAGCGTCGATTCTGAAGTTCGATCCTTGCGGATCCAGTGCGGCGCAACGGCTGGGCGAGGCCCGGCCACATTTTCGCTGGATTGGTCGAACGACGGCACTTCGTGGACCACGATCCAGACCTGGACGGGCGTTGGGTCTTGGGCTGCCAACGAAGCCAGGATCTTCGCGGTGTCATCGCCTGTTGCTCGTCGCTGGTGGCGTGTCAATGTAACTGCTGGACAGTCATCGACGCTGGAGCTTTGGGAGCTGCGCGCCTGCGGCGATGCGGCTGGCACGTGGCCGCTGGACAACAACTCCGCAGGGGTGCAGGCGGTGTGGCAGTCGCCAGGACCGGACGGCGCAACCCCGGCTTTTCACGGGGTCTTCACAAGCGTGGTCCCGGCATCGGATGTCTGGAACTGGCGGGTCACCGGGTTTCGTTTTTGGCCAGACCAAGCCTCCAACCCTTCCCTGATCAACGTTGCAAACGCCACACCACCGAAGAGCCTGCCGCTGACCAAGACGCTGTCGATTGCCTACTGGTTGATTGTGAGCGGCAGCCGATACGTGTTGCTGGTCCGCATATCAGGCATCTACATGGCGGTTTACTCGGGATTCATCCTGCCATACGAAGCGCCAGCCGATTATCCGTGGCCGATGGCCGTGGCCGCGCCAACCGAAATAGACGGGCTGCGGTGGGATTCAATCAACGGCGGGTTCCGCAATTTCTACGATCCCGGCACGAACTCAAGCGGCAGCAGTGGTCCTGGCGGCCTGTCTGTCATGCAGCCTAATGGAGTATGGAGAGAGTTCTGCAACCGAAATGGAGGAACCGGGGAGGGCAATGGTTTAGCTCCTTCTGACACGCAACGCGGCGGCGCGTGGCCCTACCTTGGGCAGCACAACAGCTCCGTGCAGCAGGTGGCGCGGTTTCGAGATTGTCTGGACGGCACTCTGGCGATGTTCCCGGTTGTCCTTTTTGTTGCCCCGCACACGGGATTCGACGGAGTAGTGCTTGGCGAACTTGACGGCGCCTATTGCATGAGCGGTTTCGGCAACGCAGCGGAGGCGCTCACCGTCGATGGCGCAGTGGACGTGATTTCCTGGCCGAACGTTTTTCGCACCTCGCGCAACAATTTCGGCGGCATCGCGCTGGACTAGGAGACTGAAATGGCCTACCAGAGCGGCACAGCGACAAACCTGCAAGACCTACTCAACAAGATTGGCACGTTTGCCTCGGCAAACGGGTGGACGGTCCACTTTTCTGGAGCCCGCACCGGTGGAGCCGGATCAAACGGGCATGCGCTGATTCTTTCACGCGGCGTGGTGCAGGCGTGGATCGGCAGCGACAACAGCGCCGGATCGGATATCAACCCGGGTCCATTTCTAGGTGCGCTGCTGTGGTCTGGCACGTACAACTCCGCGAGCACCGAATCGCAGCCTAACTTTTCACCAACAAACGTTGTGTCATCAAGCAACTGGTTTCCGGGTCCGTTCGTCTCGTATCACGCGTTCTGCGCGTCCTCTGGTGCGTCGATCCCGTACCTCCACGTCATTGTTGAAGTGCAGGCTCAGACATACCGGCATTTCGGCGTTGGGCAGTTGCGCAGGATGGGTGCGTATACGAGCGGTGCTTACTGCTACAACACGATGCACGATTTTGGGTCCAGCTTCATCAATTTGGTTTCGACGCAGCATGGATGGCCATTTAACGCTGGCGGCGCGTGGCGCAACACAATTGTTCGCGCCGATTTTGGCGCGGTGTCGCCACGCTATTGCCGCATCGACGGCAATGCGAACGAAGTTGGGCGCCTCATGAGTAGCTTTTACGCTTCTGATTTCGGCACATTGGGCGCGCTTCCGTGGTCTCGAAAGTCTGCGTTTACAGGCCGCGCTCCGCTGCTGCCGCTGCTCTGCTTTGTGCAGGCAGACACCACAGACCAGCTCTTGCATCCAATTGGGTGGCCCGAGGACATGCGCTACATCAACGTGGAAAACTTCACGCCTGGCGACATGGTGACGTTGGGCTCGGACACGTGGCGCGTGTTCCCAGTGATTCGCAAGGGTTCTGCATTGGCGGGCCCGCCAGGTGTGCAGAATTCGTGGTACATGGGTTACGCCTTCAGGCAAAACGGCTAGGAAGATTCCGTGCCGGCGTTTAGCGTGCTTTGGAACTACACCTGGACCCGTCAGCGGTTCCCGGCCTTTGCCAGTAACTCCGTCGCGTCGGCGTTCGTCAACGCTCGCCGCCCGGTCGCGGTGAGCGGCATCACGGAGGGATACAGGCCAGTCAGCGATTCGCTAGCTGCGACTTTCGCGCCGGGCTTTGCGCGTCTGGATTTCTACGATCGCGTGCATCTCAAGTTCCTTCGTCTTGACCTTGGCAACCTAGTTAGCGACCAGACACAGACTCTGTGGGTCTGGAATGCCTGGCGCCGCGCAGTCTCAATGACTTCGATCAGTGCCACCAACGCAGAGGGCGTTACGCTGGCCGGTTCTACCACCACGCCGGTCGCTTTTGCGCCGCTGGAGTCGAAGAGCTACCAGCTTGGGGTTAGTGCGGTTGGCCCCACCACGATCAATGCAACGCTGTCGTTTGGCTTCAGCACTGGTCAGACGCCAGCGGTTGTCATTGTGGGATCGCGCATTGTTGCGTGGGTCTTTGCGCCAGATTGGTCTGCCGGCATCCTGGAGCGATTGGAGTGGCGCACCGATATCTTGCGGGCCTACCGGGGCGAGGAGCAGCGGCGCGCGCTTCGCATTGATCCACGGCAAACACTGGAGTTCACCGTCGCGCCAACGGACTCAGATCGTCGGCGGCTCGAAACGCTGCTGTGGGGTTGGGGAAGCCGTACTGTAGCGCTGCCACTTTGGTTTGATGGACTTGAGCTTGCCGCACCGCTGGCCGCTGGATCGAGCGCCATTCCTCTTGATCCGTCCGGCCGACAGTTCGCCGTTGGCGATCTCGTGATGCTCAGATCTGCTCAGGCCGCCTTCGAGGTTGGCGAGGTGGCAACGGTGTCGGCCGGTAGCATTGGCCTTTCGAGGCCGACGATACAGTCGTGGGCAGCCGGGACTCGCGTCTACCCAGCGAGGCGCGCGAAGCTGCTTGACGAGGCGAAAGCAGCGCGATTCACGGGCTCCGCATCGACCATGCGCCTCCGCTTTGAGATGCAGGACCCGGCAAAGTGGGCCTCGGCAGCGTCGCCCACATATCGCGGCGCTCCTGTGCTGGAGGAGATTCACGATTGGTCACGAGAACCGGAGACCTCGTTCTCGCGCCAGATTTTCGTGTTTGACCCGGGGACCGGCAAGGTGTTGACTGAGGACACGGGCCAGATGGTTTTCCCGGCCCAGCGAATGCGCTACCTGCTGGCCGGGCGAGCGGCGCTGGATACGTGGCGCAAGCGCCTCTTTGCGTTGCGGGGCAAGCAGGGCGCGGTGTGGGTGCCGAGCTTCAGCGATGACTTGGAGCTTGCCGCCACAGTGCTCGGCAACGCCACGCAGATCGACGTGGCGTGGTGCGGCCTTGCGACGTTGACGAATCCGCCACCCGTGCAGCGACGCGACATACGCATACGGCTGGTCTCTGGATCAATCCTCTACCGCCGCATCCTCAGCGTGACAGAGCTATCGCCATCGGTGGAGCGACTGTCTCTTGATTCGGCGCTTGGCGCGGGTGATGTGACGCCCGCGCAGGTGGCGCAGATCAGCTACATGGCCCTGTCGCGGGCGGACACCGACACCGCCGAGTTCGCCTGGTGGGACGGCGAGACCGCCGAAGCGGCGCTGTCGTTGCGCGCATTCCGCACAACGGCGTAGGCGAGACTCTGGCATGGCATACGACAATCTGGAACGATCCGCCGCCGATGGTAGACCGGTGGAGCTGTACCGGTTTTCGCGCGGGCCTATAGCTTGGAACTACACCAGCTCGGACCGAGACATCCTCTTCGACGCCGTGCTCTACGCGGCGCACCCGATCCAGCGCGGCAACATTGAGCAAGGTCCTGAAGCGCAGCGCTCGGGGCTGCGGCTGACGGTGGCGCGCGCCTTCCCGGTGGCGGCGCTGTTCATGATTGCGCCCCCGTCAGACCCTATCGCGCTTGCTCTGCGGCAGATGCACTACCTAGATTACGAGGCCATCACTCTGTGGCAAGGCGTCATCACTGGGGTTTCATTTTCGGCAGGCCGTGCGGACATCGAGCTTGAGCCGTTGTCTGGCACGTTGCGCCGCTCGGGCCTGCGGCGCAACTACCAGAAGACGTGCCCATACGTGCTTTACGGCGTGGATTGTGCGGCAAACGCAGAGGCGGTGCGAGTGGATGGAGTGGCCAACGTCATCGACGGATTGTCGCTCACCGTGACAGCCGCCGGGGCGCTGCCGGACGGATTTTTCGCTGGAGGGTACGTCGAGTGGCAGCTCGGCGCCGATCCAGTCTTCGAGCGGCGCTTTGTGACCGCGCATGTTGGCGCTGCGATCACCATCGACATGCCTCCAGTGGGATTAGCGGTTGGCGCAGCGGTGCGCCTCTATCCGGGGTGTGACCATAGCCTGACGACATGCAACAGCAAGTTCGGCAACGCGCTGAACTACGGCGGCATGCCGTTCATCCCGACAAAAAACCCCTTTGGGTCTGACCCAATTTATTAGGAGTTGCCCATGGTCTGGAACTTTGTGATTCAGCTCGCCATCGTATTGGTGGCGACCCTAGTAACCAACGCCCTGAGACCGCGCCCAGAAGGCCCCAAGGCTGCAAGCCTTAGCGATGTGGATGCGCCGACGGCCGAGGACGGAAGGCCCGTGCCGGTAATCTTCGGAACCGTGTTGATCAAGGGTCCGAACGTAATCTGGTTCGGTGACATGCGCACCTCGGCTATTACAAAGGGCGGTGGCAAGAAGTGAGCGCGCCGCGGGCCTACATGCGACACCTGCGAGAGCTTGGGTTTTGCGCGCGTGGCGGCCGCGACTTTTGGGCGCGGCAGGGTTGGGACTGGAGCGAGTTCTTGTCTGTCGGAATCGAGGCCGACAAGCTGGAGGCCACTGGTGACGCATTGGCGCAGCAAGTGGCGGCACTCGCGCGGCGCGAGGTTGCATCGTGAGCGGCGGTGGGGGCGGAGAACAGACGGTTGGCTTCCGCTACTTCATGGGCCTGCACATGGGCTTTTGCCACGGGCCGGTGGACGCGGTGCTGGAGATTCGCGCGGGTGGTCGCTCGGCCTGGACTGGCACGGCAACGGCCAACGGCGCCATCAGCATCAACGCGCCGGACCTTTTCGGAGGAGAAGAACGCGAGGGAGGACTGAGCGGCACGGCCGACGTGATGATGGGCGGCGCGACGCAAGCCGCGAACGCCTACCTGTCAGGCCAGCAAGGCGGCACGCAGCCGGGCTATCGAGGCATCCTCGGCATCGTCTACCGCGGCCTTGTGGCCTGCAACAATCCGTACATCAAGCCTTGGTCGGTGCGGGCGAGGCGGGTGTTGTCCGGGTGGGATGGGCCGGTTTGGAATTCCGCCAACGCGGAGGTAATCCTGCCTGGCGGCCTGATCGCAGCCAACCCGGCGCACATCGTCTATGAGGCGCTGACCAATCGGCGGTGGGGAAACGGCTACCCGGCGGCCCGCCTTGACGCGGCAACCTTTGTGCAAGCGGCGGCGACTTTCAAGGCTGAGGGCATGGGACTGTGCCTGGTGTGGCAGCAGCAAGCGCCGGTCGAGAGCCTGCTCCAGCAGGTCATGGACCACGTGGGCGCTGCCGTGGGCGAAGACCCGCGTACTGGCCTGATTCGGCTGCGCGCGATCCGGCAGGACTACACCATATCAAGCCTCGAGGTGTTTTCGGACGCCGCGGGCAACGTAATCGACATTGAGTCGTTCGAGCGCGCGGCGCCGACGGACTGCACGAACGAGATCACGGTCAGATTCGAGGACCAGGCCAGTGGCCAGACGGGATCTGTGACGGTGCAGAACCTCGCATCTGTGCAGGCGCAGGGTCGCGTGACGGCTGCGGTAACGGAGTATCCCGGCCTTCCAACCGCAGCGCTGGCGACGCGGGTGGCGCTGCGCGACGTGACCGCCGCCACTGCCTGCCTGGCGCGGGTGCGTATGCGCGTGACGCGCGACGGCTACGGGCTGCTGCCTGGCGATGTGATCGCGTTTTCATGGCCCGAGCTTGGCGTTACCCTGATGCCGCTGCGAGTGGGCCGGGTTGACTACGGCTCGCTCACCAACGGCGTGATTACCATCGACGCGGTGCAAGACGTGTTCGGCATGCCGGCAACCACCTACGTCTCGCCACAGACGCCGAGCTGGACGGAGCCATCGCGCGTGCCAGTAGCCGCGACTGCGATCACTGCTTTCGAGGTGACGTATCGGGATCTGGTGCGCACGCTGGGGCAGTCCGCCGTCAGTGCGCTGGACGTGAACGCTGGATACCTGCTGACCGCAGCCGCGCGCCCGCAAGGCCTGGCGCTGAACTACGCGCTGGAGACTCGCGTCGGGTCGGCAGACTACGCTTCAGCGGGCAACGGCGAGTGGACGCCAACTGGCGTGCTGGCTGCCGCCATTGGTCCTGGAGACACATCGATTACGCTGGCGGCGCCGGTGGACATGACGCTTGTCGCGGTTGGTCAGGCGGCCTGGCTGAACGGTGAGATTGTCCGCGTCGCCAGCATTGACGGCGCGGGTACTGGTTTGACTCTCGGCCGCGGTTGCGCAGACACCGTGCCGCGGGCGCATCCGTCTGGGGCGCGATTGTTTGCCTACCAGGTCCTGTCTGGCGTTGACCCAATCGAGTACGCGACAGGAGAAGCGGTGCAGGCGCGCATCCGCACTCGCACCACTGGCGGGCTGCTGGAGACAGCATCGTCGCCCACAGTGACTACCACCATGGCACAGCGGGCGTCGCGCCCGTACCCGCCGGGCGGATTGCGCCTCAACAGCGTGGCCTACCCGGTGAGCATCACAGGTGCGCTGACGGTCTCGTGGGTGCATCGAGATCGGCCCGGGCAGTCTGACCAGCTTATCGACACCAGCGTGGGCAGCATCGGCCCGGAGGCCGGCACGACCTACACGGTGACGCTCTACGGCAACGACGGGACCACCGTCCGGCGGACAGCCAGCGGCCTGACGGGTACCAGCTACGCATGGACAACCGAGACGGCAGATTGCGGATTTTCTCCCGGGGTGCTGAACAGTTCGGTCCGTGTGCGCGTCAAGGCGGTGCGCGGAGGGATAGACTCGTGGCAGGAGCATGACTACACCGTGACGCGCGTCTAACTGGGCCCACTCGCCCCGGCCCGGGGCCGCTTGTGCTTCGGCCCCTTTGTCCGAGGTTTCGGCCCTGGGCGCGGGCGCGCGGGAATGCCCGCTGGCCGGGCCTCGCGCAGCTCCAGCCGTAGCAGCCGAAGCAGGTTTGCCGGCATGTGCCGGTGCGAGGCCGCCAAGGGCGGCGCCAGCCAGGCGTCCACGGTCACGGTCTGCACGTCCAGCAGCGCCGCGACCATCGAACGGGTGAGGTCGTGGCGCTGCATCAGCGCGCGCAGCTCGTCCGGGGCGGACCCGGCAACGCGGTCAGCCGAGCGCATCGAGCGACTGCTTCAGGAACTTGGCCATGTCGTCCGCCAGGATGACGTTCTCGGCCTTGGCTGATAGCTTGAGCAACTGGGCGAGAGTGGCAATTTCCGCCTCCGTGGCGTTGACTGACAGCTTCGTGCCGTCGCCAATGTCCAGCCCCACCGCGTCACCGTCGCGCCAGCCGGTGACGTTGCCTGCGGCATCCAGCGGGCGGAGGTCGGGCAGCCAGTTCGCGCACGACCATATTTCCGCGTGATCATCGTTGGACCACGTGGTCGCGCACATGCGCTCCAGGGCGTAGCTGGCGTCCACCGCGTCTTGTGTCAGGCGTCCGACGTGGTTGCTGCCGTCCCACTCGACAGAGTGACCGGCGTGAATGCGCTCCAGCAGGGCCTGCACGTCGTCGCGGCCGAGAAAATCGGCCAGGGCCGCGCCTATCACGGTGTTGGGGATGCTCCAGCGCTGCGTTTGGCGATGCCATACGTCCATCGGCACGCCGCCACCGATGATGCCGTCCCAATCCACGCCCACGGCGCCGTCCTTGTCCATCTCGATATACGCGGGCTGCGCGCTGGTCTGCTGCGGGTAGCGGTGATACACCGGGGCTGCTTTGGCGCGCAGCGCGTCCAGGTCGGGGA
>Ga0315900_10005860_pt1 | contig 16726 bp, 14 predicted proteins | sample LakEriMetagenome_FD_203521 | JGI IMG/M metagenome (GOLD analysis project Ga0315900, IMG submission 203521) | Freshwater fungal communities from buoy surface, Lake Erie, Ohio, United States - Buoy 12 MA114 | ecosystem: Environmental > Aquatic > Freshwater > Lake > Lake biofilm | place: USA: Lake... | reverse complement strand
TGAAGCGGACCCTGTGGCCGCCGTGGTCGGGGCGGATTTCGTGCAGGAAAGCGCGCCGGAGCGCTTGGATGTGAAGCAGCCCTTGCTCGCGCGCCTTGATGCCGCTTTGCCGGCGGATGTGGTGATTGCGTCCTCCACTTCCGGCCTGCTGGCCAGCCGCTTGTCAGAACTTTGCGCGCATCCCGAACGGGTGGTTATCGGCCATCCCTTCAACCCGCCGCATTTGATCCCTCTGGTTGAGGTGGTCGGCGGTGCCAAGGGCAGCCCAGAAGCCGTGCAGGCGGCGATGGAATTCTACCGTGCCATCGGCAAGTATCCGATCGAAATTAAAAAGGAAGTGCCCGGCCATTTGGCGAACCGCTTGCAGGCCGCGCTGTGGCGTGAAGCGGTGCATCTAGTGGCGGAAGGGGTTGCGAGTGTTGCCGATGTGGATGCCGCGATCAGCGAAGGCCCTGGGCTGCGCTGGGCATTGATGGGCCCGCATACCACCTTCCATCTGGCGGGTGGTGAAGGCGGCATGGCGCATTTCCTGCACCATTTGCTGCCGGCGGTGACAAGCTGGTGGGATGATCTGGGGCATCCCAATGTGGATGCGGTTTTGCAGCGCGTGCTTGCGGAAGGTGTGGCAGAAGGCACCAAGGGTGCCTCCACGCGTGATCTTGCGGCTTGGCGCGATGCGGCGCTGGTGCGCTTGCTGGAAGCGCGGGGGAAATGAATCTTGTCGCGCGCCGCCCGTCTGCTCGATCTACTACAGCTCTTGCGGCAGCATCGGCGGCCGGTAAGTGGGGCGGCGTTGGCATCGGCACTCGGCATCAGCCTGCGTAGCCTGTATCGCGACATCGCCACCCTTCAGGGACAAGGCGCTGAGATAAGCGGCGAAGCCGGCATTGGCTATGTTTTGCGTCCGGGCTTTCTGCTGCCACCGCTGATGTTCCAGGAAGAAGAGATCGAAGCCCTGGCGCTTGGTCTGCGTTGGGTAGCGCAGCAGGGTGATCCGGTACTGGTCGAGGCCTCCCGCGTGGCGCTGGCGAAGCTCGCGGGGGTTTTGCCGGTCGGGGTACGAAGCGCGCTTGAGGAGTCGTCGCTTGTGGTGCCGCCGGCGGATCAGGCAGCGGTTGATCTATTGCCAACGCTACGGCGCGCAATTCGTGCAGGCCGATGCCTGGTGCTGCGCTATCGCGACGAACAGGGCAGGGAAACGGAGCGGCGCGTTTGGCCCTTTGGGTTGGTTTACTTCGATCAAGTGCGCTTGCTGGCGGCTTGGTGCGAATTACGTGGCGACTTCCGCCATTTTCGCGCCGACCGCATCGCTGCCCTGACTGAAACAGGGGAGCGCTATCCGCAGCGACGCCAAGCGCTGCTGCAAAAATGGCAAGAAATTGAGTGTAAAGGCCCCTTCTGAAGACTGCTGACAGAATCTGTCAGTGGCAGCGATTAGGTTGGACCTCCATCAAAGGAGGAACCCGATGGCTGAACCCAATTTCACCGTGCTTTATGTGACGGATGTTTCGGCAAGCACGAAATTCTACACCGATCTGCTGGGTCGCCCGCCAGTCGAAGCTTCGCCTGGTTTCGCCCTTTTCGCCTTGAAAAGTGGCATGATGCTGGGTCTTTGGCGGCGTTCGGAGGTGCAGCCCCCAGCAACAGGCCCAGGCGGTAGCGAATTGTCATTCCAGGTAGCGGATCCGGCGGCGGTTATCGCGTTACATGCGGAATGGATGGCGCGCGGCCTCAGCATCATTCTAGCGCCAGCTAAAATGGATTTTGGCTTTACCTTTCTCGCATGCGACCCGGATGGGCATCGGCTGCGGGTCTTCGCCGAGCCATGAATGGCGGTTGGATCGCCGTGGCTTGCGCCGATCATGTCGCTTTGGGCGTGGCGGGCGGCTTCATGCAGGTCTGCCACGGCAAGGCAGCGCCGCTGCGCCGCATGCGTCCGGGGCAGCATGTCGCCTATTATTCGCCGACCGAGGCGTTCCGCGGGCACCAACCACTACAAGCCTTCACAGCAATCGGCGTCATTCGTGATTCGGAACCGTATTACTTCGATATGGGCGGGGGATTTCGGCCCTGGCGACGCGATGTAGATTGGCTTGTCAGTCAGTCGGCAGATATCCGCCCCCTTTTGGAACAGCTGGAATTCGCCGCTGGTCGAGGTTCCGGCTGGGGTTTTCCGCTTCGCTTTGGAGTCTTGGCTGTGAGCGATGCTGACATGGCGGTTATTGCCTTTGCGATGAGCGCAAGACTGTCAGCCGCGAAACCGGGTGCAGCCAGGGCGTGAGTCATGCACAGCCATCAGGCCACCCGCCCCGCCCGCAATAACCGCCCCGGCAGCGCGCCAGTCGCTACGCCATCGCGATAGGTCACCGCACCATTCACAATGGTCGCGGCATAACCTTCGGCCTTTTGCAGCAAGCGCCGACCACCCGCCGGCAAATCGCGCACCATGCGCGGCGCCTGCAGCTTCAGCGCGGCGAAATCAATCACATTCACATCGGCCTTCATGCCGGCGCGCAAAACGCCACGATCATGCAGGCCCGCCGCGCGTGCCGTGTCAGATGTCAGGCGGCGGATCATATCCTGCACCGGGAATACCGCCTCCTTCGCATCCCGCGCCCAATAGGAAAGCAGAAAGGTCGGGAAGGACCCGTCCGAGATGAAGCCCACATGCGCGCCACCATCGGAAAGCCCGGCAATGGCATTGGGGTGGCGCAGACACTCCGCACTAGCCGAAAGCGTGTAATCGGCGAAATTCGTGAGCGGCGCGAAGATGAAGCCACGCCCATCATCGGCAATCAGCAGATCGTAAGCGACTTCTTCTGGCTTCCGCCCTTCCCGCGCGGCCATGGCGGCGATGGAAGCCGAAACCGGCGGCGCATAATCCGGCGGATCGCCAAAGGGGAACATGCGCTCAAAGGCAAGGCGCGAAATCAGCGGAAAATTGCTGCCCGAAATGCGATCCTCCGAAAGAATCCGCGCGCGCCTTCCCGGTTCCGCCATGGCGGCGGCGCGCTCGGCCGCCGGCAGGTGTGCGATTTCCTTATAGCTCGGGCAGCCGGAAAACGGGTTCTGACTGCCTTCCAGGCCCAGCAGAATGCCAATCGGGCGCGGCGGAAAGACGGGTCGGATCGGCAGCCCCGCCGCCGCTGCGCCATCGGAAAGGGAGAGCAATTCCTTCCAGGCTTCCGTGCGGTCATGCCGCGCGGTCAGGGAAAACACGACAGGCTGTCCGGTTGCTTCCACCACGCGGCGCACCATGGCGAATTCGGTGGCGGGGTCGGGCGTGTTCCAATCGGAAACCAATTCCAGCAAACCACCGCCGCCTTCGCGCAAGCCCTGCGCCAGGCCGCGCAACTCATCTTCCTGCGCGCGGAGTGTCGGCGTCGGGTCGCCCTTCAAGGTCTTGTGGCTGATGGTCCGAGATGTCGAAACACCAAAGGCACCAGCGCGCACCGCATCGGCAGTGATGGCGCGCATGGCAGCGATATCCGCCTGATTGGCGTTTTCCAAATTCAGCGCGCGTTCGCCCATGACATGCACACGCACCGCGCCATGCGGCAGCAGGGCGCAAATATCCATATCGCGCGGGCGCGCGGCCAAAGCATCCAGATATTCGGGGAAGCTTTCCCAGGCCCAATTCAAGCCTTCATGTAGGATGGGGCCGGGGATGTCTTCCACGCCTTCCATCAATTCAATCAGCTTGTCGCGATCCGCCGCACGGCAGGGCGCGAAGCCAACGCCGCAATTGCCCATCACCGCGGTCGTCACACCATGCCAGGCAGAAGGCGCCAAATGCGAATCCCACACCGCCTGTCCATCATAATGCGTATGGATATCAACAAAGCCGGGTGTCACCAGCTTGCCGCGCGCGTCAATTTCGGTAGCGCCGCGTTCCGGCACATTGCCAATGGCGGTAATGCGCCCGCCGGCCATGGCCACATCCGCCTCCCGCGGAGCCGCGCCCGTACCATCCACCACAACGCCGCCACGGATCACGATATCGGTCATGGGCTTCATCCCTGCTTGCTTGAAGAACAGGCTAAACCATGACTGGTCTTTATGGAAAGCGGGCCGACAGGCTTAGCGGGGCTCAATTCGCGGGGTCGCCAATTTCCTCAAACGCGCGGCGCAGCCGCGCCACCTGGCTTTCCAGGCGTGCCGGCACCGGCCCGAAACTGAGCGCCTTATTCAGGCTGGCCTCTGCCTCCGCGGTCTGCCCAGTGAAGAGAAACGCCTCCGCACGGCCCACATGAACATCCGCCGAAGTCGGCGCCCGGCGCGCGGCTTCCGTCATGGCGTCCAGCGCGCCCCTGCTATCATATTGCGCAAGGCGCAGCCGACCCAGCAGCAAATGCGCCGCCGGGCTGAAGGGGTCATAAACCAGTGCGTCCTGCACCAATTTCAAGGCTTCCAGGCTGCGCCCAAGCCGCAGCATGATCTCGCCCTTTTCGGTCAGGGCCGTTGGGTCGTCGGACCGCAAATTCAGGCCCTTGTCGATTTCTTCGAGCGCCTTGGCGTAATCGCCCCGCGCCCGAATCACCTGCGCAACTCCCGTGTGGATCCAGAAGGCACCGGGGTCCAATTGCCGGGCGCGCGCGTAATCCTGCATGGCGGCGTCTGGCCTGCCCATCAGGAAATGCGCGCGGCCACGCCCATAGATAAAGCCGCCATCATTCGGATTATTCGCTACCAGCGCCGAGAAGATCGCATAGGCTTCCTCACCCCGGCCAGAGCGCAGCAAGGAACGGCCAATCAGGGCGCGCACTGTGCGTTCCGCATCCGCATCAAGCCCGTCAAGCAGCAGCATGCGGGTCAGCCGTTCACGTACTTCGGTTTCAACACCAAGGGTTTGCGCCAAGTGCCAAGCATAAAGCTTGGGGAAGACAAAGCGCCAAACCTCTGGCGCGCCGGCGGCCAAAAGCTCATCAACCTGATTGAGGGCGAAGCCGCCGATATCGGCAATCTGGCCATGCCCCGCGAGACGCAGGCGGAGCTTCAGCTTATCCTCATCCTGGATGATCTCGCCTGAAACACGGCGCGGCGCGATACCCAAAAGATTGCGCGCGATATCGGCCAGGGAGCGCAGCGAAATGCCGGCAATGGGTACGTTGAAATCGGGCTTCTGCCCAACAAGTTCCACATTCGGCCGTACCACCCTTTCGGATTTCACAAGCCGTTCCGCGGCGGCGATCTGATCCAGCAGGCGCAGCGCCACCACTTCGGCCGTAAGCCCCGTTTCGGCAAGCCGCGCGGGCACTTGGATGGGCGCGACCTCGATCGTGTCCTGGTGGATTTCGCGGATGATCATGATCGTCAGCACCACCAGGATGATCACCGGCAGCACCGCGAAGAGCGCAGCTTGAAAACTGGTCCAAAGACTGACGAAAAGATGGTTTTGGCGTTGCTTGCCGGCCGCGCCCTCGCCAGCCGGGTTTTTCTGCGGGTCAGTCATCGGTCACAAGGGTCACGTAATGGGAATCGCCAAGGGTCGGGAAGGGGAGAGCAACGGCTGTTTAAGGCAGATACGCCGGAAGCGGAAATAGGGGGCAGACAGGGCCTACCCGCGTGGGCTGGCGGCCGCGGCGCTTTCCAGAGTTTCCCGGAACAGCCGGGCGGGCAACCCGCCGCCGGCGACATTATCCATCGGCACGCCATCATCATTGCCGAGCCAAACGCCGATCACCAGGCCACCGCTTATGCCGATGAACCAGGCATCGCGATATTCCTGGGTGGTGCCGGTTTTGCCAATAACAGTCCGGCCCGGAATAGCAGCAGCACGGCCCGTGCCACGCGCCACCACCGCCGCCATCATGCTGCGCATGGCTTCCATATGCTCGGGCGCAAAGGCGCGTTCAGGCTCTGGTCGCGGCAATGGCCAGGGGCGGCCTTCGGCCTGCACTTGTGTCACGCCAAAGGGCTCCACCCGAAAGCCACCATTTGCAAAGGGGGCATAGGCCGCCACCAGATCAAGCAGCGTCACTTCGCCAGTACCAAGCGCAATCGTGGCATCACGCGGAAAGGGGCCATCCAGCCCGGCGCGGCGTGCAGCTTCCGCCACTTTGCGATGCCCGCCCGCGCGCTGCATCAGCCGCACGGCGGAGGTATTCACGCTCTGCGCCAAAGCCTCTTCCACGCTGATTTCGCCGCGTGCGCGCCATTGCCCATTGCTCGGTGACCAGCCGCCAAGATTAAGCGCCGTATCGGCGATCATGTCCTGCGGCCCGATGCCGGCTTCCAAGGCGGCGAGAAAAACAAACGGCTTGATGGCGCTGCCCGGTTGGCGCCGCGCCTGGGTTGCGCGGTTAAAGGGGCTATTGCGGTAATCCTTGCCACCCGCCATGGCGCGCACCGCACCGGTTGCGGCATCCATCGCTACTACTGCGCCCTGGAATACGCCGGCCCGCGCGCCTAGCCCGGCCAGGATCGCGTCAATCCGCGCCTCGGCCGCCGCCTGCAAAACGGGATCGAGTGTGGTGCGCAATACCAGATCAGCATTTCCTGGCGCGCGGCCCGCCATGCCATCCTGCACCCAATCGGCGAACCAGCCGGCATCGCGCGAAGGTGCCGGGGTGAAGCGTATAGCCTCGGCCGCCTGCAAGGCCTGGGTCGCTGTCAGTACGCCGGTTTCGGTCATGGCGGTCAGCACTTCCATCCCGCGCGCCACGGCCGCAGCCTGATTGACGCGCGGATTGATGCGCGATGGCGCCTTGGGCAGCCCGCCCAGCACCGCCGCCTGCCCCGGTGTCAGGCGCCTGGCCGAGACGCCAAAATAAAGCCGCGCCGCTGCATCCACGCCGTAGGTGCCCGCCCCGAGATAAACGCGGTTCAAGTAGATCTCGAGCAATTCATCCTTGCTGAAGCGCTGTTCCAGCCAAAAGGCGAGCATGGCTTCCTGCGCCTTGCGCTTCAGGCTGCGTTCCGGCGTCAGGAACAGGTTTTTCGCCAATTGCTGCGTCAGGGTTGAGCCGCCCTGCACCACGCGGCCCGAGGTGAAATTGGCATGCACCGCGCGCAAGAGCCCGATCGGGTCTATGCCCCAATGCTCGCGAAAGCGCCGATCCTCAATAGCGATGAAAGCGGCCGGTAGATGCGCCGGCATGTCGCGCAGCCTGAGCGTTTCTCCATACAAATCGCCATTGGTCGCAAGCAGTTTGCCATCGGAAGTGAGCAGCGTGGTGGAAGGCCGCCGCGTTGTCGCAAGCGCCGATTCCGGGCGCGGCAAATCCCAGGCCAAAACCAGCAATACCACGGAAGCCGCGATCAGCCCCCAGATTGTCGCAAGGAAACCAAAGCGCAAAAGCCCGAAGCGTCGCCGCGGACGTGCTGCGGGACGTGAGGGGGGGGCAGAAAGACGCGCGCCCATGGCCTCTCTGGCCGGGCTTCGGGGGGGCGTGCCGCGACCTTCTGAGGATTTGGCCGATGCTCGGGCCATGCGCTTGCATATCACGCCGGACCTTGCGGCGAAACAGTGATTGACGCGGCGGGATAAGCCCCGGAACATCGACGTGGTTTCAGGAGCGCCAGGCTTGGCAATGTCTCGCGGGATTTGGGTGATTGGCGCGGCGGTCTTCACCATTGGTTTTTCCACAACGCTCGCCATGCCGCTTTTCACCACCTATGCGGCGCGGGATGGCCAGGGCGCGGGCGGGCTTTCCGCCGCCTTCATTGCCTATGCGGCGAGTGCGATCATCTCAGCACCGCTATTGGGCGGGATGTCGGATCGCATTGGGCGTAAGCCCTGCATTCTGGCCGCGCTGGCGCTGACCATTTGCGGCACGATTGCGCTGATCACGGCGCCGGGGCTTGCCGCGCTTGCCTTTGCACGCGGCATGCAGGGGCTGGCGGTGGGTTTGCTTGCCGGTGGTGCCACGGCCTGGGCGGCAGAATTGGCGGCGGGGCCTGAAGCTGGCCGCCGCGCCGCGCAAGTCACCACACTTGCGAGTGCGAGCGGCTTTGCCGCCGGCGGCATCGCGACCATGATCGCTATTGAAATCTTCGGACCCACTGAACCACCGCTGACTTTTTGGCTGCATATGACGGCGCTGGCCACGATTTTCCTGCTGGTGTTCTTCCTGCCGGAAACTAAAACCCCGGCACGTGTGGCGTGGCTGCGCATGCCAAGCTTTCCGCGCGGCACCTTACCGCTCTCACTGAGTATGCTGGCTGCCTGGGCGGTGACGGGCACGGTGATCACCGCCGTGCCAACAGCGCTGACCGAAGCCGGCTATCCGCGCATGGGGCCGCTTGCGGTGTGCTTCATGATCCTGGTGGGGGCCTTGGTGCAGCAATTAATGGCGCGAATTGCCGCGCGCCGCTTGGTATTGCTTGGCCTGCCGGTGCTGGTGCTGGGGGCCGGTTTGGTGATGTGGGGCACGCTGCATGCGGCACTGCCCGCGCTGCTGCTGGGCGGGGCGCTGGTGGGCAGTGCGGCTTACGGTTTTTTGTATATTGGCGGGTTAGCGGGGGTTTCCGAAAAAGCAGGGCTTGATCGTGCCCGCGCGGCGGCGGGCGTTTTTCTGGTGGCGCATATCGGCTTTTGCATCCCGCCGCTGCTGGCAGGTTTTGCGATGGATGCGTTCGGCGCCGGCGCGACGCTGACGGTATTTTGGTTATTGCTGGCGGGCTTCGCGGCAAGCCTGATGTGGGCGCTGCGCGAAACCCGCAAAGAAACCTAATCAAACCAACCCTTCTTCCCGCGCCTTGATCTGCATGGCCAGGTATTTGGAATACATCCGGCATTGCGCGAAGGAACCGCCGGTGAACCACAGCCCCTGGTGCGGCGTTTCCATCCACATATTGCGCAATTCCTGATCGGCCTCATCAAAGCCCCAGACCTTGCCGACGCGATCCGCCACCGCATCGCCAAAGAAGCCGCGCACCAGATGATCCTGGCCCTTATAGCCAGTCGCGAGCACCAAAAGCTCCGCCGGCAATTCGCGCCCATCCTTCATCTTCATGCCGGTCGCGTTGAATTCGGCGATGTCGTGATACTGGATCAGCCCCACTTCGCGGCGTACCAGCAAATCCGAACAGCCAACATTGAAATAATACCCACCGCCACGAGAGCGATATTTCAGCGGCCAGCCCGTACCATTATCGCCGAATTCCAGACGGAAGCCGATTTTTTCCAGCCCATCCAGCAGTGGTTTGTCCAATTCCCGCGTCTTGTCGGTGAGAATCTTATGCGCCTGCTTCATCACCGAAAGCGGGAAGGATACATTGATCAGATCGCGGTCTTCCAGAGTCGGCCCCTTGCCGTAATAGACGCCATCATAAAGCTGCGCGCTTGGTTCCACATTCACAATCAGCGTCGGGCTACGCTGCACCATCGTCACCTTGGCGCCATTGCCATGCAGATCCTGCGTAATGTCATGCGCGCTGGTGCCGGTGCCAAAAACATAAACCGGCTTGCCCTTCCATTCCGCGCCATTCTTGAAGCCAGAGGAATGCACTACCTTCCCCTTGAAGCGATCAAGGGTTGGAATATCCGGCAGGCTCGGCGTGCCGCTGACGCTGGTTGCCATGATGATATGGCGCGGGCGCATGATGCGTTCGCTGCCATCAGCGAGCTTCAGCCGTGCCACCCAGCACTTCGCCGCCGCGTCATATTCGGCGCCCTCAAAACTCGTTTTGGTCCAGAAATTGATCTCCATGGTCTCGACATAGGATTCGATCCAATTGGCGATCTTGTCCTTCGGGATATATTTCGGCCAGGTCTTCGGGAAGGACAGAAACGGGAAGTGATTGCTATGCACCTGGTTGTGCAGCTTCAGGCCGTGATAGCGCAGCCGCCAATTATCGCCGACCCGCGCCATGCGATCCACGATCAACGCTTCGATATTGAGCGCACCGAGCCACGCGGCAGCAGTAACGCCAGCATGCCCGCCACCCACAATCAGCACCGCCGGATCACGGCCTTCGAAACGCGCGGCTTCGCGGCGCTTATCCAGCCAATTTGGGCCGTTGAATTCGCGTTCGAAAGCGGGTTCCTCACGCGCTTCGCGCATGCTGTCCACATCAAAACCGCGCAGGCTATCAAGAGCAGTGGTGAGTACCCAGGCCACCGGCGCATCGCCCGAGGCTTCCGCGCGCTTCAGGCGCAGCAATGCCGCGCCGGTGCCAATCTTGGTCTCAAACCGCAAAATCGCTTCGATGGTGTCTTCGCCGGCGCGTTCCACAAAGCGCGGTGCGGCGCGTTCCTCATCAATGGCGAAATCCCGCGCACCGGCTTCCGCGACCGCGGCCAGCAGCGCTTCCACCAGCTTACCCTGACCGCTGACAGTACGGATGCGCCGGCCCAGCGCCACGATATCGCGCCAATGGCTGTCAGCGCGAAACAGCGCGCCAAGCGCTGCCTTATCGCCCGCCGTCAGCGCCGCATTGAAGCGCTTGAGCCAGGCTTTGATGATATGGCCGATACCTTGTTCCGAAATGACCAGCATGTGCTTCTGCCTTCAATCCACCGCGCCCAACCCGGCGCCTTTTCTGGCATGATCCTAAGCGCCCAAGCGCAGCGCCGCAAATCCTGGGTCGGGGCGGATTTCATCCCCGGGCGAATGCGCCTATCCTACCGGGTGAAAATGGAGAAACGCTCATGAATGCTTCCCTTGCGGGCAAGGTCGCGCTGGTCACGGGCGCGGGCAAGAATATCGGCCGCGCCATTGCGATGCGGCTCGCCGCCGATGGTGCCGCCATTGTGGTGAATGGCCGTTCGGATGAGGGCGCGATCAAGGCCGTGGCCGATGAAATCATCGCCTTTGGCGGCCGCGCCATGGCCTATCGCGCCGATATCTCCAAACCCGAGGAAGTGGCCGGCATGGCCGCTGCCGTTGCCGCCCAGATGGGCGGCGTGGATATTCTGGTGACCAATGCCGGGCTTCGCCGCCAGACCAGCTTTCTGGACATGTCCTTCGCGGAATGGCGAGAAATTCTCTCGGTCGCGCTGGATGGCGCCTTTATCGTCACACAAGCCTTCGTGCCGCAGATGATCGCGCGCGGCGGTGGTTCCATCATCGGGCTTTCGGGCATTTCAACGCATGTCGGCACGCCCAATCGGGCGCATGTCTCGGCCTCCAAGGCAGGGCTGGAAGGCTTGATGCGCGCCCTTGCGGTGGAATTGGCCCCAAAGGGCATTCGCGCCAATAGCGTCGCGCCGGGGGCGGTTGATACGGTGCGCGGCGCCTCGGCCGGGTCCATGCCGAGCACACTGGCCGATAACGGTATTCCCATGCGCCGCCGCGCGAGTGTGGCCGAAATCGCCGATGTGGTGCGCCTGCTGGCCGGGCCGGAGGGCGGTTACATTACCGGCCAGACCATTCACGTGAATGGCGGGGCGTTCCTGACGTAAAGCTTACCCCGGCAGCATCTTGCCCGGATTCATCAGGCTTTCAGGGTCAATCGCGCCCTTGATCGCGCGCATGACATCCAGCGCCACCGGGTCCTTCAGCGATGCCATAGCGTGGCGCTTCGACTGCCCAATGCCATGTTCGGCGCTGAAGCTGCCGCCCATCTCCACCGCGATGCTATTGACCAGCGCTTCAAGCCCCGCCGCGCGAGACACCCAATCCTTGTAGTCCATGCCCTTCGGCGCCCCCATACCGAGATGGATATTCCCATCCCCCGCATGGCCGATCATGAACAGCTCGCCTTCCGGCCAGCCAGCCACCAATTCCTGTTCAACGCGCGCCAGAAAGCGCGGCACCGATGAAACTGGCACGGCGGTATCGGTGCCGACATAAGGCCCGTTGCGGCGCTGACAATCCGGGTAGTCTTCCCGAATACGCCAGAAGCCAGCGCGCTGATCCTCATTGGCGGCGAGCACGGCATCGGTGCAATCGCCCGCTTCCGCCGCTTCCGCCAAAGTGTCTTCCAGCATTTCCTTGAGCGGTACGGCCGGATGCGCGGCGGCGATTTCCACCATGACATACCAGGGGCTTTCGAGGGCCATCGGCATGCGCGTGCGCAGCCCATGGCGTTCGACCACCTGCATGCATTCCTTGCGGATCAATTCAAAGGCAATCACATCCGCGCCCGATTCCAACATGCGCGACAGCAAGGACAGCGCCGCATCAGGCGATGGTACGGCGACAAAGGCGGTCTCCACGCGCTTGAGCGCCGGCACCAGCCGCAAAGCGGCCGCCGTGATGATGCCAAGCGTGCCCTCCCCACCCAGGAACAAATGGCGGAGCGCATAGCCGCTATTGTCCTTGCGCACCCGGCGCAGATCATTCAGCACGCGCCCATCGGGCAGTACCACTTCAAGCCCCAGCACCAGATCGCGTGCATTGCCCCAGCGAATGGTGCGAATGCCGCCCGCATTGGTGGAAAGCGCGCCGCCGACCATGGCTGACCCCTGCGCGCCCCAGGACAGCGGAAAAAGCCGGCCCGCCGCCGCGGCGGCTTCCTGCACATTTTGGATGATGCAGCCCGCTTCCGCGACCAGCGAAAAATCCTTCGCATCCACATCGCGGATACGGTTGAGCCGTTCCAGGCTCATGACCACCGCAGGCGGGCCGTTATCCTGCACCACCGCCCCGCCACAAAGCCCGGTGCGCCCGCCGGCGGGGACAATGGCAAGCCCAGCGGCGGCGCAGGCGCGGACGGAGGCCGCAACCTCCTCCACCGAGCCCGGGCGCAGCACGGCGCGCGGCGTGCCGCGATAGGTTCCGCGCCAATCCACCGCGTAAGGGGCGATATCGGCATCCTCAATGAGGCAATTTTTCGGCCCCACGATAGGGGCGAGCAATTCGGCTGCGTTCATGGGGGAATACTTCCCCCGATGCGCGCCGGGGTCAAACCGGGAGCTTGACTGGCCTCATCATGGGCTTCAAGCACGGGGCAGAAGCCGGAAAGGGGTAGGACATGGCGCGTTTTCTGAAGCGGGGTCGGGATGCGGATGCGGTGGCGGAAGATGACGCCAAGGTGCGCGCCACGGTTGAAGGCATTCTGGCCGATATCAAGGCGCGTGGTGATGCCGCGGTGCGCGAACTTTCTATCCGCTTCGACAAATGGGACCGGCAGAATTTCCGCCTGAGTGAGGGTGAAATCCAGGCCTGCCTGGATCAACTCACGCCGCGCGACCTGGAAGATATCCGCTTTGCGCAGACCCAGGTGCGCAATTTCGCTGAACACCAAAAGGCGGCGTTGCGCGATATTGAAGTGGAAACCCTGCCCGGTGTGGTGCTGGGCCACCGCAATATCCCGGTCAATTCCGTCGGCTGCTATGTGCCTGGCGGCAAATATCCGCTGCTGGCATCGGCCCATATGTCGGTGGTGACGGCGAAGGTCGCGGGCTGCAAGCGCATCATCACCTGCGCGCCGCCGTTTGAAGGCCGGCCTGCGCCCGCCATTGTGGCAGCGCAGCATTTGGCCGGCGCGGATGAGATCTATTGCCTGGGCGGCATTCAGGCGGTGGGCGCCATGGCCCTGGGTACGGAAAGCATCGCGCCTGTCGATATGCTTGTCGGCCCCGGCAATGCCTTTGTCGCCGAAGCCAAGCGCCAGCTTTATGGCCGCGTCGGCATTGATCTTTTCGCCGGCCCGACCGAAACCCTGATCATCGCAGATGAGACCGTGGATGGCGAAATCTGCGCCACCGATCTCTTGGGTCAGGCCGAACACGGCCCTAATTCGCCGGCCGTGCTGCTGACCACTTCGGAAAAACTGGCGCGCGAGACAATGGCCGAGGTTGAACGCCTGCTTGGCATCCTGCCCACCGCAGCCATCGCGCGCAAAGCCTGGGAAGATTATGGCGAGGTCATCATCTGCGACAGTGAAGATGAAATGGTGGCGGAAGCTGATCGCATCGCATCCGAACATGTGCAGGTGATGACGCGCGATCCGGATTATTTTTTGCAGCACATGACAAATTACGGCGCGCTATTTCTGGGGCCGCGCACCAATGTTTCCTATGGCGATAAGGTGATCGGCACCAATCATACTTTGCCCACGAAAAAATCCGCGCGCTACACGGGCGGGCTTTGGGTCGGCAAATTCATGAAGACCTGCACCTATCAGCGTGTGCTGACGGATGAGGCTTCCACCATGATCGGCGAATATTGCTCTCGCCTATGCATGCTGGAAGGTTTCGCGGGCCATGCAGAACAGGCGAATATCCGCGTGCGCCGCTATGGCGGGCGTAATATTCCCTATGCCACCGCGGCGGATTGAAGCGGGGCGGCGCAGCGGGTGAGTGAAGCGCCGCAACTTCGTATTGCGCTATTCACGCTGGAGAGCCTCGCAAGTAGCGCTGCGGTACGTGCCTTTGTTGAGACGCATGCGGCGAAGCTGGTGCTGATTGGGCGATCAACACCCTATCGCGCCGCGACGGGTGGTGCCTTTGGGCAATTCTGGCGGCATATGCGCCGCTCCGGCCTGCGTTTTTTGCCCTATCTCTTCGTCAATTTCGTACTGCCTGCCCTGGTCACGCGCTTGCGTGGGCAACAAGGCTTGGCGGAGATCGCACGCACACGCGGCGTTGCGCTGCTGGAGGTTGAGGATGTGAATGGCCCGGCCTGCCACGCCGCGTTGCGGGATGCGCGGCCTGATGTGATTCTCTCCTTTCATTTCGATCAGATTTTCACGCTGGAAACGGTAGCTCTGGCGCCGATGGGTGGGGTGAATATCCACCCATCATTGCTGCCACGGCATCGCGGCCCCATCCCGGCCTTTTGGGCCTTGCAGGAAGGGTCGGGGGCGACGGGCGTCAGCATCCACCGCATCGCCGCGCAGATTGATGCCGGGGAGGTGCTGGCACAGCGCGCCCATGCCTTGCCTGCGGGCGTTTCTGCTTCCACCGCCGCACGGCTGCTGCATGATGCGGCCTTGCCGATGATTGACGATGTGTTGCGCGCATTGGCGTCGGGCAAGGCGCAAGGCACGGCCGCACCACCCCTGCCCTATTGCGGCTTTCCAAGTGCTGCCGAGATTCATGCCGCGCGGCGGCAGGGCGTGCGGCTGGTGCGCTTCGCGGATTTGCGCGCCGCGCTTGGCCTGTGATACCAACGGAAACGATATTTCAGAAATGGCCACCATGGATTTGCCCCGCACCCCTTCCTTCCGGCTTGATGGCCGCCGCGCGCTGGTGAGCGGCGCTGGCCGCGGCATTGGCCTGGCCGCCGCTGCGGCACTCGCTGATCAGGGCGCGCATGTGACCTTGCTCGCCCGCACCGCCGATGAGATTGAAGCAGCAGCGGCGGCGATCCGCGCAAAGGGCGGTACGGCAGGCGTGCTGGTGCTGGATGTGATGGATCTTGGCGCAACTGAAGCCGCTATCGCCGGGGCAGAGCCCTTCGATATTCTGGTGAACAACGCCGGCACTAATCGCCCGAAGCCCTTCATTGATGTGACTTTGGATGATTTCGATGTGGTGATGGGCCTTAATGTCCGCGCCGCTTTCTTTATGGCGCAACAGGTGGTGAAGCGCCTGCTGGCCGAGAAGCGCCCCGGTTCCATCATCAATGTTTCATCGCAAATGGGCCATGTCGGCGCGCCCAATCGGACGATCTATTGCGCGTCCAAATGGGCGATTGAGGGGCTCACCAAAGCCATGGCGGTCGAACTCGCGCCGCATGGCATTCGCGTGAATACGCTCTGCCCCACCTTTATCGAAACGCCGCTCACAAAACCCTTCCTGGCCGCGCCTGGCTTTCGCGAGCAGGTGGAAGCCAAGATCAAGCTTGGCCGTGTTGGCCAGGTGGAGGATCTGATGGGCGCCATTCTGCTGCTGGCAAGCGATGCCGGCGCACTGATGACGGGTTCAGCCCTGCTGGTGGATGGCGGTTGGACGGCGGATTAGCATTCAGACAGCCCGGCGTTCCGGCGGCAGCCGCGATAGCCGACGAAATACGGAATAGGCCGCAGCCGCACTCGCTTCCTGCATCGCGCCTTCGCGCACTTCCGCCTGGTTCCACATCCAGCTTTGCGGCGGGTCATCACGCATGGTCCAATCGGCGAAGAGGCGCTCCGGTGTATCGCCCATATGCAGCAGCGCCACCTCCACATGGCGATCATCGGCTAGGATGCGCCCGAAGGTCTCCGTCACTGCCGCGCGCGGGCCTTCCAGCATTTGCATGAACATATCGGCGCGGCAGATAAGCGCGCCGGTGATCGCATTCTCAGCGTTACGCGCCCGCGCCATGGTCAGAATATCATCCAACATTGGCGCATTGAAGCCGAAGGGGCGAGAGGTATAGATAAGCTGACAAAGACGCATCGGCATGGTTCGCTCCCGGATCTTGTTTCGGGAAGCTTAGGCGAAGCCAGGGGCCAAAGGGGAAAAATTCGTCATGAATGAGGAAAATTTCCATCGGCTACTGCATCGCCCCGGCACTTTGGTGGATATCGGCGCGCATGATGGGCTGCTGACCATCCCGCTGGCTCGGCTGCCCCGCAGCCGGGTGCTGGCCTTTGAGCCCCTGCCGACCGCCTTTGCCCGGCTGAAGGCCGCGCTGCGGGCGGCCTTTGGCGAGGAACCCGCCAATGTGGAATGCCACCATCTGGCGCTTGGCGATCATGAAGGCAGCATCACGCTTGCCATGCCGGTCTTGGATGGGGTGGCGCAGGAACAATGGGCCAGCACCGCCAAGGATTATGCGGCGCATGTCTCGGCCCGCGTCACCGTGGAACGCTTCACCGTGCCGATGCGCACCCTGGATGATTTCGCGCTGACCGACGTGACCGCCATCAAGCTCGATGCCGAAGGCGCTGAATATGAAATCCTGCGCGG
>Ga0315900_10005859_pt1 | contig 16728 bp, 27 predicted proteins | sample LakEriMetagenome_FD_203521 | JGI IMG/M metagenome (GOLD analysis project Ga0315900, IMG submission 203521) | Freshwater fungal communities from buoy surface, Lake Erie, Ohio, United States - Buoy 12 MA114 | ecosystem: Environmental > Aquatic > Freshwater > Lake > Lake biofilm | place: USA: Lake... | reverse complement strand
ATGTTAAGCAGGGTAAGACCCTGTATCATTGTCATAACTGTAACGTTACTTCTGGTTTCGAGAAGTTTCTGAAAACAATCGACGAGAGTCTGTATAAAGAATACTCAATTGATAAGCTGAGGGACTCAAAGACTCCACAACAAGTGGACCTAGAACAGTTCGTGAGTAAAATGAAGAAGCCAGTATTCATGCTCACTGAACCGTTCAAGGGTCTAAAGAAAGTGAGTCAGTTAGATCATGATGATTCAGTAAAGAAGCTGGTCGTAGATAGAAAAATCCCTAATCCGTATCACAGTAAGCTGTTCAAATGTCCTAAGTTCTTTACTTGGGCAAATAGCATAGTGCCCGGTAAGTTTGACGATGAAGCTCTGCTATATGATGAGACACGTCTACTCATTCCGTTCTTGACTAAAGATAAGAAGATGCATGCTTTTCAGGGTAGGTCTCTTGATTCAAAGTCAAGGACTAAGTACATCACTATCGTGGTTGATGAGGAAGTACCCAAAGTATATGGCTTAGATCAACTGGACGAGACTAAAAAGATCTACGTGTTTGAGGGTCCGATTGATTCCATGTTTGTACCAAACTCCATCGCTACTGCCGGTGGTGACTTGACTGCTACAGTCACTAGCTTCCCACGAGACAAGCTAGTCATCGTCTATGATAATGAGCCAAGAAGTCCCGACACCAGGAAAAAGATTGACAAAGCCATCGTCAATGGTTATAATGTATGTATATGGCCAAGTAACCTCGAGCATAAAGACGTCAATGATATGGTGTTAGCTGGATTAAGTCTAGAATTTGTCAGATACATTATCGATACTAATACACATCGTGACCTCAGGGCTAAAATGGCTCTGAACTCTTGGTCTAGAGTCTGATATATAGAACATCCACTGGTGAAGAGACACATGAAGTTTACAGTAAAAGCTAACTACTTTGCTACTGGTGAGGGCGTGACTAACATCATCGCTTACTATTACGCAAAAGACTCGACTGCCGCACTAAAACGCTTTCACGAAGAGTTTGGCTCATTTATGGTTCGTGGCGCAGAAGTCATTGAGGGGTATGACACCGAGAGTGACGTTGCTAAGTTCTTAGTTAGTGAGAATAAGTTAAAGATACTTGCTACTGATAACGGCTTCGTTGAATACTCAGCTAAGTCTTACATAAATTTTTCTTAATTATGAGATATAATAGTTATGGGATATAACTAAATGAATACAGCTAAAATTATTGCAATTACCAACCCTCTGCTTGTAGGTATCAATACAGCAGAAGATTTTATTTCTTACACAGCTCGTGTCAGTAACCCATCTAACCAGATGAATACTGAAACATCAGAAAAACTACTTAAGTATTGTATCCGTAACAAACATTGGTCTATCTTTGAAATGATTAATGTGGTTATGCAGATTGATACTACTAGGGACATTGCTCGACAGATTCTTCGTCATCGTTCTTTTTCATTCCAAGAATTCTCTCAACGCTATGCTGATCCAACTCAAGATCTTGGGTTTGTTACTCGAGAAGCCAGACTTCAAGACACTAAAAATCGTCAGAACAGCGTAGAGATTGATGATCCAAAGCTAATCATGGAGTGGGAAGCACGTCAGCAGTATCTTATTTCAATTGTCAAAGAACAATATCAGTGGGCTATTGAGAATGGTATTGCTAAGGAACAAGCAAGAGCAGTTCTTCCAGAGGGTTTAACTGTTTCACGTATGTATATGAATGGTACGCTTCGAAGCTGGATTCATTTCTGTGAATTACGCATGGGTAATGGTACACAGAAAGAACATCGTGAAGTAGCGACCTCAGCGTGGAACGAGATCACAAAATATTTTAAGTTTTTAACTAATCAATAAAGAGGTAGCCTATGAGTATCAACGTAACTAAGAGAGACGGATCCACTGAGCCACTGAACCTAGAAAAGTTTCACCGAGTCGTAGCTTGGGCGTGTGAGGGTCTCTCTAATGTTTCAGAGAGTGCCGTAGAACTAAAGTCACAGATTCAATTTTATGATGGTATCAAGACACATGACATTCAAGAGACACTCATCAAGGCTGCGTCTGAACTCATCACGGAAGACACACCAAACTATCAGTACGTAGCTTCTCGACTCATCAACTATCACCTGCGTAAGCAAGTATATGGTGGACCAAACCCGTATGATCTGTTCACTCATGTGGTGAACGTGGTGTCCGATGGTTACTATGACCGTGAGCTTCTCAACTGGTACACCGATGAAGATTATAAAGAACTAAATTCATATCTAGTACACGATCGTGACTTTAATGTGCCTTACGCTGGCATGGAACAGTTTCGTGGCAAGTACCTAATTAGGAATCGTGTCACCAATAAATACTATGAGACACCACAGATGATCTATATGCTCATCCCAATGGTTCTCTTTCGTAATTATCCAAAAACTGAACGTCTCAAGTGGATTAAGGACTTTTATGATGCAACTTCCACATTTGAAATCTCTCTGCCGACTCCTATCATGGGCGGTCTACGCAGTCCACAAAAGCAATTTAGTAGTTGTGTGCTGGTTGACTCCGGTGATTCGTTAGATTCTATTAATGCCACAACATCTGCAATCGTAAAATACGTATCACAACGAGCCGGTATCGGTATTAACGGTGGTCGTATCCGTGCCATCGGGTCAGCCATTCGTAACGGTGACGCGACTCACACCGGTGTCATTCCTTTCTATAAGATGTTTCAGGCCGCTGTAAGGTCTTGCAGTCAGGGTGGTATTAGGAACGGCGCTGCTACCTTGTATTACCCAGCGTGGCACTACGAAGTAGAAGACATCCTAGTGCTAAAGAATAACAAGGGTACCGAGGATAATCGTATCCGGCACATGGATTACGCTATTCAGTTTAACAAATTAATGTATGAACGTTTGCTCAGTGGTGGTAATATTACATTATTTTCCCCGTCAGACGTCCCGGGACTATATGAAGCATTCTTTATTGATTATGACAAGTTCAAGGAACTTTATGAAGCTGCTGAACAAGATCCCGACATCCGTAAGAAGACTATTTCAGCTCTAACATTATTTACTTCATTTTTACAAGAACGTAAAGATACCGGTCGCATCTATCTCATGAACGTCGACCATGCTAATGATCGTGGTTCTTTTCGCAAAGAAGTAGCTCCTATTTATCAAAGCAATCTTTGTGTTGAGGTGTTACTGCCTACAAAACCACTGGATAACATCTTTGATGAAACATCTGAAATAAGTCTCTGTACTCTCGCGGCAATCAACTGGGGAAAGATTCGTGCTACTTCTGACTTTGAGCGTCTTGCTCGACTTGTTGTTCGGGCTCTTGATGAGCTTCTTGATTATCAAGATTATCCTGTTCTGGCAGCAAAAAACTCAACTATGGCACGCCGTCCTCTTGGCGTCGGTATTATTAATTTTGCTTACTGGCTCGCTAAAAATGATCTCACTTATTCTAATATTTCAGTAGATGGTCTAAAGAAGATTCATGAGTACGCAGAAGCATGGTCATATTATCTTATTAAAGCTTCTGCCGATCTAGCAAAAGAAAGAGGTGCTTGCTCAAAGTCACACGAGACTAAGTACTCGCTTGGTGTTTTACCAATTGATACATATAAGAAAAATGTTGACAGTTTGGCAGATCCGGATTATAAAATGGATTGGAATGCTCTACGTATTAAGTTAACTGAAACAGGCATTCGTAATTCTACACTAATGGCTCTTATGCCAGCAGAAACATCCGCTCAGATTAGTAATTCAACCAATGGTATTGAACCGGTTAGATCCTTAATTTCAATTAAACAAAGTAAGGATGGTGTACTTAAACAAGTAGTACCAGAGATTCGTAGACTCAAGAATAAGTATGATTTACTTTGGGAACAAAAATCTCCAGAGGGATATCTAAAAATTTGTGCGGTACTTCAAAAGTTTATTGACCAAGCTATTTCTGTAAATACATCATATAATCCAAAGAACTATCCTGATGAACAGATTCCGATGTCAGTACTGATCCGTGATGTTGTCCAATTCTATCAAATGGGTGGAAAAAATCTTTACTACTTCAATACGTTTGACGGAGCCGGTGAACTTGAAGTAATGCCAGAACTAGAACAGTCTAAGGTAGAAGACGAAACTTGCGATAGTTGTACAATATGATGCTTAGACTAGATCCGCCTTTACCCTTGGAAACACCTAAGGGTAAAGCTCTTGCTCACGTACTGATAGACTATGGAGTTGAGTATGATTTATTGTGGGTATGTTTTCAGGATGAGACAAAAGAGTGTTGGACTTGGTCTAACAAAGAAGTAAAAATACAATCAAACATTTCATTAGGAAGGCAATAATGACCTATAGTGTCTTTGACTCCGCTAATAAAAAAGATCATCTAAAAGCTAGACTATTCTTTGACGATGCACCTACTATCGCGCGATTTGATAAGCAAAAATATCCATTCTTAGAAAAGTTAACTAGAAGTTCCATGTCATTCTTCTGGGTTCCGGAAGAAGTTGAATTGCTGAAAGACTCTAAAGACTTTCGTGACTTAAACTCTCATGAACAACACATCTTTACTAGTAACCTAAAGCGTCAGATTTTGCTTGATTCTGTGCAGGGTCGAGCACCTACTGTCGCGTTTGGTCCTATCTGTTCTCTACCTGAACTAGAGAACTGGATTGTGGCCTGGACTTTTAGTGAGTCTGTTCATTCACGTTCATACACTCATATCATCCGGAATGTGTATTCAGACCCATCAAAGATACTTGACGAAATTCTTGATTTACAGGAAATTGTAGATTGTGCTAAGAATATCAGTAAGAATTATGATGAATTGATTGAACTAAACAATTTTAAACATGATGTTTTAAGCAATATTCACTATGATAGTGACCATTGTTATAGTCATAAACGAGCTCTATGGCTAGCACTCATGTCGGTAAATATCCTTGAGGGCATTCGTTTTTATGTTAGTTTTGCATGTTCGTGGGCGTTTGCAGAATTAAAGAAAATGGAGGGTAACGCTAAGATCATCAAACTGATCTGTCGTGACGAAAATCTACATCTAGCAGGTACACAACAACTACTCAAAATTTTACCTCAGGATGACCCGGATTTTGCAAAAATTAAAGAAAATACTAAGGACGAATGTATCAAAATGTTTGTTGATGCGGCAAACCAAGAAAAAGCATGGGCAAAATATCTATTTAAAAACGGATCAATGATTGGCTTAAATGAAGTTCTATTAAATGAATATGTAGAATGGATCACCAATAGACGACTTGTGGGTGTAGGGTTGCCAACTCAATACAAGACTGGTTCTAATCCTCTACCATGGACTACTAAATGGATCTCGGGAGGCGAAGTACAAGTCGCTCCCCAGGAAACCCAAATAAGTAGCTACATCATCGGGTCTGTAAAAAATGATGTATCAACAGACTCACTCAAGAGTTTAACACTATAGGAGAATAATTTATGGCTTGGAGTACTGGAGTAGAATTATTTGAAGAACTAGTAGCTATAATTGAGCGTCACGTTCATGACGAGCAAACTAAGACTAATATCTATTATGAAATGATTTCGACTTTTGAGGACTATGACGCTAGTGAACTAGAAAGTCTGATGGGTGTATCTGACACACTAGATAAAGTATTGATCGACGTGTATGACATCGAAGACCAACTACCCGATGACGAAGAAGAATTATGGGACGATGGTGGTAGAGAAAACTTCAGATAAGATGACATATAAGTATAGGGGAAAGGAGATTCCCCTATATGATATGGTCTTACAAGGGTGCAGATGTACCTAATGATTTGAGTGAATACATTGGGTTTGTTTACTTGATAACTAACTTAATTTCTAATAAGAAATACATCGGCAAAAAGTTATTAAAATTCAAGAAAACAAAGACGATTAAGGGAAAGAAAAAGAAAAGTCTAGTCGAATCAGACTGGAGGACTTACTGGGGTTCAAATGATGAACTCAAAGAAGATGTTAAAAGACTTGGCGAAGCTAATTTTAAGAGAGAAGTATTGATCTTTTGCAAGAGCAAAGGTGAGTTATCATACTTTGAGTTAAAAGAGCAAGTCCTAGCTGGAGTCCTAGAATCAGATGAGTACTACAACTCATGGATCATGGCTCGTGTGAGAAAAGATCATCTAAAAAAGGTTGACTTTTCTAAATAAGTAGATTATAGTGACAAAGGAGATAAATCATGCCATGGGCACACAAGAGTAGTAGCGGTAAAGGTCGTAGAAAGATTGGTTCAGCTAAGCGTAAAAAGAGACGCTTGAATAGAAAGAAGTAATATCATGACTAAGTTTGATCTAGATGAAGTAAAAAGATTCATAGAAGCTTCTTCAGCGTCATCAAAGATCTACATCGGTTCAGACTCTGAACGATTCATGAATAAAGGAGTCTGGTATGCTGATTACTGTGTAGCCGTTATAATTCACAAGGATGGAAAACACGGCTGCAAAGTATTTGGTGAAGTCACTAGAAAAAAAGACTTTGACACAAAGATAAATAAACCATCTATCAGATTAATGAATGAAGTGTATCTAGTACATGACATGTATACTAAGCTTGAGACTTCAATAGCTGATAGGTATTGCGAGCTCCACTTAGATGTAAATCCATCAGAACGTTACGGATCATCATGTGTAGTCAATCAGGCTATAGGTTACATCAGAGGAGCGTGTAACATGACTCCAATGATTAAACCCAGAGCTTTTGCGGCTTCTATCTGTGCAGATAGATTGAAAGATATTATAGCCGCTTAGAGTAAAAAACAAAAGAGGAGTAAAAACGGTGAAGAAGCGCCTGTATTGTGCGCTCGTGCTACTCTTGTCTCTTATTAGTTTTGAGGCAAAGTCTCACGAACGCACGGCCGACGCTATCAAGATCGTAAAGACATATGAAGCGCGAGTATCTTGGTACAAACACGGTCGAAAGACAGCTAACGGAGAGAAGTTTAATCCTAACCTATACACAGTAGCACACAAGAGTTTGCCATTTGGTACTTGGGTAAGATTTACTGACCCAGAAACCAACAAGAGAGTGGTGGCTAGAGTAAATGATCGCGGACCTTTTATTAGAGGTCGCGATTTTGACTTGAGTCTGGGATGTGCTGTTCGTCTTGGTATAAAAGACAAGGGTGTAAAAAGATTGAAAGTCGAGATAATTAAGTTCAAGACATGAACTTGTTTAGTGAGTTGAGGAGATATATAATGGGTAGACCACCTGGTGCTAAAAATAAACCTAAAAACATGGAACCTAATGATATGAATGAACCTAAAGTCTTTAACTATGAAAATGAACTACAAGATCAAGGCATGACTCCTGCATGGCGTGAAGTAAGTGAACAGAGTGTGACAGTTACACCGACGTACTTCAGTGAAAATAACGACGATACGACTCATGACACTTCTTCTAAACTTTTTCTAGTAGAGGGTTTGGTTCAGCTTCGTCCTCTGCAGCCTGGGCGTCAACCAGTACAAGCTGAACAGAATCGTATCGTTTATGCCATGAACGTAGATCACGCTATTCAAAAGTATAATCAATACTTTGCCAGTCTCAGTAATGCTCATGAGATCTACGTTGTTCTTCGTGCTTCAGCCTCAGAAGCAATTATGTGATGATCTACGGTAACCTCGAGCAAATGATCATCGATGAGATGGTCGACATGGGGCTTGATCCAAAGAAAAAAGAAGACGTAAGTAAATATTGGGAAGCAAAGTTACCAGAAGTTGAGGGAAAAGAAGATGTTCGTGGAAATTTACACTAAAGACGGTTGCACGTATTGTTCTATGACTAAAAGGTTGCTAGAGTCACGTAAGATCTCTTACAATGAGTATCATCTTGATAGAGACTTCACCAGTACAATACTCACTGAAAAGTACGCATCTGCACGTACTTATCCAGTAGTAGTGGTTGACGGATTTTTCATTGGTGGTTATAGTGAACTTGCTACTAAGCTGCTTGAGTCTGACCTGCGACAAAATCTTCTGACAGAATAAAGGATCTATATATTATGTATACTCGTGATACTCTACTTCGTGAGCTTCGGTCAAATGTTATTGAAGTTCACTTCACTAAAGTGAATGGTGACGCTCGAGTAATGCGAGCTACCCTCATGGAAAAATTTCTTCCGGAGTCATACCGTTCAGAAAAAGCTGAAGAAAAAGATTTTCATCAACAAAATCCCAATGTCATAGCTTGTTGGGATTTGACTGCTGGTGGCTGGCGTTCTTTTCGTATTGATTCAGTCACTTATTGTCAAGGTGTAGAGACTCTCTAATGCCAAAGCTAGTACTTATTGAGACTATCTCACAATTCAAACATCAGTACGTTGTAGAGATTGGTGATGATGAACCAATCTCTCACGCTCTTGATCATTGGATTATAAACCATGAGACTACTGATTTTGAAGAACTATCTCAGCATCATCTGGGTGAAATGGATTTTTCAAATCGCGTAGTGACTATGGAAGAGCTAAAAAAGATCAGTGAAGATAATCAAGAAAATGGAATCTTCACCAATGATATTGAACGCGTTATTCAAAAAAGGAAATAATTAAATATGCCATCTTACTGGGGTTATCATTTAGCTCTTGATTGTTCTGGATGTGATCATGACAAGATCACCGATTCAACAATAATTTATGCTTTCGCGAAGCATCTCGTTAAAGACATTGACATGGTCGCTTATGGTGAACCACAGATCATTAAATTTGGTTCAGGTGACAAAGCCGGGTATACACTTGTGCAGTTAATTGAAACAAGCAACATCTGTGCTCATTTCGTCGACGAAAACGACACCATGTATCTTGATGTATTTTCTTGTAAGCTGTATGATACTGAAGCCGTTGTTAAGCTTGTTAAACAATACTTTGGTGCTATAGCAATCAATGAAAACTATTTCGAGCGTCAAGCGCCAGCGATCTAAAGATAATATATTATGAATAAAGTGATTGGTTTCACCTGTGGCGCATTTGATTTACTGCACCCAGGACACATACATTTCTTGACAGAGTGTAGTAAACAATGTGACGAGCTAGTCGTTGGTTTACAATCAAATCCACGACTCGATCGTGACTGGAAGAATAAGCCTATTCAAAGCATGTATGAACGCTACACACAATTGAAAGTATATGCTGATTACATAGTCCCATATGACACTGAACTAGACTTAGAAAACATGATGGCTACTCTAGCTATCAACCGACGTTTTGTAGGATCTGAGTACGAGGGTCAAGAACTCACCGGGCATCAAATATGTGACTCGCTAAACATCGGGATAGTATACATCCCCCGTTATCACCACTACAGTTCGACAGAACTAAGAAACAGACTAAAGGACATTACATAATGGGAATCATTAGGTTTAGTGACGAAGAAGTATTCAGTACTGATAGTCAAGAGTACGACATCCTGCAACGAGCCGTATTGCAATGTAAGGGTGTCCCCGGTGCCGTAGTCGAGATCGGCACACGTCGTGGTGGCTCCGCCAAGATCATCATCGATACACTGGCGATGAACCAGGACACCGGTCGTTCTATGTTCTGTATCGATCCTTATGGTAACATCGAGATCGAATGCACTAATATGAACATCACTCATCACGTCCCGGGTGTGACTATCGAGGGTGATCCGCTCTCGAAAGAGATCACGAAGCCACTCAGGTTTGACTACGACAATGGTATGCGCAACCGTGTCATCCCGTCACTCTATTATTATGCTTACAATAAGGGGTTGAACTTCTCATTCTTCTGTATGGAAGACTCCGAGTTCTTTAATCGTTTCAGTGATGGTGTTCCAGTCTATAACGATTTCAAGAAGTATGAGAACACATACGCTTTCGTGTTCTTTGATGGACCTCACCACAACGAAGCAGTAGATCTTGAGACTAAGTTCTTTTTAGATCGTTCGACTTTAGGAACAGTGTTTGTGGCTGATGACATTTGGATGTATGATCATGAACGATTCGAAAATATGATCTACGCACAAGGGTTCAAGGTATTAGAAAAGGGTAACGTAAAAGCTTCATACGTGAGGGTTTCCTAATGTCATTCGTTGATCACTACTTTGATGAAGTAAGCTTCACCACTAACAACGTATCAAAGACTGACGTCGAGACTATTGCGCAATACTTGAAGCAAGTAAGAGAAAACGATGGTCGAGTCTTCATCCTGGGTGTCGGTGGTTCTGCGGCTAATGCTTCACACATGGTCAATGACCTTCGTAAGCTTTGTGACGTCGAAGCTTATAGCCCAGTAGATAACGTGTCTGAACTGACAGCACGAGTCAACGACGAGGGGTGGGAGTACTTCTTTGAACGATGGCTTTCTACTTCAAAGTTGAACGAGTTTGACTGTGTGTTCGTCCTATCCGTCGGTGGTGGCAGCCAAGAACGAAACATTTCAGTCAATCTCATCAAAGCTATCGATCTAGCACATGACGTCGGTGCTGCGGTAATCAGTATAGTCGGTAAGCCAGATGGTTATGCTGCTATGCATTCTGACGCTTGTTGCGTCATCCCAGTGTCAGACCAAACTCTACTGACGCCGATCAGTGAAGCGTTTCAGGCTGTAGTCTGGCATTGTATTGTTTCTCACCCAGATCTTCAAATAAAAAAGACGACGTGGTAAAGACTGTATTCTTAGACAGGGACGGAGTCATCAATCACTTAGTCAATCATGACGGAAAGATGACTGCTCCCTGGAAGATCGAAGAATTCGCGTTTATGTCTGGTGCTATTCAATCTATTCGTAAGTTTAAAAACTTTGGTAAGAGAGTGATAGTCATTACGAATCAGCCAGATGTTTTGGACGGAAAGATGTCTCGAGAAACGTTTGACATATTTAAAGATATATTATATTATCTAGATATAGATGACGTATACTGTGCAGAACAACGAGGCACAGAATTTTATAAGCCAAACAACGGTATGATAGAACACTTCATCAAAAAGTACGAATTAAATAGAGACGAGTGTGTATTAGTGGGTGATACCTGGAAAGACATAGTCGCTGGCTACAAGAGTGGCTTAAAGACGATATATTGTTCATACAACGAGTACAAGAGCCCAAACGAGTGGATACACGTGACTCCGACTTATTACGTAAGTGATATAACACAAGCAACTAAATTAATTGAGGATGTATTATGATTGATATCTATGCCGATGGAGCCGCGATGGATGGCATCGTTGAAGCTTCAAAGAATAATAAGATTAAGGGTTTTACGACGAACCCAAGTCTGATGCGAGCAGCCGGCGTCATTGACTACATGGGTTTCTGTGATAATGCTATAGCTTACTTAAAAGAGTATCGACCAGATACCAACATCAGTCTAGAAGTATTCTCCGATGACGAAGATGAAATGATTCAACAAGCATTGAAGCTCAGTGACATTGGTGACAACCATGGGTATCAAGTGTATGTAAAGATTCCAGTCACTTATACTAACGGTGAACTGACTAGTAACGTTATCAAGACCCTGCTGTCCAAGGGTGTGAGTGTAAACGTCACGGCTGTATTCACACCAAATCAGACCATGCATGTTCTAGATGCTATTGGTTCTAGTCAAGTACCAAGCATCATTTCGATCTTTGCCGGACGAATTGCTGATGCTGGTAAGAATGCTGGCGTAGTCGTTTCAGAGTGTGTTAAACTTAATAAGTTACTTGCTTCTGGTATGTCTCGTAACCCAAATGTAAAATTCCTCTGGGCATCAACTCGACAAGTATACAATTATGTAGAGGCACAACTCTCTGGATGTAATATTATTACAATGACACCAGACATCATCAAAAAGCTATCAACTCTAGATAAGAACTTGACTGACTATTCACTTGAGACTGTCAAGATGTTTAGAGACGACGCTATCAAGTCAGGATACACCATTTAATGAGTATGTTTGAAGAAAACGAAGTATCAAAGAACGCGTTTGGTGGCACTGAGCTAGCTAAGAGAAAGCTAGCAGCTATTCTAGATCCTAGTCTATTAGATGACTTTCAAGTCATTTGCTCCAGGCCTAGAGAGCTTGATGAATCTAAGATCCGTTTGTTCTGGGCACATGATTTGGCTACTGATTCTGAGTCCACTAAGTTTCGTGACTCTTCTTTCAGAGACAAGTTTCATAAGTTTGTATTCATCTCTAACTGGCAGATGAGCCAGTACCATCTAGTACACGGTATCCCGTATGACACTAAGAGTATCGTTCTTGAGTCTGGGATCGACATAGCGCCAGAAACGACGAAGAGTAAAGACAAGATCCGTCTAGTCTATACATCAACGCCACAACGTGGTCTAGATATTCTTGTTCCAGTATTCAAACATCTGGCAGAAAAGTATCCTAATATTCATTTAGATGTGTTCTCTAGCTTCAAGATCTACGGGTGGGAAGATGCTGATAAGCAGTTCGAGCCACTTTACGATGAGATTCGTAATCATCCACAGATGACTTATCATGGGTTCGTACCAAACGATGTTCTACGATCCACGTTAAATGAATGTCATATCTTTGCTTACCCGTCTACTTGGGTAGAGACTAGCTGTAGGGCTATGCTTGAAGCAATGACTGCCGGTCTAGTCTGTGTACATCCCAACCTCGGTGCTTTACCCGATACTTCTGGTTCACTGAACGTCATGTATCAAGGTTCGATGGATAAGAATGAACATGCTAACATTTTTTATGCTCACATCGAAGCCGCCATCAACTTTGTAAAGAATGACGATCACTTAAACATGATCAAGTTTAACAAGACTTACGTCGATAGTCGCTTTGGTATCGATAGGATCAAGCGTCAGTGGGAGACCATGCTTAAAGACTTACTGTCTAGGTATCCGACCGAAGAGAGTCGTAAGTTTCCTCGTGAACAGTTCGTATATCGCACATGATCATCTCAAAGACACCACTGAGGATTAGTTTCTTTTCGGGTGGTAGTGACTTACCAGCTTTCTATAGAAAAGCAGAGGGAGCCGCTCTCTCAGTCACTATCGACAAGTATATCTACGTCATGGTTCATAGTAAGTCACGTGGTAACTATGTAACAGCATTTGATGGTATCAATGACTATGATACTCTAGACTCCATGACACACGACATCACACGTGAGACTCTGAAAGAGTACAAGATCAAGAATAAGCTACATGTTGCGTCTATATCAGATATCCCGGGACGTGGTTCAGGACTCGGTAGCTCATCATCTTTTACTGTCGGATTGATAAATAGTTTAAAGAACTATCCTGATTCTACTGTGCTAGCTGAACAAGCCTGTAACATTGAGATGAATCGATGTGAGTATCCAGTAGGAAAACAAGATCAGTACGCAGCAGCTATTGGTGGGTTAAACCTATTCAAGTTCTCAAAAGACACGGTCTCTAAGTCCATATTAAATGTTAGTAAAGAGACCATGAATAGACTTCAAAATAACTTACTACTGGTGTATACCAATATACCACGCTCAGCTAACAAGATCTTGTCTGAACAGTCTAGAGTCATGACAGATGACGATAAGTTTAACTTAGTCATGAATGGTAGGAATAAAGCTATCTTTGCCGCTGACTTACTAGAACGTGGTGACTTAGATACATTTGGAGACCTTTTACACCAAGCTTGGGTCGATAAAAAGAACGTGACTTCTGGTATAACTAATGATAGTATCGATGAGATATACGACTTAGCTATGCAAAATGGTGCTCTGGGTGGTAAAATACTCGGTGCTGGTGGCGGAGGGTTCATGATATTCTACTGTGACTCTAATAAAAAAGAAAACTTGTCTCACGTCTTAGGTAAGAACACTAGAGCTGTAACTTATGATTTTAAGTTTACAGAAGATGGTTCAAGAGTCGTGTATGGTGATGAAACTATCACATAATGGTTGACAAATTTTATATGACCTGGTATAATAAACTATGACCACTGCTAACAACGTCATCATCTTTCCGTCTAAGAATAACAGGTACAACGGTCCGACGTCTATCGAAGAGATAGATGAGACCATGGACCTGGTAAAGCAGTTTCATATACAAGAGACTATTGAGACTATCATACCAACTCTGTTTGATCAACTGACTGTAGCTGGATTCGCACCCGATGAAGATGATGATGAAGTCATGAAGCACTCAGCCATGGTCGTAGAATCTATCAGATCATTGCTGTGTCTAATCAGGGGTATCGACCACCCGCTACAGATGATTGCTGACAACCTATTTATTCATACTGAAGATGGGTTAGCAGTTTCTGATAAAGTTAAGATCATAATCACACCTAAGGAAGGAAAGAGCGAGTAGCTCGTTAAAAAAAATGATCGTCATTGATTTTTCACAGGTGATGCTGTCTAACATCATGGTTCAGCTTGGTAACCATACCAATGCTCAAGTCGATGAGAACATGTGCAGACACATGGTCTTGAACTCAATCCGTATGTATAAGACTAAGTTTGGTCCTGAGTATGGTAAGATAGTTATCGCTTGTGACGCCACTAACTACTGGCGTCGCCAGCTATTCCCTTACTATAAAGCTAATCGTAAGAAGTCTCAGGCTGCTTCTGAGCTGGATTGGAAAGCTATTTTTGAGTGTTTGAATAAAATTCGTGATGAGTTAACAGAGTATTTTCCATACGTAACTATTCGTATTGATACTGCTGAGGCCGATGATATCATCGGTACTCTATGCAAGGAGTATGGTAACACCAATGAGAAGATCCTCATCATTAGTGGTGACAAAGATATGCAACAACTACAACGTTTTATGAATGTCAAGCAGTACAATCCGGTTATGAAGAAGTTTATTACATGCAATGACCCGGATCGTTTCCTCAAAGAACACATCATCAAGGGTGACTCCGGTGACGGTATCCCTAACTTCTTGTCTGATGACACCAGTCTAGTGACTGGTGTTCGACAGAAGCCAATCACACAAAAGAAGCTGGACTCTTGGGTTAATAAGAACCCAGAGGAGTTCTGTGACTCGATGACTCAGCTTCGTAACTACAAGCGAAACCAACAACTGATCGATCTAAATATGATTCCAGACGAAGTCTATGCTCGAGTCATTGAGAGCTACGTGTCTCAACTGGAAAAGAAAGCCAGTCCTGGATTAATGAACTATTTTATCACCAATCGTCTAAAGAACCTAATGGAGAACATGAATGAATTTGTTTGACGGAGTCTCTGAATGAGACTCGGTGTGTCTGAAGTACTAGAACGTACTTCAAAGATGACTAGACATGAAGACAGAGTAAGGATGCTTAAGGAGAACGAGTCTCCAGCCTTACGAGCCATGTTACAGGGAGCCTTTGATCCAAGAATTGTCTGGTTACTTCCAGACTCAGATCCACCCTACAGAGAAAACGACCTACCAGATCAGCATCATGTCTTACTAAGAGAATACAGAAAAATGTATATTTTTATAGAGGGTGGTAATCCTAACCTCAAGCAGACTAGACGTGAGTTTTTGTTCATCGAGTTACTCGAGACTCTAGATCCGCAGGATGCTAAGCTCCTACTATCAGTAAAAAATAAACATCTTCCATACCCCGGTGTCACACGTGACGTAGTATTAGAGGCATTTCCAGGTCTATTCTAATGAGCAAGTCAAAAGCTAAGAATTATGGTCGTAAATGGTACGATGAAGAAGACAACGAAGATTATGGTAATGACTATCGAGCTAATCGCGAGCGACGAAAAGAAAAGAAATTAAAGAATCTTATCAGATCAAAGAACGTTGACCAGCTTCTAAACATGGATGAGGATGAATGATGCCGACTTATCTCTTTAAAGACCTAAATACTGGTGAGGAGCAAGAGCTCTTCATGTCAATAACAGAGAGGGGCAAGTACCTAGAAGATAACCCACACATGACTCAACTTGTCCATGGTGCTCCTGCTCTGGGGGATTCTATCAGACTGGGTCTAAAGAAGCCCGATGATGCTTTCCGAGATAGACTAAGAGAAATCAAGAAACATCACTCTCGTGGAATGACCAAGAGTAGCGTAAATACTTTTTAAAGTGCCTGGACATATAACAAGATAAAGGTTATACATGTCAGCACCGCCTAAGAAGAGACTATCACGTAAAGAGAGAAGATTACAGAGACAGAACGGAGAAGGGGTTGCTGAGAAGCTAAACTTTACTCTTCGTGATGTCATACCCCTGACAGAGAACCAAAAACTTACTTTTGAAGCATATAGAAACAATAAGAACTTGATGCTTCATGGTATAGCAGGCACGGGTAAATCATATATTTCTTTATATCTGGCTCTCAATCAGATATTAAATACTGAGTCAGTGTATAAAAAAATATACATTATTAGGTCTATAGTACCGGTAAGAGACATGGGTTTTTTACCAGGTACTAATAAAGAAAAAGCTAAAGTATATGAAGCACCTTATTACGCTATTTGTTCAGAGTTATTTGGTCGTGGTGATGCTTATGAATATCTGAAAAGCAAGAATATGATTGAGTTCATGTCAACATCTTTTATTCGTGGTACTACATTAAATGATTGTATAGTGATTATGGACGAGATGCAGAACGCTACATTTCATGAACTTGATTCTGTAGTAACACGTGTGGGGCGTGACTGCAAGATCATATTCTCTGGTGACTTTACTCAGTCTGACTTTACTAACGATAAAGATCGAATGGGTATAACTCAATTTATCAAAATCATAAAAAATATAAGGTCGTTTAAGTTTGTTGAGTTTAACAAGA
>Ga0315900_10005857_pt1 | contig 16731 bp, 18 predicted proteins | sample LakEriMetagenome_FD_203521 | JGI IMG/M metagenome (GOLD analysis project Ga0315900, IMG submission 203521) | Freshwater fungal communities from buoy surface, Lake Erie, Ohio, United States - Buoy 12 MA114 | ecosystem: Environmental > Aquatic > Freshwater > Lake > Lake biofilm | place: USA: Lake... | reverse complement strand
GGACGCAGGCTGGTCCCGATACTGGCGATGACAACCATTGCAGTTGACTTTGAGTGCCTTGAGCTTCTCCGCCAGCGATTGATCAGCTCTCTCGCTGGGAGGTGTGGCGAGCAGCGTTTCCAACTCCCGGGCCAGTCGCTCCCCTTCGCGCATGTGTTCCTGATACGCGAGTGGTTCCGCTTGGACCGTACCGGTTCGGAGCAGTTCGGCATACTGCTCGCGCAAAAGAAGTGCTTCATGTGCAGGCTTGAGATCGGGATGCTTGGGGAGTGGCAACCAGCGATTCGCTGCAAGCTGTTCGAGGCGATCAAAGTGAAGTTCGATTGCGACCATCGCCTCGGCGACCTCAGGCAAGGGAACTGTAGAACGAAATTCGACTTGAAGCTTGTCCAAGTCATTCGGGTCGAGCGGAGAGGTTTCGCGGACAGAGGCAAACAGGCCAAGGTAATGCGGGCTGGTGCCTGCTTGTTGCAAAACCCGCTCAGCTTGGGGCTCGTCGAGCCAGCCGAGGGCTCGACAGGCAGTCGCCGCGGCAGCCGGGCTGCGGTGTTTGCCGTGATGGCAGTGCAGGTAGATGGGGCCGGGTAGATCACGGACGGCCTTGGCCAGCTCGGCGGCCCGCTCGGCCGAGATCCCATCGTAGCCATGCGGCAGATGCACGTAGCGGAGACCATGCTTCTCCGCGGCGGCCACATCGGGCCTTGCCCCATCAACACTAATGACCGTCCGCACGCCCAGCCGGCGGAGTTCGGCAAAGGCGGCCTCCCCGTCTGGCTGGCCACCGCTTATCAGTCGCGAATTGAGCTGCAAGGCATTAGGCAAAGCGGGCGACTCGAGCGGCACCAACATCACCGGTGGCGAGACGGGTGCCTGGGCTTGGGCGGCGGAGTTACTTGCCAGCAGCAGGCCGATCGCCAGCCACCTGAAGAACGCGATCTGGATAGACAAAGCACATGCTCCGCAAACGATTCGAAATATTCCGCTCTGCATCTTAATCCCGTGGACATCGAGTTTACAGTTCGACTCGTTCCCCCTGTTCGGCGATTCTCAGCCCGGCTGACTGGACCTGACGGGTTGCAGCGGACTTGGGGTCCAGCAGCGGATTGGTGTGATTGAAGTGGATCAAGCGAATCTTTGCCCTCTCTTCGGGACTAAGCCGCGCAAATCGCTGCAACGACTCGACGACAAAGGGGTGGGGGATCTCCCGCATGTCCCGGCCCGGCAACTCAGACCCGTCAAAAAAGGTGGCGTCGAGATAGGCGATATCCACCACGGCCAACTCCTTTTCAATCGTCCGCTCCCAACGCTCCCACTTGTCGATATCGGGGAGGAACAGAACCTTGCGGTGCGGTCCTTCAATTCGAAAGGCGACCGTTTCCGAAAACTCGTCCCGGTGGGGCACCAGGACGGGCGTTACGGTCAGGTGCTCATTCAGCTTCAGGGTCCGATCGGCGACCAGCGGCGCAAGCTCGACATTTTTGAGTTGGACAAGCTGACTCCAGGGAGCCTCGCTGCGGAGAAATTCGGCGAACCGGGGCATCACGTGCACTGGAACTTGCTGGGCGCCAAGAACCTCGCGGCCGAACTGCAGCAAGCCAGAGTAGTGGCCGATGTGCGCATGCGTGAGAAACACGCCTCGCAGACCCGGCGCCTCGTTCGCTGGTTGAGCCTGATCGAGGGCGTGCAGTTGCCGGCGTATATCGGGAGTGCATTCAAATAACCAGCGTTCGCCGGTGCTTGGATCCACAACCCCGAGACTGACGACATCCCGCGGCGCGGTCGGATCGCTCCATGCCCGTTCGCAGCAAGCTCGACGACAACCAAGCTGGGGATAGCCTCCATCCTGGGCGATCCCCAGGACGACGACTGCCGGTCCACTCACCGAACCCCGCTCCTGAGCCCGCTCCTGAGCCGCAAGCCAGACGTGAGCTGGCCAGAATGCGAGCAGCCCACTGAGCAAGATGCCGCAGCGTCGGTAAGCATTGGCAGGAACAAACATTGACGGAGCCTCCGATTGCGGCTGGGAAGATGCTGCTTGGTTGCCTAGGCGGCGAGGGCCGCAGTCGGCTTTTCGGGAGGAGCGGCCGGACCCTTGCCGAACATCGCCCGCAGTGCCTCCACCAACATCATTGCGGCGAGGAGAATCAGGGCGACACCGACCCAGGGAACCATTTCACGCGGCAGCACCCACTGTTCCTCCACCCGAAATTTGGGAAGGATCATTGCCACCAAGGCCCAAATGCTCATGGTGTACATCCAAAGTGTCGGCAATCCGGTAACCAGCCAGACCCAGGCAGCCCGACGGGTTCGCCAGAGCCAAACGGTAACACCCAGCAGAGCGAGCGCGGCAAGCAGCTGATTGCTGGCCCCGAACAACGACCAGAATACTTTCCAGATTTCCACCGGCTTGCCAGCGGCATCCGTTCCGGCAGTCCAGAGAAAAAAGAGCGGGACGCCTGCGGTCAATGCGGTCCCGAGCCAACGGCCAGCGGATCCCTTGAGCCCTGTCAGTTCCTCGATGATAAAACGGCCCAAGCGGGTGCACACATCGAGCGTATCGTAGACAAAGGTCGTAAATGCCAGCAAAGCAAACGAGACTGCCAGCTCGACCGGGACGCCGATCGTCTTGAGAAAGTTTCCCAGGCCCATCGCATAAATCAGATTGGGTGGTTTGCCGCTGACTTCCGGAGCGCCTTGGGCAAACATCATGACACAACAGAGCGAGACGATGGCGACCATCGCCTCCAGCAGCATCGTGCCATAGCCGATCGGCCGCGCATCCGACTCTCTGGCCAGTTGCTTGGAAGTCGTTCCGGAACTGATCAGCGAGTGAAACCCAGAGCAGGCACCGCAGGCAATGGTGATAAACAAAAAGGGGAACAGCTGTTCGCCCTTGGAATTGGTCCAGGCAATGAAGGCCGGGTACTGGACGGTGTGATTTCCCAAGCTCAGCCCCAGCGCTCCGCCCAGCAGAGCCGCGTACAAAAAGAAGCCGCCGAGATAACCGCGCGGCTGGAGCAAGAGCCAGACGGGAACGACAGCCGCGACCAGACAATAAAGCAGCAGCAGCGTGCACCAGAGTTTGACGGTCGTTCCCTCGCCGAGCGAAAACCAGCCTGCCAAATCGAGCGGGAACTTTTGTCCGGCCCAAATCGCGACTCCGACCAAAGGGACAAAGATCAGAGTCGCCGGCAGCAAGCCAAGCTTGAGGTGCTTCATTGCCAGGCCCATCAGCACTGGCAACAGCAGGTACAGCAGGGAACTCATGGCGATCCCCGCACCAAGCACTTGCTGACCATCTTCCAGTCGCTGCACGCCGACGAACGAGCGAGCCGTGATATCCGTGAAGGCGACGATGATGTAAACCAGCGCGATCCAGACAAAGGCGAGAAACAGCAGATAGGCTCGACGGCTGACATGGTCGTGCACGACTTCCGTGATCGAGCGGGCGCGATGGCGAATGCTGGCCACCAGACTGGTCATGTCATGCACGCCGCCGATCAGGATGCTGCCGAGCAGAATCCAGATCAGGGCAGGCAACCAGCCGAAGGCGAGCCCGGCCAGGATCGGGCCCACGATCGGACCAGCCGCGGCAATTGCCGAAAAATGCTGGCCCATCAAAAAGGAGGCCGCGGTCGGCTCAAAATCGACATCATCCCGGCAGGCAACGGCCGGCGTGGGCCGGCGATCATCCAATTGGAGCAGGCGGCTCAGCAATGAACCATAAATCCAGTAGGCGGTGGCGAGGACGATTGCCGAACCGACAACAAACACCAACAGACTCATTGAGGATTCCTTCACAAGGCAGCCGGTAAGCGTCGGCCGAGAATAAGCTGGGCAATTTGCCGGAGGTATTTTGCCATAATTCGGCGGGGAATTCAGGGCGATTCTCTTGAGTAGCCGTGTTTTTACCCCACAATGGGAGAGGCCTTTGAGAGCAGCGGTCCAGCGCAGGTCCCCGCCTTCATGCGAATCTCCATCTTTACCGACAGCTTCCTCCCGTACACTTCGGGGGTCACCTATTCCGTGCTGAATCAGGCTCGTGAGTTGGTTCGGCGCGGGCATGAGATTTCGATCTTCCGGCCCAAGCCCGGTCGCGGTGCAGCTCCGGCGGAGCTGCCACACGGCGTGGAACTGTATGACGTTCCGTTTGCTGTGCCGATACCGCGCGTACCCCAATTGCGAATTACGCTCCCCTCTTTCATTACCTCGCTGCGGCGCTTGAGAAAAATCAATCCTGACATCGTGCATCTCAATACGGAATGGGGTTGCGGATGGGAAGGACTGGTCGCCTCGCGACTCCTGGGCAAACCCACGATAGGTACGTTTCACACCTTCTTCGCCGAACCCGGTTACCTCAAGTCGTTCGGGCTCCCACCGTGCTCTTGGCTGCAGTCGCTGATGTGGGGGTACTCGGTGTTCTTCTTCAACACCTGCCGAAGGGTGACGAGCCCCTCACAAGCGGTCAAGCAGTCTCTGCTGGACCACGGCATTCGATCCGAACCTGTGCTCATTCCCAACGGCATTCCTCTACCTGAACCGATTGATTGGCGGCAGGTCAAACGGGAGCGGATGAAACTCCAGATCTATGGCCCCTCGTTTGTCTATGTGGGTCGGATGTCTCCGGAAAAGTCGTTACCCGTCGTGCTCGAGGCATTTGCCCAAGTCCAACGGCGGCGGCGGCGCGCACGGCTGGTGATGATTGGCGACGGACCTTCCCTCGCGAGCCTGAAAAATCAGGCTCAGGAGTTAGGTATCGCCTCCGCTGTTGAATTTCTCGGGCATGTGGAACACGACCGGCTCATCAGCGAACGGTTGCCGCTCTTGGGTGATGCCTTTGTCACCGCCAGCAAAACCGAAAATCAACCAATGAGCATTCTGGAGGCAATGGCGATGGGCCTGCCAGTCATCGGTGCGGCGGCCAAGGGAATTCCCGAGCTGGTCAATGATGGAACGAACGGTCTCTTGTTTGAGCCGGACAATCCTCGGGCGATGGCCAGCTGCATGCTGCGGATGGCTGCCCATACCAAACGGCGACGGACCATGGGTCAACAGGCGATGCTGACCGCAGCCAATTACAACATGAGCCACGTGGTCGACCGGCTGGAAAGCCTGTATCAAGAGACGATCTCAAGAAGCCGCCAAACTCGTCCAGTGGCCCAGTTGTCCTTGGACAAGACTGCTGCCTTGGCCAAAGCCACCTCTTTCAAACGCTGAACTCCCGCTCAGCGGTGAGACTGCTTGGGCTGTGGAGCTACTTGGGCTGGCCGCTCAATTTTTCAGTGTTCCGAGAACCACCCCGATCACAAAAGGCAATTCTTCGGGCGCGGTGAGCGGCGGAGCGAGCACATCGATATCGTAGCGTTGACCTTCCACAATCAATGCCAACCGAAAGAGGATGTGACTGGCTCTGTAGAAATCAATCTGGTGTGGTCACGTGCATTTTTTCAGCAGCTCGGCTTGGGATGAATGAAAATTGTAGGGCGTGAGCACTTTGGTTTGCATTTCGCGCGGGTGACGGGGTGGTTTGGCTCGATCATTCGGCAGAACGATTCGCGAGAAACTGACTTTGGTGAAAGATGGCAGAGATCGGAATTGGCCGGCGAACGTTTCTGCGTGCTTTTGGTGCTGCGCTGTTGGCTCTACCCCAAGGTCCGTCTCCATCGGTGCTTTTTTCGGGACCTTACTACATCAATCGCGGAGTGGGCTTGGGATTTAAGATCCCGCCGAATTGGAGCGTCTTGACGGCTGCGGATTTGGGCGAAATTGATTGTTTGGCGATGTTCAGTTCGGAATTCAGAGCGCAAATCGCGGAATATGTTGACAACTCTCAAAAGCCGATTGTGGCGTTGAAGAGCGACCTGAATCCGGACTGCACGATCGAGATTTACCTCACGGCTCGCCAGACCGAACCGCACCCGCTTGATGAAATGTTCAATAACCTGCGATTCTTCAAGAACGGAGGGGCTCGGCCGAAAAAGAGCTTTTCCCCGCTGATGCTGAAGATCAGGGAAGACTGGCAATTCAATCGGATTGCGAGGGATAACTATCGTGTAAGTGGGTTGCCAACGGACTTCCTCATTTCGAATTGCCCTGCGACAGAGTACACCGCAACCTTCGATTTTCTCCCTCCGGCCCTATCCTCCGCCAAGCGGATGCGTTGCCGGACCGTCTACGTCATCCATCATGAAGTCGCCTACTGGATTCGATTATTAGACACTGCAGATTGCCTGGAGAGCTTTGATCCTTTTCTGGAGACGGTACGACTGATTTGAGTTTTTCGGCGGAATCATAGGGGTCAGGCCGGCTCTGTAGAAAAGCAAAGAGCACCAGAGGATCATGAGGTTGTGGGTCAGAACAACCAAGGCGAGTTGGGCAGTAGTTTGCGCGACGCCTTTTGAAAGGTCGCGAAGTGAGGCACCGACTCCAGTCCAATCAGTTGGCAGAGTTCTGCCGAATCATCGAGTAGTCCTTCCAGGCCTCGATAGTCCAACCCGAGCGAGGTCTTAAGCACCAAACAAGCAAACAACTGAGGCTGGGTATACTTTTTCGGACTGTTCCGATGGGAGTAGTCCGCTAGCTTCGCCTGGCCCACGCTCAGCGCGGTCAAGAGAATGTCTTTCGGTGATTTGCTGGTCGTATTCACGGCCCAGAGTACGAACCATCAGGCCGCAAAGTTCGTACAAATCCTGCTGTTTTCTACAGAGCCGATGTGACTCGTTTCTTTCTCGACAGTCCCGGCGACAAAGACGACGGGGATCTTGCCGACCTTCGCCTGACCAAGTTCGAATTGGCCAAGCCGTTTCTGGGCGGCAGTAACAAACCGGATGAATGCAGCCGCTTCGTTGCCAGCCGGTTGCGACTCATGGTAGACCCGCCACTCGTAATTTCCCCTCGTCGAACGAATCTGGTCATAGACTCGATCGGTCTCTGAGTCGCGGCGGGCATAGGGGTCGACCTTCCAGCATGGAGGTAGTCCCAAAGCCCTGCCTCCCTGGGGCTGGACGCAGCTGGCCAGCGCGGACCCAGTGCCCAAACCGGCGCGAATCTCAAGTTCCGTGTCGATACTCATCTGAGCCGATGCTCGGCTGACTCTGATCTTCTGCAGACTCCCCACGGGGCTGGGCGGGCCTCCAAATCCTCCACGTCATTGATCTCGCTCTCGCCGAAGGTGGTGACCAAATCACCCGGTTTCAGTCCGGCTTTCTCGCCGGCCGAACCAGGGGCGACTCGGGTAATCACTGCTCCAATCGGACTTTCGATCTCAAAATCCCGGGCCACCTCTGTCCCGGCTGATTCCAGAGCCAAACCGACCAGCCGCGGCATCCCGTCCAACCGCGTCCGCAATCTGACCGGACGAGGAAGCTTGATCGGGCTGTTTCGGACAAACTCTGCTTCCTCCTGATTGGCGGGAGCGTCGTCTCGGGCATGCCAGGCGGGAGCTGAGCGGCCGGAAGAGGGAACGGCGGAACTTCAGGCTGGGCCTGAACCTCGGGCTGAGTCTCGGGGCGCGCGGCGGGCTGGGCAATCGTACTCGGGGAAGGTGACTTGGGGGCGGGGACCGCGGCCCCTGAAAAGTCGATCCATTCGGGAGCGAATACACTTTGAACTTGGTCCCAAATGTTGTCCCCCGTGTGGCTGAATTCGAACTCGAATCCAAACAGTTTTCGATTGGGTCCACTGGCTGTCCGGCGAAACAAGGCGAAACAGGGATTGCTCGGTTGAAGACCGCTTTTCGCGCGGTTTCCCCGCCAGACGGACTTCCTCCGTGACTTGAAAGTCGGCCAAGCCGGTGTCGACGGATTGCGCAGCAGCGTCTACAGCCTAGAGCAGCCCCTGAATCGCGCCGTCGCTTACTGGATGCAGTACTTTTCCAGAAGCCGGTAGAGCGAGCGGCGGCCGATGCCCAGTGCCTGGGCAGTACGGGTCTTGTTGCACTGGTTCCGGCGGTAGACCTGTTCGACATGCAGCTTGTTGAGGCTGTCCAAATCGAGCTTGCTGCCGACTTTCAGTTCCGCGGAGACTCCCTGCTGTTCGCTCCCCTTCACGATCTCCTCAGGCAGATTTTCCTTGAGGATCTCATCCCCTTCAGCCAGAATCTTGGCCCGCTCCAGGGCGTTGTGCAGCTGGCGAATATTGCCCGGCCAGGTGTAGTTGCTGAGCAGTTCGATCACCGGCTCGGAGACTTTCCACTGGTCGCCGAGGAAGTGTTCAATCAACAGGCGAATGTCACCGTCCCGCTCACGCAGCGGGGGAAGATGGATTTTGAGGACATTGATTCGGTAGTACAGGTCTTCGCGGAAACGCCCTTCGGCCACTTCCTTGCCCAAATCGCGATTCGTTGCGGCGATCAACCGCACCTTAACTTTGCGCTCCTTGACGCTGCCGACCCGGCGAAGTGAGCCGTCCTCCAGCACCCGCAGCAGTTTGGCCTGGAGCGAGCCGGCGAGTTCACCGAACTCGTCAATAAACAGGGTCCCGCCGTCGGCGATCTCGAACAGGCCGGGCTTGGCCGCCGCTGCGCCCGTAAAGGCACCCTTCTCATGTCCAAAGAGCTCGCTCTCCAGCAGAGCCTCGGGCAAGGCCGCACAGTTAATCACGACCAGCGGCATTTCAGCCAGAGCGGAGCGCTCGTGGATGGCTCGCGCCACGAGTTCCTTGCCGGTGCCGCTCTCGCCTTCGATCAACACTGGCTTTTCCGTGACGGCGGTCTTGTCAATTAATCGAAACACCTCCTGCATTGCGGGCGATTCGCCAATCATGTTGGCAGGCGGGGCCGTGTGCTGAATCACATGCCGCAGCTGCCGATTTTCCTTGAGCAACTGGCTCGCGCGCCAAGCTTTCTGAATCAGCAGATCGAGCTCATTCAGCTTGGCAGGCTTGGTGAGAAAGTCGAATGCCCCCTTTTTAATCGATTCGACGGCGTTCTCGATCGTCCCGCCGCCGGTGAGCATGATCACCTGCAGTTCGTTCTCGCTGTCGCGGAGCTCCGTCAACAACTGCAAACCAGTGATATTGGGCATGTGAATGTCGACTACCGCGACATCAAAGACCTGGCTATTGACCAATTCCAAGGCTTCGCGACCGTCGCTAGCCGTAAAGACGTGATAGCCAAGCTTGCGAAAGTAGGAACTCGCGGCGTCCCGAAAGTCCTCTTCGTCATCGACAATCAGCAATTTGATTTGGTTGCGGTTGGCCAAGTTCATTGAATTCGGTCCCCGAAGAGTTTGAGCGAAAGTAGTGCTGTTCATTGCCGGAAATATTCCATGTTAACTGCTGACAGGGGGCTGGCTCGATCGAACAGGGAACCAGCGGGACAGAACCCGTCCGCGCCGCAAAAAAGATCCGGCTCAGGTCACGGCCAACTGCGGAGTCGCCACCGGTTCGGCCTGGGGCGCAGTCGCCCGAATTGCCAAGACCGGACAAGGGGCATGCCGAAGCACCTCTTCGGCCACACTTCCCAGGAGCAATCGGGAAAAACCGGTCCGCCCATGAGTCGGCATAACGATCAAGTCGACCTGGTTTTGGAGGGCATAGTGGACAATCGACGGAGCAGGTTGGCCGCGGACCAATTCGTGCCGATGCAGAACACCGGAAGAGGTCGGGGTAATTTGCTTCAGGGCCTGACGCTCCCGCTCAATCGCCTGATTGACTTCCGGGATCGCCGCGCCGCTGGAAGCTGGCAACTCGGGGACCGCAACGTAGAAAAACACCAACTCCGCACCGCACTCGCGGGCCAAGGCGGAGGCAACGCGCACGCACTCCGAGCAGGTTTGAGTCAGGTCGACGGGACAGAGGATTCGTTTCCAGTTCATCGCGGGCATCCACTGAAGTACGGGCAGAGAGAATTGTCAGAAGGAGCAGGCATCGCCGGGCCCAGAGAGTGCCTTGTCCCGGAATGCATCCCTCAAGTGCAACTGCTATGCCAAGCAAGTGCAGATGCGAGCCCACGCAATCGATGGGCCAAACGCGGGGAAAATAAGCAGCCGGAAGACTGGAACTAGACTTGGCACAAGGCTCGGCGTGCGTTTTCGCACGCTCCTGTGCGGCGAGGGGGCGAGAACGGAGGCACGCCTCCGCTGGACGCTAGTGGCCCACCGGCTTGGGCTGGTCGTGCGCCGGGAGCGAGATTGTCATCCGCGCGCCGCCCAGTTCGCTTCGGTCGACTTGAATCGTTCCCTGATGGGCTTCGATGATTCTCCGGGTGATGGCCAGGCCCAAACCAGTTCCCTTGGTCTTGGTCGTGAAGAAGGGTTCGAAAACCCGGCCCAGCCGCTCGGCCGAAATCCCGGGACCATTATCTTCGAGCGTCACTTGGCAAAAGGCATTGTCCGGGGAGCGGGCGATCGAGCAGCAGATCGCGCCCAAGGGACCAGCCGCATCAATTGCATTCTGCAGAAGGTTGGTCAGAACCTGATCGAGCCGATGTCGATCAGCAAGGATCATGGCATCGGCGGGGTGAGCGCAATTGACGGCCAAGGTGGTTCCATAATCGCGCCAACGCGTTTCGAGGTTGTACCAGGCGGTCGAAGCCAAACGCACGAGGTCTACCAGCTCACGATCGAGATTGATCGGAGCGGCGTAATTCCGCACTTCCTCGTAGAGGATATGCAACCGGTCAAGTGCATTCTGAATCCGGTGAGCCTGCTTCAACGCTTCCGGACGATCCTCGATATCCAGCAGCAAGGCCTCCAGGCAGGCATGGCTCCGTTGCAGCACGTTCCGGCTCTCGTGTGCCAGACCGGTAACCATTTGGCCGATGGCCGCCAGCCGCTCGGACTGCTGGACCTTCGCCGCGGCCGATTCCTCAAGCTGCCTTGCGAAGGATTGCTGGTATGCGTAGTCAATGATCGCCGCGTCCATGTCGAGCAGTTTATTGACGGCGATGACCGTCTCACAAAGCTCGTGCCGGGGCAAGTCTGAAACATTGCAAAGACCAGACGTAATGCCGATCCGAAGCCGGGTGAGGGCGGCCATGGCATAAGCCTGATTCAGGCCGATTTGCACGTGTCGGCGGCCGACGCGCCAGCGGGTCTCGGCAAAGTCGTCGTCGTAGCGGCCGGCAAACAGACTCGCAACCCAGCCGGCCAGCGTCCCCTTCAACCGCTCCACTTGGGGCTCGCCGCCGCTGATCACCCGAGCGGTAAACTCATGCGCGAGAATGGTGCTGTAAAAGTCCTCAACCAAACTGGACACCAGGGGTTCCACCTGAGGCCACACCCGACGGACCCGTTCCGCGTCTCGTTCCTGCCAGCCGACATACGATTTGATTCGCTCAAAGAAAACCGAAATGTCGACATCGGCTCGGTCAGCCAGCACATGGCTTTCGCGCGAATTCGGAACGCTCATGGAAATTTCAATCAGGCAACGGAAGGAGAGAGCGGAAGAAACCGGTTGACGGGCCCAAATCCTACCACGGAACGGCCTGAAATGGTCTCAATGAACTTCGTTGACCAGCCCTATTTCTTGTCGCCCGCATCGGCAGGACCGCGAAGCACAAGAACCGGCACCTGAGCCAAACGAACGACCCGTTCAGCCACACTTCCCATAAACAGGCGGCTCAAGCCCCGCCGACCATGCGAGGAAATGACGATCAAATCGGCGGCCACCTCCTGGGCATAATCGGTAATTGCAAAGCCGGGATCGCCGAAAAGCGTGATCAGTTCCAAGCCGGCTAATTCGGGATGTTCGGCGACCGTCTTGCGGAAATTTTGCGCCGCGTACTCCTGAATCGTCTGCTCCGTCACCGTGTCCCAAATCACAGTCGGTTCCGTCGCCGTCGGTATCAGACCAACATGCACGACCTTGACCTTCGAGCAGTCGGAAACCATCGCCATGCTGGTCTTCAGCGCCGCGAGGGCCATATCGGAAAAGTCCCAGGGTACGAGCAGGCAATTGCCGGTGAATTTAAGCATGTTTGGGTCCTATCTCTGCAAAGCAATCAAGAACTGAGACCGAGCCGCTCCCGCCTCGCCCACGCGCTGGCTGGGCGCTAACCCGTTTCCTGCCAACCGAAGCAAACCGCATGCCGGGTCAAAGTTCCCTTTCCTCCTCAGCCGACTACCCGCCAAGAGCCCCTGAACGAGCCCCTGACCTGCGGCTGTGCCTCGCCCGGCCGCGCGTGCGAGTGTGCGGATCGGCACGGAGCCCCCCTTGGAATCAAGCCAGAGCTGCGGAGGCCCCGGGGACAATTGCCCCGAAAAATAACTTTTCCAGCGTTAAGGCCCCCAGACGAATCGGTAAAGCCCCGACCGGCACCCGGTTTGCAGCAGTGGCTTGCCCAGCGTTTAGCCGAGTCGACGTCGCTTCTTGGCCAATCTTGTTTGGGCGGAAAGGAGTCCTTCCATGTCCCTTGTTTCCAAATCATCTTCCTCCGATTCATTGTTACCCATGCCAAGCCCCTCTGTCGCCGATGCGTCCCTCGACAAGCAAGCCCTGGCCCTGCAAGCAGCGGCTGCTCCTCGCGAGCGGAGTTCATTACCGCCCGGTGAGGCAATGTCTGAACCCGATCATTTCCTCGAGCTGCCAGCGACTCTTCCATCCGTCAAACAACCGGGTCACCCTTGTGCAGGGGAAGGACGCTGCTGTGGGGGCTGCAAAAATCCCAAGCGTCCCCTGCACGCAAAGGTACCTTCCTCCGAAAGCTCATCAACCGAACCCGTGGCGATTGCACTCGAGTCTTCTTCGGCAACCAGCCAAACCGCGCAGACGGCTTGAGCGGCCAAGTCGTTGAACCGGGATCGTTGGAGGTGTGCATTTGGCCGGCGACGTTGTTCGGCCGGCGCGATTTTTTGGCCAGCTCAACTCGGTGGAGCAGGAGTCGCGCTGGCTCGCATCAGGCAAAGCAGAGCGCGAGCTCTCGGCGGATCGAGGCTTCCCCACCCCGGCTTGCCGCCAGAGCGATTAAGATGAGTATCAATCGTGCATTTGTTCAGGACTGGTTGCGAGGCCGGCCTGAGTTGAAATAATTTTCGCAAACCGAAGTGAGCGTATCCAATGAATCGACGAATGGGTTTTGGCCTCTGTTTGCTCGGGCTGGTTTTGGCTGGATGGCTGGCGTTGTCAGGCTCCTCGATCGGACAAGAACAGGATCCGGATTCCCTTTCCCGCCGCGACTTCATGCGGATGAAGCTGAATTACACCCAAAACATTCTCGAAGGCCTGACCACGCGCGACTTCGGGCTGATTATCAGTGGAGCTGAGGAGGTGGAGCGAATCACTCAAGCCGAGGCTTGGAACTCAAATGACTTCGCCGACTACCAGAAAATCAGCGAGGAGCTGCGGAGCGTCGCCCAGCATCTGAAAAAGGCTGGCCAAAAGTCCAATCTCGAGGCAGCCGCGCTGCGGTACTTTGAACTGACCATGAAATGCATGGACTGCCATCAGTACCTGCGCAAAGCCGATTTCTAACGCTTCTTTACGGACCGGCACTCCGGCTTGGAACGCGGCTCAGAGCTCGGACGGGCTGGCGCGGCCGCACCGTTCCAGAAGCGCTGAGGGGGCCGAGCGCTCTGCTGTCTTTTGCGAATGTGAACTCAAGCGGGTTCCAGCTTGCTTCGGAGCGCCTGCTCCAAAGTCGCCAGGACCGAGCCCGCTGCCTGCTGCTGTCGGAGGACTCGCGTAGGCGCGGAAAGCTGCTGTTTGAGCTGAACAGTCAGCTCGAGCGGGCCGGCATCAAAACCGGTCGACTGCGGAATCGCGCGCTTCAGACGGCGAGCGACCGCGATGTGGATCGTTCCATCGCTCCCGGGCGGAGCGTCCGGGCCGAGGTGACCAGTAACCGCGGCGGCCCAATCGGCCTCGATTGTCCGCTGCAGGGCAGCGCTGGCCATTTGTGCTGTGACCTCTGGGGAAACCGCGGTGAAGGCCGCGATCAGCTGGGCATCCACCCCCAGCCAAGCCGTTTTGCTCGCCTCGCGGTAAGTGACCAGCGAGCCGCAAAGGCAACGGCTGATTCCGGGAACGATCGCCAATGAGGCGGCGACCAATCCAGCCGTGCAACTCTCCGCGAAAACGACGCGCTGCCCGTGCTGCAGCAGCAACCTCCCCAGTGACCGGGCGGTTTGCTGCAACTCGGCTGATAGCTGGTGTGGCTCGGCTGAATCCATGATTCTTCCAGTTCCGTGTTTCCGTGAGGAGAATTTTGGGCGGACCCTTGGGGCTGCCATTTGGGGCGGTGGCTGGGTCCAACCAAGCCCCGCGCGGACTGGGGTTCAAGTCGGTCCAAAGCAGCCTGCGGAGTATTGGCTGGCTAACGGCGCAGCCGGCCGGGGCAATCGATTATATTAGCAGCGCGGCCACAAACTCCGTTTTCAGCAGCAGGGGAAGCAACATGCACTTCCGGCATCAGCCCGGCTCCCGGTTCTTGACTGGCTTCCCTTTGGTCTTGGGGTTCGCCGTGTTCTGGTGCGGATCGTTTGCCAGAGTGGCAGCGGGACAGGACGACTCTCCTTGCGGTCCAAGTTCCCGCAACGGCCCGCTGGCGAGGTTGATTCCGCAGGATTATCAGGGAGCGGATTTTAGGCCCGCCTGCCGCGCGCATGACGCCTGCTACGGCTGTCCGGGAGCTGACAAGGAATCCTGTGATCGGCAGTTTCTGGAGGACTTGATCTGCGCCTGCCAGAACTCGGCTCACCCGCGGCGCTGTGAAGCCTGGGCGCGGAGGATGTATCTGGCCACGCGAGTCGCCGGCCGAAAGAGTTTCTTGCGCGGCCAGCAGTAAACCCTCGACTCAGCACGCCCTGAGCAAGACGCATCAGGCCGAATCGCCCTCAGGCTCGGCCGGACCACTCAAGGGCTGGAGCGATGAAATCAAAAATAACACAGCCCCATCATCCGCACACAGGTTTGTCTCGGAACCTGAGTGACGAAGTCTGGGGCTGTGCGTGGGGTAAACGCTGCGCGCTTCCAAGGCGCTTCGGCCAAAGCCGACTTCAGCAAACTACTTGACCGTTATTTTCCGAGGCTTGACCGACTCCGATTTGGGAAGCGTCACCGTCAAGACGCCTTCCTTGAATTCAGCACCTGCCTCGGCTTCATTCACTGCACAGGGAAGCGGGAGGCTGCGGCTGAAGCTGCCGAAACGGCGTTCGATGCGGTGGTACTGCTTGGTCTTGTCCCCCTCTTCCTTTTCTTCTTTTCGCTCGCCGCGAATGGTGAGCAGATTGTTGTCCACGCTGATTTCGATGTCTTTGCCAGCGACGCCCGGCAGGTCCATTTTCACAACGACAGCCTGTTCCGTTTCGCTGACGTCCATCCGGGTGTGGAACGGGTCGGGAATAAAGTCTCCGTTCGTATCGAGCATCGACTCAAGCATCCGGTCGAGGTCGAGCATGGAATTGGGCAGCCACTGGCCCAAGCCGAAGGGACTGCGTCGACGAAGTTGCGGTTTTGTGACAATTGTCTGTGCCATCTCAATTCTCCTTAGGGGCAGGAAACGCCGAGGCCGAGTATTTCCGATTCATCCAGAAACATCTTTCCGGACAATTTGGGGCCTCGGATACCTTGGGACCGAAACGCCTTGGGAGTCACGGAGGCCTCATTCGGCTCGGGGGCTCTCAGTTAGCAGAGCGACCACTCTGCTCACTCTCGATTGCAAGTTGAATGCCAAACCTGCTCATGGATGAGAAAAGGCGAGAACCTTGAAAATCGCCGGGCTGGGGAGTTCCAGCCGGAGCGCAGGTGAGCCCAAGTTGCACAATCGAGCCTTGCGCGGGCGCGCCATTCGGAGCCACTTTGACCCTGGGACTGGCGCAACGAACGGCTTTTTCGCGGGACCTCGAACTGGCACTCTTTTTGCTCTTTCGGGTTCTTCCGGTCGCAGGGCTACGCTGGCTGTAGCGGAACGTCAGGCGGCGACCAAGGCACTGTTTGAGAGGGGAATTTTTATGGCCGCATCGCTTGTTTGGCATGGCTCCGCTCCTCGCCCGAGGCGGATGCACTTCTCGCTGGGCTACTCCCGGGAGGCGGCCGATTTGGACGGTCATCTATCGGCTTACGGCAACTCCACCGGCAACTCTACCGGCAACTCGACGGCCACCGCCCCTCGCCTGAATCCCGGGGAGCTCAACGCTGGCCGCAGCTCGCTTCAGAACAAGTGGTCTGGCTTGGCTGGTGGCGATCGAATGGCTGCCGAAGAGGTGGCTTTCCCCCAGGAAAGCGAGTCCGCCAATCAAGTTGAAGCTGCGTTTCTCCGGGAATTGGACCGGCATCCGCACTTCCGCGGGCGCGGCGATTGGGTGCAAGTTCGCTTTGGCCAAGGGACATTGCGGCTCAGCGGGACCTTGCCCACCTTCTATCTGAAACAACTTGCCCAAGCGATCGCGCATCGGCTCCCTTCCGTTGTCCGCGTCGTCAATCGGATCGAGGTTCACAACCTTGTCAGCGGCAATCACCGGCTGGAAACCTGGAAGGTCAGCTAAACTCCAGTCGGCCCGAAGACCTAGGGCGGAACGAAGACCCTGGACGGCCCGAAGAAACTAGTGCGAAAGCGATTCCGCATCAGTCGGGAGTGCGCTTGGACTGCTGCTTGGCGTTGGCTGCCCGGACCTCCAGGTCATCGCAAAGCATCCGCTGGGGTGGAGTCTCGAGGTCGTCATACTGCCCTTCGCTGACCGTGGTCACAAACCCGGCAACGGCCAATGCGCCCAACAGGAGAGCGATCGGCAAGGCGATGAAAATGACACTCATGTTTTCAGCTCGCTGAATTCCAACTGGTTGAGATGCGCACGT
>Ga0315900_10005856_pt1 | contig 16736 bp, 31 predicted proteins | sample LakEriMetagenome_FD_203521 | JGI IMG/M metagenome (GOLD analysis project Ga0315900, IMG submission 203521) | Freshwater fungal communities from buoy surface, Lake Erie, Ohio, United States - Buoy 12 MA114 | ecosystem: Environmental > Aquatic > Freshwater > Lake > Lake biofilm | place: USA: Lake... | reverse complement strand
CCTATGCCAAAAAAATAGGGGGTCTTACGACCCCCCATTATGACTTAGGAAATGCGGTAAACCTTGCTAGGCTTGCCTTTTCCAAGACCCTTGCGGGTTCCAACCTCACGAATACGCGAGTTGATATACTTCTTGATGTAGTTAGTTACATCATACTTCTCACAACCATTGAGCGTAGCGACATCAGTAACAGTCCACTCGCCTTCAGGCAGTTTGAGATCTAGGGACTTCTTAGGGCGCCCCCTTTGCCCTTTTACCTTTACGGTTTCTTCTTGTGTGTTCATAATTTCTACCATTTGACCATCTTGGATTTTAAAATTGCTACGACCAGTATAAACTACATTTGTAGTTGGCGCAAGAGAATAGCGGAAAGGTGACCACGAATCATTGATTGTTTCACGCTTTTCGCCACGAACAAGCACCGAGCATTGGCTATTACGAAGAACAACGAGATTCTTCATAGTATCTTTGATTGATGGGATCTCAAAACGATCTCCCTCGTTTAGGTTTTGCAGTTGTACTGTTTTCATTATGTTTATATATTAAAGACTTTTTTCACTAAATGCAAGCATTATTTTTCTAAATCTTGCATTTTCTTTAAGTATTCATTACCTTTAGTAGTAAGGCGACGACCCTTGGCCGCAATCTCGATAAGTCCAAGTCTCAAAAGGTATGTTTCATACTCATTCTGAATGGCAGACTTTTCAAGACCAGTAGCGGCTGAGAGTGCGGTCAGTGAGCGACCCTCGTAACCATCAAGCGCCCTCATGATTTGGAGTTCACCCTCTCCAACGCCGAGTGGGTTGATACCAAGCAATTCACTCATCTTGCTCCAAGCATCCATATCAAAATCGCTGATTTTAGCGGCAGCACAATACTGCATGATATTTTCTTGAGCCATACGAACACTGGCGCGAGGATTACCACGGCAAGTTTTAGCAGCTTCGCTAAGAGCTTCATCTTGAATATCAATATCAGCAAGATTAATCTTGATAATATCTGCAAGATCATCTTGACTATAGGGCTCAAGCTGAATTGAACGCAACCGATCTTTTAGCGGATTATTCATCGCTTGAGGATCGGTAGTTGCAAAGATAAAAGAAATCTTTTTGAAAGGAAATTCTAGTACATAATCCTTATAATTGATATAGCCGATCATATTCTTGTCAGGATTCAATGCGGTAAGCAGTGCTTCTTGAGCAATCGGGTCGAGAGCATGGGCCTCATCAAAGAAAAGGGTGCAATGATCCTGCACATAAGGAATAAAAACATTTTCAATGAGATTATCCAGCTTACGAACAGTAGCGCAGTTGACCTTGATCATCGGCTTGATTTTGCCACCAAGCTCTTTGACACGCAAGTTTTTGGCAACCAGAGTTGCAAGCGCAGTTTTGCCAGAGCCCTTACCGCCAATGACAAGCATATGCGGCAAGATTTGAGTTGATTGAAACGAGTTGATGTAAAAAGCCAACTGACGCTTCACTTTATTCTGTCCCACAATATCGGGGAAGAAACTATCGACGTATTCTTGGTTGATCATGTCCCTACTATGGGATTTTTTTTGCTAAATGTCAAAGCAAATTTTTAGAATTTTTCAATCTCGATAACTGGCTTGAGACCAGAGTCTTCCGAAGAATCTTTCTTCTTCTGGACATATTTTTCGTCAAAACTTTCGACTTTGACATCAGCCGTAACATGATTAGCAACAGCTTTGATGGTTGCAGTATCAGCAGAAATCTTTGAGCCGTCTAGCCCAATCATTTCAGCATAGCGCAAGGAAACAACAACATTTGCAGAGGGTTTTAGAATCCTGTTAAGTTCGGCAAGAGATACTTTGCAGAAGCTAACAGCGCCAACTTTTCTACCACGTTTTTTCATATATTTTTTTTATTAGATTAAAATTTCAAGGAAGCTTTTTCCAGTTTCTTCATCATTGTTGATTCCGGCACCAAATGGAATCATTGTATCTTCATCAACATTAACACGAACCTGAGCATCGTCAGGAAGTAAGTCAATGATTTTCTTAATTTCTTTAACTGTTAGTACTTTCATTTTTTCTTATCTTGAGGTTTATTTATAAAAATGTCAAGTGAATTTTTATTAAAAATCTATTCCCATTTCTTGATTGAATGCAATAATTCCAGAAAGCTCTTTCTTGAAGTTTCTATATATATATTTGGCACACTCTTGTTCGCTTTTACCTAATGCTTTTTGAAATTGCACCCCAGATGATATATTTCCATCTAGCTCATCAATTGAAATTGAACTTGCCCATGCAGCACAGCGCTCTAGATTTTTAATATTTATTTGCACTGTATTATTCTGCGTTCTCTTCGTATTCATCCTCTGATATTTCCTCAATAATGCACTCGTCAAAGCCAAATGCATCAATCAGCCCTTCGTCAACAGCCTGCTCAAAAACATCCTCGTCAGAAATATCTTGTTTGTTATTTATATAAAACGTTTCGCCTGATTCTGTAATTAATTTATAATACTTCATTGATTAATTATTTCTTCAATTATTTGTGATATATTTCTCGTGTCATTTTTAAACATATTATAAAGTATAAAAATGATAAAAACTATTACACCTAATACCATTGAATATTAATTAATTTTTTTTATTCAACATCAGAGGCATCAGTTTGGCCATCATTATAGCCGTCCATATAGTCTTTATCCTCTGATTTTGGATTATATATCCCATGCAGTCCGTGACTGTGCCCGTCATTATAGCCATCTTCGTACATTTTTGTCATCTCTGTTTCAAACATATTTTCAATTGTTGTATTCATAAATTTATTCACCTTTATGTATTCTTATATGCCAATTAATACCCCCTATTTGATGGAAAAAAGACATTCCACCAAATTGTTCTGGAACATTTTCAGATTTAAATTTAAATCTGACATAAACAGGTTCATTGTTATTATTTTTACAAATTTCTTCTTCTCCCTTTTTCCATACGCTAACGCCATCTATAAAATCTATTTCAGAAAAACATTTGTCTTGCTCTATAAGCGTATCTAATTTTAATTTTTCCTCATTACTAAGCGGCAGTTCAGCAACTTCGTTATTAATTAAGCAGAAGGCATTGATATTGCTATTCATTCTGAAATAAATTTAATCTAATTTTTTGGGATTGTCAATTGATTTTTTAAGAAAGCCGAATCTTCTTTTAATTTTTTCATAAAATTTTTAATATCATTTTCTAAAATTTGAAACATCTCTTGTGGCTCCGGTTTGGCTTTAAGATTATAAAATTCTTGAAACATATTTAAAAAATAATCTGTTGCGGGGATTTCAATTTTAAGTTCATAGTCGCCGCTTGCGCCCAAAATTAAGTGTGGCTCGCCATAAAGGATTACATATTTTGGCAAATACTTTTCTAAATGTTTAGGTATTTTTATTTTTTTTTGGTTTTGCATTTTTTGAGCGCTGTTGTTTTTTTGGCTTTTTGCTTATTTTATTGCGTTTTGTTTTTTTATTATCCAAATGCTCATTTGTTGTTGGGATATTTAAATATGTTTGTATTTCTTTGCATGCATCCAAGTCAAGAGCTATATGTTTCCAAAATTCTTTTTGAACATAATCAAAATTCATTTCTTTTGATTGGAATATATACGAATCTTTCAAACTAAATATTGATTTTGCCACAAACTCTGCAAAATTTGAGAAATTATAAATATGATTAAAAGAATTTGCAGGAATTTCTTCATTTAATTTTGCGTGCTGATTTGGCATATTTGGGCTCATTAATACTTTTTCATGCTCATCTCTCCACATTTCTATAAATGAAAATATGCCATTCCTTATATCATTTTTTGATTTTGACCAATATTGATTTATCTGCGCTGGTTCGATATTGTCACCATTTATGAAATAAATTTGATGCTGAATCAAATATTTATTTTCTGCATTGTCTGTTAAAAATTCATGACCAGAACACCAATAGAAACATGGACTTACGGCCTTTAAGATAGCAATATTGTCAGTATCTTTGAATTCTCTTTTTGTAAAAACTATTGTTTTTGGCATAAAAAAGAAAAGAATTTTATGTTTCAAATTGAGATAATCTTGTTTTAAATCTTCCATATTAATAAGGCTTGTTTATTTTTCTTTTTAACTTTTGTTCGGCAACGTCAGCCGCCAACTCTGCATCTTCCATTAAAATATCATTAAAATCTTTTTCTCCGCAAAGCAATTCCCACTCTTCATCAGAGAATTGTTTTGCCCATTTTTTTAATGATTTCATATCTTTTTTAAGCATTAAATGATTCTTTTTTTAGATTTTGTTTTTTTGGCTTTTGGTATTTCGGCAATCGAATACGTGCCGATATTATTATCGGTTACAGAAATATTTGACGTATTACTATTAAAAAATCCATTTAAATTACCAGTGAGCACATTACCAGTGCCAATACTTGTTATGTAGCTACCGCTATCTACCGTATTTCCAAAATCATCAAGATTGATCCCGCGCATTTTTTTAAGAATATGCTGTATTTTTCTTAACAAACTGTCATTGCATAGCTTATTGTGTTCGGCAATTTCAAGTAGCGGTTTATAATGAATAGCATCGCCAAAAACAATATCTTGAAACTTTTTATTACCAAAGAATAGCGAAACTTGCCTTTCTTCGTCCAAAAGCGGAAAGAAAAAATTAGCCCAATTGCGGTCTTGAACTACAAGATGCGCGCATGATTGGTAATAATTTTCATTTTCTAAAAATTTTAGAGCAGCTTTTTTATCTTTACTTTTAAAGATATCAGTAATCACCTTTTCAATTCCGCCAAAATTTATTGAAGCCAAAAGTTTTGAAGGATTACTTTCAATAGGCAAAACATCTGTAACTTCTCCACCAATCTGATACACTTCAAGTGCATAATCGATTCTGCGTGGGCTAACCAATTTTTTAATTTTATCTGGCAGATTATTCCACCACTCACAGCTTCCTTCGGCCCATTTTTGCCCAAATTTATTTGCAAAATATTCCTCATCGATAGCATATGGAATATCAATTTGAATTTGAAAGCGGTCTTTTTGTGCCGGATCAATTGGCTCCACATCATAAATTTCATTGTCCTCATCATCGGCACTGTATGGGTTTACTCCCGCCCAAATAACTTTTAAGTTGGGAAATCTTTGGCCATTAAGAGATTTGAATTGAATAAGCTCCATGATGGCATTACGAATTTTTTTAACGCTACGATTATACTCATCAATAAAAATTGCTTCAACCTCATCATTCATATATGAGGGTCTAATAAATTCAAGAGTTGATCCAGTTTTTGTAATTTTCTCTTTTGGAACCCCAATAAAATCGACAAATGGATCGAGGGTAGAGCCAGAGAAGTATAGCCATTTTTTGGCTTTTCTGTTAAAAACTTCTGTAATAATTGCGGTTTTTCCGACCCCTTTGTGTCCGGAAAGTAAGACATTTTTTCCATGATCAAAGTAAAATTCCAACTTTTTGATTAAATCTTGCGATTTAAATGTTTTCATACTATTATTATGTTAATTTTTTATGTTTTTGTCAATTTTATTCAAAGTCTTGAAGCTTAAATGTTTTTGACTTTGCTGGAATGCATTCTTTATAATCCGTTGTTAAAAGAAATACCCAACGATTTGGATGCTGTGGGTAAAAAACGTTGGCATAGCCGTCAGTAAGAACAAAAATATTTTTTGGATATTGAATGCCTTCCTGTTTTACTATTTGCTGTATTTTATTTTCAATACATTTAAAAGATGTTCCGCCGCCGCCAATAACTTTATTGCTATCTTTATCTAGTTCATAAACCGCATCGTCAAAGCTAAAAAGCCGCACCTTGATCGTTTTAGGTATTGATTTAAACGCTTTATAAAAGCGCTCTTTGTATCCCCAGCATGACCCGCTAACATCAAGAAAGCAAAAGATATTCTGTTTTTCTTTGTCGTTTTTGCGATCCTCCGTATCAATATCGGATGGCAATAAAAGAGAATGGTCTAGCAAATTATGCCTACGATTTTTAATAATCCAATGGTTTGTTTCAAATTCTTTTTCGACTATTTTTCTTGCATATTTGCGAATGATTGATTCCCATTTTGGTTTCTTTTTGACAATTTTGTTTTCAATTTTGGCAATGATTCCAGCGGTTCCAGTTCCAGCATGTGCTCCATTCTTTTTCTCTTCCTTATTTGGCTCGCCAGTGTTCATATTTTGGCGATCTAAAATATTTTTTAATGTTTCAGCCTCATTCTGATCTAGGGATTCTACAAGATTGTTTATAAATTGATCTTCAGTTTTTTTATTAGGCAAGTTGCTGTGGTCATTGCATTTTGCTGGAATCTTAACAGACTTAATTCTTCCCTGTTTTTTAAATAGGGCATAGTAATATTCAAATGATTTTCCATGCTCTGCCTCTCCATTTTTAAACCACTTATCAACCCAACAATAATCGTTGCTTGGATCTATTTCTGTTCTATTAAATCCAAAATATTTTACAAGCCCCTCATTGATTGGTATATCTAGGCAAACATTTTTAGCATCATCGAATTCGCCATTAGCTCTAGCCCCATGCTGATTAATTAAATGATATGCTTCGTGAGCAATAACAAAACGCTTCTGGTTATCAGAGCATTTATCCCAAAACATTTTATTAATTTGAAAATTTAAATTATTATTTTTTTTATCAACGCCTACGCAAGCAGTCGGAACACTATCAGAAAATTCTGGCCTTACAAGCTCCCAGAATTTATAGAAAACTCCATGATGAGAAGTTAAAAGATGTGATATTTCTTTTTTTTCTGCATATGTGATTGGTCGGTTCACATTATAGATTAAAGTATATTTTGTTAAACAATCCAAGATTTTTATCATAAAGGGAAGAAATTACCCCCCTTGTATTGTTAACATATCCCCTACGCTTATGCCAAGCATCGGTAGCAGACAGCGAAGATAATATTTCAACTTTAACACCGCAATATTCTTTCAACATTTCTTGATGAAAGTGGCCTAATTTAATATACCTACTTTGACACTCTGCCCATTCATTTGGCTTTTCAACAGCCATAATCAAAGGCAAATCAGAATTTTTCTCCTGATCGCCATGAGTATACATTATTAAATTCTTGCCATATTTATAATATTTGCGATCCATTGAGCTATTGTCAACATTGACATGCTTGTCATTTTCGTATTTAATATACAATAATTCGCCAAGCATAAATTCGCTCACCCTTCCGTGATTGCCAGGCACAACAATAACATCAACAGGCGCAAATTGTTTTAACTTTTCAATTGTTTCGATAACAACTCTTCTGCCCTCTTTAAAAATCTTTTTAAATCTTGAGTCTGTGTCTTGCTGCGTTCCAGCTGTAGTGGTTCCCTGTTCGTTATCTATTTGGAAAAAATCTTGCCCAAATGGAAAAACAATTTTTGTAACCTCAAATTTAGAAGCAATGTTTAGCGTATAATCTACAGCTTTTGTAAGCGCCTCTTCTGCTAAATCCATATCGTAATTTGCCCCAGACTCTTCGTCCCATGCAAGTTTTCCCCAATGCAAGTCAAATAGGCCAAATTCTAAAAGAATATTTTCTTCTTTAAATTTGTGTTGAACTTTTACAGGGCTTTTCGCATATTCAGAAAGTTCTTTTTTAAGCGATTCGATATCCCAAATAAGCGGAGACTTTTTCTTTAATGTAATTTTATAATTAAAACCTTTTGTATTTTCTTCAACGGCATACCTGTCTACCTCCCAAACGTTGGTATCAACTTTACATTTGATTAGGGCATCCTCTAAAGATTTAGACGGAACCTCTACTTCTTTTTGTATTTCTTCTTGTGCCATAATTTAAATTAATTTCCATTCAACCTGATCAAATGCGGTTAGGTCATTGCCTCCAGCATAGCTAATTGCTGAGGACAGGTCTTGCTGTATTTCTTCAAGTTTTTGGCTATATGTCATACCATTCATGGGCATTGAAATTGTTTTGCCTTCAATATTTTTCTTGTTACCATTGAGCGAAGAAGCCGATCCAAAATAAAGTTTTTTAGTTGGGTCAGTTGGATCAACTAAAGCTGGCGAATCAATGCAGCGTGCAAACATGCTTCCACACATAACCATATCAGCACCAGCAACAAAAGCTTTTGCAATATCTCCATTGGATGAAATGCCGCCATCGCCAATAATCATTGGGGCGCGAATGCCACGCTCTTTAATTAAATGCTCTTTTGCTTTCTTTACTTCTTGAATTGTAGAAAACATTGGAGACGCAAATCCAGTTTTATTATAAGTAATACATGACGCACCGCATGCAATCCCGACTTTTGCAGCATCTACGAGACCAGCCATTCTAATATAAGCATCACCAGTTGCAATATTGCCGCCAATAATAAACATATCCGGATTTTCATTAGCTTTGTAAATATTAAGAAATCGCAGCATTTCTAATGCAGATTCGTGATCTCCATGTGCTACATCTATAGTTACATAATCTAATTTGATTCCGTACTGTTTTAATTCTTTAATTTTATGAATAAAATCGATATCGCGCTTTTTAATTCCGAGAGAAACAGAAACATAAGGTAGCGTCATCCCTTTAAATCGCGCTGATTGATAGATCCAATCAATAATCTCTTCATACTCATAAAAACGATGAAGAATATAAAAGTAATTATTTTGAGCAAGCCATTCAGCTTTTTCAAATGAAATACACGATGCCATGTTTGCGGGAACAACTGGCAATTCGAACTCCTTATTTCCAAGTTTTACTTTCGTATTTGCGTCTTTTCTGGACGTAAGATTCGAGTAATTCGGAACAAGATGAATATCTTTATAATTTAGACTTTTAGACATAACGAACTAGAAACCAATAGAGCTTATCAATAGATTTACGCAACAAGTTAACGGGTGCCAGTATAATTTTGTTTTTAACGAACCTCCAAAATTTGGTATGAAAAATATATTTATTATACCAAAGCTTTCTTTTCTCTTCAAAACCATCAAATGTTTCTTTTAAACGAACAAGCCTTTCGGTTGCATCTGTAATTTCATAACTTAAAACTTCTATATTTTCAACTTTACCATTCGTAAATTTAGCCAAATAATCTATGCTAATATCTATACCAGAATTTCTATCTTCCGAAGAATAAACAGTTTCATAGCAATAAAAGTTAAGTATGCCATGAAAATCTTGCGGAACTGTTTCTTCAGAGACAATATCCATATAGCCTTTAAGAAATGAACTATCATCATCTTTCCATTCGTATTTGCGCTTGCACCAGAAAAGATGGCCATCTTCATTCAGATAATAAAGATCTAACAAATTCTCTAAATCTTTGGTTTGGAACTCCTGATCATAAATATCAGGAAGAATTCCCATAATGTTCAAATAGTATTATTTATTGTAAAAAATATCAAGTAAATTATTTTTTACCAGAACATCCGCAACCAGAACGTGATGGTCTCCCAGAATTCTGAACAGCTTTGGCGTATAAAATATCTACAAATTTTTTAATGGCCGTAATTGGCTTGGCAACAGCAAAATAATACCAATTAGTGTGAAAAATGTATTTATTAGACCACTTATTGTTATTTTTTTCGTTTTCTTTTTGTAAATTTATTCTAAGAGATGCTTCGTTTATATGAAATGCATCAAGATTTATATTATCAAGCCTACCATTTGTAAATTTACATGAAAATTCTAGAATAATATCTTTGCCATTTTCTGACGGGGAAACGTAAACGCCAAAAAAATTAAAATTATCACCATTGATATTTAATGGTGTCAATGTTCCATTTTGTAAAACAAATACAAATCCAGCCTCATCAATAATAAAAGTTTCTTGACTCTCAGGAATAACAAAGTCTATATCTTGCCAATCTACTGATTGATCAATAACTTCAAGAGGTAATGGTAATGGATAGTCAATGGTAAGTTTTGGCATTACAAATTGAAATTCTTCTGTTTGTGTTTCTATTTCGCTCATAATAAAATTATTATACTTTTTTTGATAAAAATTTTCAATAAATTAATTTAAAAGCCTCAAGGGTATGCCTGAATGGTTTTCCATCAATATTGGCCACTTCTGTAAGCATTTTTTGAGCTATGTCTTTAATTTCCAATTGTGCGTCTGGTTTATTTCGCAGTCCCTGAAAATGTGCAAAGCTACGAAAATTAAACATAACATCAGCTACGATTTGGGCATTATATGGCCGGAAAAAACGAGCAGATTCTTTGGCTCTTTTTCTATTAATCCCATAATTTGAAGTTAAACTATCTATGCATTTATGATATAATTTAAGCCCTTGTTTTGTATAGTTATGTAATTCATCTACCCACTCATACGGCCAATCAATTGGTGTATAGTAGTTATCTTCTTTTAGTTCTTTATATCTCGCGCTTTCGGCATTGATTGATACACCAACCCTATGCTTTAAAAGATGAATATGGCTCGCAATATCGGTTTTTACAAGAAAATGAAGCGAAGACTTTTCAAATGGCGTGTGATGACCATTTGAAGCAAGCATGGATAGCAAAGCTGGAATTCTTTTCTTCTTATCTTCTGTAATCTCTCTACTTGTTGATGTCCATGCCGAGCAGGCGTGAGCCTCGTCAGAGCCATAATAGCCGATCAATTCTACCGAATTAGTGTGATTCATCAATATTAAATTCTGGAAGTTGTGGCTCTAAATATTCTTTAATAAATTTGATATTATTTTCAATTTTAATTAGCCTAATTTCGCTTGAAAGTAGGATAAGGAATACGCCAAGCATTAATCCTAAAATAATTATATCAAATTTATTCTTCATAAGCATCTTTATCTTCTTCATCTGTCAATTCTGAAACAAAATCTAAATGTGAATTTGGTGGAAGTGTAAATCCAATTGCCTGCAAAAATCTTTCAAAAGCATAAAGATGATCGCTTAATCCGGATTGCTGACTTATTTCCATATGAACTGTTGGAAATACCTGATCAGTTCTGTTGCTGCCAAAATCATCAACAACAGTATATGTGTGATGATCAGACTGTTTTACTTTTAGATTTGTCATATTTTTTTAAAGAATCAACCAAAACTTCATTGATAACTTCATTTACAGAAATATCGCGCTCGCAAGATTCTCCAATTAAAAATTCGAGAGTTTCACGATCCCACTCGCCAAGATCAATATCCATTTTAACAAATGGATCTAGTGTAATTTGACCAGTTTCTTCGTTTACCTTGATAGAAAGCTTTTGATTTTCTTCCCATCCCATCTCTTGAATTTCTTCTTCAGAGAATTGAATAAAAAGATCTTTTTTTTCTTGAACTTTTTTGGTTTTTTCCATACGTTTATTGTCTAATTATTTGAAGGTGCTGTCAATAAATTTCTGTCACTAATTTGTATTTTATAATTTTTGTAAAAATGGATTGTTTCTTCTGTTTCTAAATTTGAATGTAAAATTTGCCAAAGCAAATCAAGTAAAAGAGCGGCACAGTCTTCAAAAAGAAAATAGCCTTCGCAAGATAACCATTGTTTTACTTGCTCATCTTGCTGTGAGATATGATTAATATAGCCTTCTATATTTTTTCTTGCGGCTTTCCATCTTGGATCTAAAGATTCAATCGTATTACTTTTTAATAATTCATTCCTGAAATTAGGATCAATCATGTTTGCTAAATTAGTAGCAACTTGATTATATGTGTTTATGATTTCTTCCTTCATATTTAAGCCATCCAACTTCGCAAATATACCTACCTAAATATATGCTATATTTTCTATAAAATCTTGTTTTGATAGAAAAATATTTAAACTGAAATTGTTTATTATGCCAGAGTAAAAAATGATATTTGCCGAAATGTATATTCTTAATATTTTTCGTCATAATCTTCTACAAAAATACTTTCATTACTATTTTTCATTTGGTGAAACCTTTCCTGAGAAAGATTCATTTTGATAAAATCAAGAACATGCCCAGCTTCTTCATCGGTTAAATGAAATTCTAAATTTTCACCATCGTATTTGGAGCCATAATTAAAATCAAATTTAATAACAACATGAGGATCAAAACCTAAAAAAGATTTATCACTAAAATCAGATCGATATTCGATTTCTTCTTCTTCCATTGGTTTTACTATAATTTTCATCGCACAAAATATTTCAAATACTTGCTATTTTTATCAAAATATTCATCAATAGTCAAGAAATTTTTAGGCATCTTCCTCCAAACTCGTGAATTTTCATATGGGGTTGGATACCATTTTCTATAAATAAGAGCGTAAAGATATGAAAAAAGATATGAATTTGCTTTTTGTATATATTCTTCTTTGTTTATATCTAGGCCGTATTTTTTAATTTTGATTATTGTTCTTTTCTCGCAATCAAGCTCTAGGGCAATCGTATTGAAGAAGCCACGATCTCTGCGTTGTTCACTAATATTTTTTTTATTTATCCATGCTTCTACTATTGACAGGCTCTCTTCATCAGATACCCAAAGCTTTGAGCGTTCTAAAAATTGATCTAGGTGGCAAGATTCATGAACAAGAACATCAAGCCATTCTCTAATATTTTTTTTATTAGTAGCCACAACTAAATTTTTTTCATCAAAATATCCGCTACATGGAAGATTTTCTTGATCTACTTTATTCACAAAATCTAAATGAAAAAATATTTTATTCTGTATGCATTTATATGCAACCTCGCCAATCAATTTTTGTATATTTTTTTTCATTTAATTCTGTATGTTGTAAGTCGCCCATCACGAATTTTTGCATAATCTTTCAAATTTGTATCAAGATTCCAGCTTTCATATTCTGTATTCATAGCGGTAGCTGTTGGCTCTGGCACATAACTATGCCCAAAAACTTGTTTGCCGATATTTTTAGATGCATTAAATTCGTTATGATAATCAAGCCATAATAGTCCGCCAGTGTTGTCTTGACCTCCACGAGCAACACCAACAGCAGAAATTAAAGCATTTTGACGATATGCGACATTTCTAAAATTAAGCCATACATCTGGTATGACTTTGTCAATAACTTGATCTACAGTATGGCCGTATGGAATTTGACGATCAACTACTCCTGCGTGAGAAAAAATCCACCCCTGAGAGCGGTGCGCTATTTTGAAATTTTCAACGAACCAATCATCTTTAAGCCCCTTATCATAAAATACCTGTCTAAAAGTAGAAATTTTGCTTTTTGTAACTCCAGAACACCAATAAGTGACACTTGGTGCTACATTAGAATATCCGCTTTTTTTATTGTTATAAATATAGGCAAGATCATGATTTCCAACAAGAAAAACCATTTTTTTGTTTTTATTATTTTCCCAAACAAGATCTCTAACAAAAAGACAAGTGTCCTTAAAGCTTGAAACCCTTGGCGGCTCGTAAAATGAATCAAACCAATCTCCTAAAAATATTATTTCTTCTATTGAATTTGTATCTTCTATAGCAAGAATCTTCTTTACAGAGTTGATATCTTGATGAACATCAGGTATTACTAGGGTCGTCATTTGGCCACAAAAATACTATATTATTTTGATCTTTAAAATCGTCTTCAAAACGTTTTTTTAGGATTAACCAAGTATCCTCACAGCAATGAAGGCCAAATTTATTAAAATTTTCTATATAAAAAGTATATTCACTTAAATGTGAGGACATATTTTTTAGCGATAAAAAGCTATTTTCTAAAAATAAATTTTTAGAATTACCTGATTCGCATTGAAAATAGCAGGTTTCGTTTTCTTTACATGTAAACACTACAATGCTTGGGTTATAATTAAAAATTTTGTATTTTGGATGTGAAATTGTTCCATATGCCGAAGTGGGCAATACGTATTTTGCTTTTGGATTATCTTTTAAAAATTTTAAACTTATTTCCAAATTTGGTTGATACTTTTCCATAATTTCTTTTTAAGAATTAGCCAATTTAAAATTATAAATAAATTAAATTTTGCACGCCATGTGAATTTGTAATTCAATGGGTCAATAATATTAATTATTTTTATATTGTGCACTTATTTCCAGAATCTGGAAATTTTAGAATAAAGCCAAAGATTAAATTTGTTCCAAGCGGACTGCTTTTTTACAGGCTCAGATTTTTTGACTGTTTTCTTTTTTGCAGCTGCTTTTTTAACTGGCTTTTTTGATTTTATTGCTGTTTTATTTTTCATAATAAATTAACTTTGAAATCCTATTTTTGGTTTTTCTAAATTTTTAATATTTCCTATTAGTTCTTCGTCAGATTTAGCATAGAAAATATCTGCAAGAGTCATATTATCTTCGGCTTTTATATCCAAATCAAGTTTTTTTATTAATTTTTCTGCATTTTCTTTACTTAATCCCCCAAAAGAATATTCTGCTTTTAATCTTCCTTTCCGAAGTAAAGCTTCGTCAATATCTTGGCGATCACAGTTATAAGTAACAATTACATTTAATTTTAATACATCCCCCAAAATTCCATCGGTCATATTTAACAATGTTGACACGAGAGATGGCTGATCTGAAAGACTCCGCTTTGTTAGCGCCTTCTCGGCATCTTCAAGAATCAGAATGCAATCTTGTTTTTTCCTTAAAAGATTTAGAATGGATGGATTTGTAATTTCATCAATAAAAGATGTTGGAAAAAATATAACATCTTTTTTAAGTACAGATGCAAGATATCGAATATAGGTTGTTTTACCGGTGCCTGGTATACCATGAAGCATGTATAAACCAGAATGATTTTCATGTAACGATTTAATTATTTTTTGATTGACTTTTGGAAATTGATCTCCATAATTCAGTTCAATATCAAATGTTTCTGGTAAATGGATTTGGAATTTAGAAAATGAAAAGTTTCCATATTCCTGATTTACCATAAAAACATTTGGCTTATTATCGAGAACTAAAAAGTCTTCAAATTCTTTATTAACGCATTCATGGCTTGTTGGGTAATAAAATATTAGTTTGCATTTGTCGCGTTCACTTTTTGCATCACCAATGCTTACTTGAATAAAATTGTCTTTATAGAAATAAAAGCTGCCCTCTTCATAATCCAAATTTGGAAGAATCATCTCCCCGCCAATCATGAATGGCTCTTCTTCGCTCTCGTCCAGAAGAGCTTTTTCTATTTTTACCTCTTCTCCAGATTGAATCAGTTTAGCTTTGTTTTTTTTAAGATGATTTAATACTTTTTCAAGATCAAAAAAATCTTTATAACGTTTATAGCTTGGTGATGTGCCGCCATAAAGATTACAAATTAGCGGCATAGGATTTAAAAATTCAGAATGAAAAAGATGATAAGGATCTAGTTCGGTAAGATGCTCTTTTGGAATTTTGTATGTTTTGTCCATAAAATTAAATGGAGGTGACAGGGATCGAACCTGCTACCTTGACCTTGCAAAGGTCCTGCTCTACCAGATGAGCTACACCCCCTAAGATTGCGAGCAGTTTACCCGCGACTGCTCTGGGAAAACCACAACCATCGGAAAGTCGGCGCCTTTTACGAGATAGTCCCAAAATGGTGGACAGTGAGGGGATTGAACCCCCGACCAACTCGGTGTAAACGAGCCGCTCTACCGCTGAGCTAACTGTCCTATTCATATTAACAGTATACAATTTTTATAAAAAAATGTCAAATAATATGATATTAGTAAATAAATTAATTTTTAAAAAAATTCATGTCATCATAGTCTTTTTGCCTGCCATATTTTCTGGCAAAAAGGCGCTCTGGTGGAGAAATATTAATAACATCACCACATATATTCTTTTCAATATATTTTAAGTTTGAAAACTCGCCGTCGATTATCATTTCTAATTTAATTCCATTATTGTTTAAAAATGGTAATAGTATATCATCTTTTTTGATATAAATTTGGTATGAAAAAATATCGACAGGTCTCTTTATAAAATCTGAAATCCACCAAGATTCAGACTCTAATTGGTTTTCTTTTTCTATTTCAATTTCTTCGTATAGCTGCTCTGTCTGTATTGCGCTTCCATCTTGATTTAGTATTGTAATATATGCTGAATAATTTTTTCCTCGATTTAAAATTTGTGGAGTTTTAAATGATACTCGAAAATATTCGCCATTTATATCTTCAAATTGTTTTCCGCCAAATGGAGAACTTTGATTTGGTGAATGTATAACCCATGGGTTGCGAATAAGTTTTATTTTTTCATTATTTGTTTCAAATCCTCTTTCATTAACAAATTCTCGATCTATAAATTTTTTATTTACGTTATCAAAATTCGTTTCTGTAAAATCATTAAAAGTTATATAGTTAATTTGTTTTTGGCTTACATTAAATATGCATTCGCTTGCATTTTGTGAATGAATTGTTCCAGACGACGATGCAAAAAATTTTTCAACAAATCCTTCTGCTTGAAGAATTTGATTTTCATAAAAATAAGGCTTCCACTCCTTTTTTAAAGCCTCTATCCACTTACGTATTTGCTTGCCATTTATAACTAGGTCTATATCAAACGGTTCCCTGTATGCTTTTTCAAAAAGGGCAATTAGAGATAAGTGTCCTGTTAATAGGTAATTTAAATTATTTTCTTTTGCTGTTTTGACTATTGAATCAACAAGTGGATATAGGTCTGCTAATTTACCTAATATTTTTTCCGAATTTTCTCCATACATATTGATATATGGAATAAATTGTGAAAGCATATTATATACAGTATAATTTATGGATTACAAGCGCCATAAATCATAGTCGTACCGACTATTACACATCCAGCCCCTGCTGCTATACCCCATAATGGAGCAGTTACACCAATAGC
>Ga0315900_10005855_pt1 | contig 16737 bp, 12 predicted proteins | sample LakEriMetagenome_FD_203521 | JGI IMG/M metagenome (GOLD analysis project Ga0315900, IMG submission 203521) | Freshwater fungal communities from buoy surface, Lake Erie, Ohio, United States - Buoy 12 MA114 | ecosystem: Environmental > Aquatic > Freshwater > Lake > Lake biofilm | place: USA: Lake... | reverse complement strand
CCCGGATTTTCCGTTGCTGCCCGAGATGTTCCTGCGCATCGGCCAGTACCAGAACGAACTCGGTCTTCCTGCCCTGGCGCTCGAGGCCTTCGAGGCTTCGCGCAACGCCAAGCGCGACTATTGGCCCGCTTACCTGCACATCGCGCAGGTCTACACCCGGATCGGTCGCAACGCCGACGCCCTGCGCACCCTCGACGAAGGTCTGGAGGCGATACCGGGCTCTCCGCAGCTGGCCGAACTGCGCCAGCGCATCCTGGCCACTCCGGCCGGCAAGCGCGCCGCCTCTGGCGTACGCGATCCGGCAGCGCGGCCGCCTGTGGCCCGGGCTTCGGCACCCGCATCAGCGCCCGTGTCGGCGCCAGCGTCGGCGCCAGCGCCACGCACCTGAGACCCGCGCCACCGCGCTGTCCCCTTGTCGTCGGTCCGCCGCTCTTTCCTGCTGTCGATGGCCGACAGCTACCTGGGGGTCGTCCTCCAGTTGGCGTCGACGATCGTCATCGCGCGGCTGCTCACTCCGGCCGAGGTCGGGACCTTCGCGATCGCAGCCGTCTTCGCGGCGCTGGCCAGTACCTTCCGTGATTTCGGCGTCGCCGAGTACCTGATCCAGGCCCGGGACCTGACGCCGGCCAAGCTGCGCGCCGCGCTGGCGCTGAACATCATCGTCTCGTGGGCCATCGCAGCGCTGCTGGTGGTGCTGGCGCCGTTTGCAGCGGACTTCTATCGCGAGCCGGGCGTCGGCTACGTGATGTGGGTGCAGGCCCTCAACTTCATGCTCGTGCCTTTTGGTGCCGTCACCCAGGCCTGGTTCCGGCGCGAACTGAACTACCGGCCGATCGTGATCGGCAACCTGCTGTCCAGCATTGCGGCGTTTGTCGTTGCAGTGAGCCTGGCGTATGCCGGCTTCGGCTTCATGAGCCTGGCCTGGAGCTCGCTGGCGGGCATCGTCGTCACGGTCGTGGTGGCGATGTGGTTCCGGCCGCCCGAATTCCCCAAGTGGCCAGCATTGGCCGGGATCGGCGAGGTGTTCCAGTTCGGCAAGTTCGCCAGTTCCATCTACATCGTCGGCCAACTCGGGAAGGGGGCACCCGAGCTGTTGATCGGGCGCGCCCTGGGCACCGCGCCCGTGGGCATCTACAGCCGCGCCGGTGGCCTGGTCGAGATGTTCAACCGGCTCGTGATGCGGCCGGTGCTCCAGGTCTGCATGCCGTACTTCGCCAAGAGCGACCGCGAAAGCGGAACCCTGGTGCCGGCGTATCTGCACAGCGTCGGGTTGCTGACGGCCGTCGGCTGGCCGCTTCTGGCCTTGCTGGGCGTGCTCGCCTACCCGGCGATACGCCTGATCTACGGCGATCAGTGGCTTGCGGCCGTGACCTTGGCTCAGATCCTGTGTGCGGCAGCTGCGGTGGAACTGCTGCAGACCCTTTCGCGCGAGGCCCTGCTCGCCAAGGGCCAGGCGCGAAGGGCGAACGCCCTGCAGATCCAGCTGGTCCTGTTGCAGGTCACCGGACTGACCCTGGTGTTCCCCTACGGACTGGCCGGTGCCGCCTGGGGATGGATGGGCGCCAACCTGCTGGGCCTCGTCGTTGCGCAGTGGCATCTGGACCGTGGCATCGGGCTCGGGCTGGGGGCGCTGAGTCGCGCGGTGGTCCCGAGTGCGGTGATGGCCGTCGTCACGGCCGGCCCGCTGGCGCTGGTCGCCCAGATCTGGCCCATCGTCGAAGGCAACTACCTGCGCTGGGGGCTGCTTGGGGGCGCCAGCGGCCTGATGCTGTGGCTGCTCGCGGCCCGCACGCTGCGGCATCCGCTGTGGGACGAGATCTCCGGCCTTGCCCAGCGCCTGGTCCAGAAGCTGCGCGCACGCTGAGGGAGTTCGGAATCCGTCACGCCCGGGACCAGTGCATGCTGCCGGTGCGACCGGTTTCCGAGAGAGACTCCCAGCTTCGCCCGCTCCGACGACCGAAGCCGCCTGGACCCCGAGCCGCTTTCGCCCCGTAACCTGCCTGTGACCGCAACCCCTTCACGCCTCAGCCTGGGGCAGCCCACCTGGCCCGCCGCGGATGGTCAGCCCGCACCGACGACCTGGGACGACGCGGTGGTCCGCTTCGGCCCAGAAGGCGCAGCCGTACGAGCACAGGGCGGCTTTGCGGTCTCGATGCCGCTGGCCGACGGCCGCTGGTTCCTGGCCATCGACCGCTTTGCCGAGCGAACCCTGTGCTGGAGCCTGGTTCCTGGCGACGGCTTTCGCGTGGCCGAACGGGCGGATGCGCTGGGAGCCGCGACGCTGCAGACCCAAGCGGTCTTCGAATACCTCTACTTCCACGCCATCCCGAGCCCACGCACGGCCTGGGACGGCGTGCAGCGCCTGCCGCCGGGACACTGCGCGGTGTTCGATGGCGGGCGTGTCGACGTCAAGCCGTACTGGCGCGCCGACTTCACGCGTCGTGCCGGCGGGTCGCAGCCGAGCTTCGAGCAATGGAAGTCGAGATTCCTCGAGGCCTTGCAAGGTGCCGTCGCATCGCGGCTGGACGGCAGCACGCCGGCGTGTTTTCTCAGTGGCGGAACCGACAGCTCGACGGTCGCCGGAATGATGATGCGAAGTGCCGGTCGCGCGGTGACGTATTCGATCGGCTTCGACGCAGCCGGGTACGACGAGATGGCCTATGCGCGGATCGCGGCCAAGCACTTCGGCGCTGAACACCGCGAGTACTACGTCACCCCAGACGACCTGGTGGCACGGATTCCCGAGGTCGCGGCCTTCCACGACCAGCCCTTTGGCAACAGTTCCGCGCTGCCCGCCTACTGCTGCGCCCTGCGCGCCCGGGAGGATGGCGTGACCCGGCTGCTGGCCGGAGATGGTGGCGACGAGCTCTTCGGTGGCAACTCGCGCTATGCGATGCAGCGCATCTACGGCTGGTACGAGGGCATACCGGCGTTCGTGAGGCGGGGCCTGATGGAGCCGTTCTTCGGGCTGGCCTCGGTGGCGCGCACGCCGATCCTGAAGAAGGGCTCGAGCTACATCCGCGACGCCAAGGTGCCGCTTCCGGATCGGCTGCAGCACTACAACCTCTTGCGCCGGCTCGGCTTTGCCGACGTGCTGGAGCCCGGTTTCCTGGCCGCGATCTCGTCCGAGGCACCGCTGGCGCAGCAGCGCGAGGTCTGGCGGGCCGCCAAGGCCGATCACGCCATCGACCGCATGCTGGCCTACGACTGGCGCTACACGCTGGCCGAAAGCGACCTGCCCAAGGTCAACGGCAGCACGCGCCTGGCGGGCGTCGAAGTCGCGTATCCGATGCTCGACGAGAAGCTGCTGGACATCGCGCTCGACCTGCCGCCGGACTACAAGCTCAAGGGCCTGAAGCTGCGCTGGTTCTTCAAGGAGGCGCTGAAGGACTTCCTGCCGCCGGAGATCATCGTCAAGCAGAAGAAGGGCTTCGGCTTGCCGTTCGGGGTCTGGGCCACGCGCCATGCCGGGTTGAAGGCCCTGGCGCTGGAGTCGCTGCATGGCGTGGCCACACGCGGGGTCGTGCGGCCGGCGTTCGTCAAGGACCTGGTCGAACAGCGCCTGCCCGAGCACCCGGGCTACTACGGCGAGATGGTCTGGATCCTGATGATGTTCGAGCAATGGCTGCGTCATCACGCGCCCGACTGGAAGTTCCAGCCGTGACGGCGCTGGTTTCGGTGGTGATCCCGACGTACAACGTCGAGCGCTACATCGAGCAGACGCTGCAGTCGGTGCTGGCGCAAAGCCACCGTGCGCTGGAGGTGCTGGTGGTCGACGACGGCTCGAGCGACCGCACGCGCGATCTGGTCGCGGCCGTGGCCGCCGCCGACCCCCGGGTCAGGCTCGTCACCCAGGCCAATCAGGGGGTGTGCGTGGCGCGCAATCGCGGCCTGGCCGACAGCCGCGGCGAGTTCCTGTGCTTCCTGGACCACGACGACTGGTGGGCGCCCTGGAAACTGGCCGAGCAACTGGCCGCCTTCGACCGCGTGCCCGATGCCGGGGTGGTGTTCAGCGACTTCCTGAACTGGTTTCCGGGTGACAGTGGATTTGCCGAACCGGCTTCAGTCTTGCCGACGCTGGAAGGCGTGCCCGCGCATGACCCCGAGTTCAGCGGCTGGATCTACCACCAGTTCCTGGTCGACTGCTGGGCCCTCACCAGCACCGCGATGATCCGTCGCTCCGCGCTGGACGCTGCGGGTGCTTTCGATCCTGCGCTGCCGTACTCGGAGGATTGGGACCTGTGGCTGCGTCTCTCGGTCCAGGTGCCGTTTGTCAAGCTGGCGGCCGTGTCGACCTTGTACCGCCAGCATCCCCACCAGGGCAACCGCAAGCTGCGCGAGGTGGACTTCCGCACGCGGCTCCTCGAATCCGCGGCGGCTCGGCACGGTCTGGCCAGTCGGGATGGCCGAACGCTTGAGCGCAATCGGTTTGTGCAGAACCTGGCCCGTTATCACATGCAGTTCGGACTTCATCACCTGGAGCATGGCAAGCGTCGGGTGGCGATCGGAGCCTTCGCCCGCGCCTGGCGCCACCACCCGGCGAGGCTCAAGTACGGCGCGCTGATCGCGGCGGCGGCCCTGGGCTGGAGGCCCCGCGCCGCAGCGCCCGGCAGCGCGGCCTGAGGCGCATGCCGGTGGTCCGTCCGGCAATGGCCGAAGTGCGCCGCCAAACCGACACATCTTCACCCGCTGGGCCGGGTCGCCACGGGGCAAGATGCCGAGATTCAGCTTCACTGCCCCCACCATGACCACGCCTCCGCACGTCGACCCGAACAGGCGCGATCTGCTGACACGCAGCGTCTGGACCTTGTCGATGCTGACGTGGCTGGCCGCCTGCGGCGGTGGCGGCGGCAGCGCCGATGCCAATGCGGCGGCTGCTGGGCAGCCACCCGCGCCGACACCGTCGCCATCGCCCGCGCCTTCACCGTCGCCGACCCCGGCACCGGGCCCCTCGCCGACGCCGGCGCCGACCCCCGGATCGTCACCGGTGCCGGCTCCGCCGCCTCCGCCGTTGCCTCCAAGGCCGGCCTCGGCCGCCGTCAGCGGACCGGCACTGCGCCTGACGGGAAGCCTCTGGGCGCCCAACACCGATGCGCAGCAACAGGTCCTGGTGTCGGACTTCGATCAACTGCCGATGAACCGCTGGCTGGCGGTGGACACGAACACCCTGGACGACATCGTGCCGCGGCCCCGCTACGCCACCAAGCTGGGCCAGCCCGACGGATCGCCTTCGATCATCAATGCCTGGTGCGGAGCGGCCTACGACTATGTCGACCAGGTGATGTACCTCTCGGGCGGTGGCCATGGCGACTCGCACCTGTGCGAAAACGGCGTCTACAGCCTCTCGGCTTCGACCCTGAGGTTCGGCGTCGTGCGCGAGCGCTCACCCGTCTCGGCCGCCCAGCGCTGGGACACCGTGAACCGGCGGGCCATTCCGGTCCCGAGTGCATCCGATCCGCTCAACGAGTCGGCCGACATGCCACTCGCCGACGGCACCCCGGGCGCCAGCCACACCTACGACTCGCTCGACTGGGTGGCGCCCAACGTGGCCGGCAACCGGCGCGGTGCCCTGCTGATGTTCAACATCACCAAGTCGGTTCTGGACCTCGACACCGGGCGCTACGACACCGCGCACTTCGACGGAGATCTCGGCATCGACATGTCGTACCGCATCGTCGTGATGGACGGCTGGAACGCGATGCATGCGCGGGCGGACTTCTTCTACCGCCATTGGGACTTTGCACCCACCAGCCGCAGTGCCACGGTCTGGAGCGGCGACAGCCGCAGCCGCTTCCTGCGCCAGTTCGAGTCGGGCCGGCGCGTGGTCTACAACCACAAGACCATGATCCGCATGCCGCAGCGGCGCGAGTTCGTGGTCCTGGCCGCGCCGGGTGGATCGTCAGGGTCCGTGCGCGTGCGTCTGGGCCAGGCCATGGACTCGGGCAACCGCAGCAACTGGTCCGCATTCCACGACGCCATCGTCCTGACATCGGCCGATGGCTCGCACCGCGACTTCGACACGGCAGCCCACTGGCTGGACACCTCGCCGGAAACGCCTCTGTTCGCGGCCGGTGGGACCTACGACCACTGGGGTCAGTGCCTGTGGCTGCAGAGCAATCTCGAAGGGGGCCCGCTGTATCGACTGAGCGGACTGGACGGCAGCACCTGGCAGGTTGAACGCATCCGCGACGTGCAGGCCCTCAGCACCTCGATCAACGGCACCTACCACCGCTGCCAGGTCATCGTTCGCGGCAGCACCCGCTGCCTGCTGCGGGTCACGTCCACCACCGGCCGGCCCGAGGTCTGCCGCATCGCGTGACGGAGCGGGCTCGACTCAGGCCGGGCTGCTGACCGCCCGTTGCTGCGGCCGGCCTTCACCCGCGCGCCAACGCTCCAGCAGCGCTTCCTCGCGGTCCGCCGCGAGCCCAGGCCGCGGACGTGGGGGTCCAGGAGGCGGCAGGGCGCCTGCAGCGTGCCATTCGTCCAGCCAGGCCAGGGTGTCGGCCACCGTCTGCGCAAGCGGCCGGCCGTTGAGCCCGCTGGCCTTGGCACGTGCGATCGGTGACCGGTGCAGGCCGGCCATGGCCTCGGGCAGCCACAGCGGCCAGTCGGCCCAGGGTGCGACGCCCGCGGCCTGCGCCCAGTCATCGTCGGCCCAGCACCACTGCGCCTGTGGGTTGGCGGCCACGCGCAGCGCCTCGAGCCAGCTGCGATAGGTCTGCGGCTCGTCGGCGTCGGTCGGACCGGTCAGGTTGAAGGCGCCGGTGGTCCCCGCCGAACCCTGAACCAGCATCCAGGCCGCGAGATCGCGCGCGTCGATCCACTGCACCGGGGTGCCGGTCGATGCCGGCGCGAGCACATCGCCGCCACGCCGCAGGCGTTCAAGCCACCACGAGAAGCGACCGGTGGGGTCGTGCGGGCCGACGATCAGCCCCGGACGCACGAGCAGGCAGGCCGCAGGCCCGAAGGATTCGAGCGCGGCGGTTTCGCAGGCGGCCTTGAGTGCGCCGTAGTTGGCGCCGGTCACGGTGTCGGGCTCAGGCTCATCGGCGGGCAGCCTTGCCAGCGTGCCCAGCACCTCATCGCAGCCGTCGGCCGCTTGCGGATCGGCGTAGGCGCTGATCGACGACACGAGCTGGTAGCGCCCGACCCGCCCGTGAAGCCAGGACGCGATGCGCCGAACCTGTCGCGGGAAGTAGGCACTCGTGTCGATCACGAGCTGCCAGTGCCGGTTGCGTGTCAACGGCGGCAGCTCGAGGTCGCGGTCGGCCAGCAGAGCTTCGACGTCGCCGCCAAACAAGCCGGGGCCACTCTGGCCCCGGTTCAGGATCGTCACCTCATGCCCGGCCGCAAGCGCCTGGGTCACCGCGTGGCGACCCAGGAAGCGTGTACCGCCGAGGACGAGGACTCTCAGATGCTTCTCAATGCACCGCCTGGCGGCGGCGTGCGACAGCGGCGACTCCGGCCAGACCCAGGGCCATCAGCGCCCAGGTGCCGGGCTCCGGCACCGGGGTGATCCAGGCGCGGATCTCACCGCCGCCAAACTGCGGGCTGGTGTGGATGTTCAGGTAGGCACGGCCGGATTCGAACGCGGCGAGCATGGCGTCGCGCGCCCCGTTGGCGGTGCCGCCGTTGTTGTTCAGGAAGCTCAGGCCGTAGACGCTGTTCAGCCCGAGGTTGAAGTTCTGGCTGTAGGTTCCGCCCTTCACGCCGACGGGGAAGTTGATCAGCGAACCGCCCGCGCCACCGGCCAGTGCGACGCCGGCGTTGCCGGCGTTCGCCGCTGCCGTGCAGCAGTGGATGTGGGCCACGGTCGTGGTGCCCGACAGGCCGGCGAAGGTGGTCGTGATCGCCAGCGTGTTGTCGTGCTCGTCGTACTCCATGTACAGCGTACCGCTGCCGCTGCGGCCGCCGCCGCCCTCGGTGACGTAGGTGCCGGCATAGGCCTGGACGTGCGCCAGAGCAGGCGCACTGGCCGCCATTGACAGGGCAGCCGCAGCGGCCAAGGCCAGGGCGTGGGGACGGTTGAACATGGACAGACTCCTCATGAGTGCTCAGGGTTGGGCAGGAACGACCGCATGCTGTTCCCGCAGCGGGCACGAAACATCGGGTTATCTCCTAGCAACCATCGCGACCCCCCTTGAATCGAGGGGTCCGTTTGCAGACCTCAAACCTTCACGAAGAGCGCGTGATGGGCCTCGCGCAGCAGGTTCTTCTGCACCTTGCCCATGGCGTTGCGCGGCAGTTCGGTCGCCACGACCACCGCCTTGGGGACCTTGAAGCCGGCGATCCGGCCTTTCAATGTCGCCTGCACTGCGGAAGGGTCGAGTGTCGCACCATGACGCGCCGTCAGCACGGCGACCACGGCCTCGCCGAAGTCGGGGTGCGGCACGCCGATCACGGCGGACTCGGCGACGCCGGGGATCTCGTTGATGAAGCCTTCGACCTCGGCCGGATAGACGTTGTAGCCCCCGGTGATGACCAGGTCCTTGCTGCGGCCGACGATGCTGAGGTAGCCGTCGTCGTCGAGCCGGCCGACGTCGCCGGTCTTGAACCAGAGGTCGGTCGTGAAGTCGTCGGCGGTCTTCTCGGGCATCCGCCAGTAGCCCTTGAAGACGTTCGGTCCGCGGACCTCCACGCCGCCGATCTCGCCGGCAGCCAGCGGCTGGCCGCGGTCGCCGACGATGCGCAGGCCCACACCCGGCAGCGGCGGGCCGACCGTGCCGCCCCGGCGGGCGCCGTCCGGTGCGTAGGGGTTGGAGGTCAGCATCACGGTCTCGCTCATGCCGTAGCGCTCGAGGATGGTGTGCCCGGTGCGCAAACGGAACTCGCGGAAGGTTTCGAGCAGCAAGGGCGCCGAGCCGCTGACGAACAGGCGCATGGTCGCGCAGCGCGCCGCGGTCAGGCCGGCCTCGGCAAGCAGCCGCACGTACAGGGTCGGCACGCCCATGAACACGCTGGCCTCGGGCAGCCGTGCCACCACCGTGCCGGCGTCGAAGCGGTCGAGCCAGAGCATCTTCGCGCCGGCGCGCAGCGCACCGTGGCTGGCGACGAACAGGCCGTGCACATGGAAGATCGGCAGCGCATGGATCAGCACGTCGCGTCGCTCGCGCGGCAGCTCGCGGCCCTCCCGCCAGTGCCAGGTGCGGTGCAGCACCTCGGCATTGCTGGCCAGGTTGCCGTGCGTCAGCATCGCGCCCTTGCTGCGCCCGGTGGTGCCGCTGGTATAGAGGATCGCGGCCAGGTCGTCCACGCCACGTGAGACGACGGCGTGTTCCCGCGGCTGCCAGGCGGCGCGGTCGAGCAGGGTGCCGCTGCGATCGTCGCCCAGCGTGAAGACGTGCTCGACGCCGGCGGTGAACGCCAGACGCGAGATCCAGCCGAACTGCTGCGGACGGCACACCAGCACCGCCGGCTCGGCGTTGCCGATGAAGTAGGCGAGCTCGGCCTCCTGGTAGGCCGTGTTGAGCGGCAGGAAGACGTGGCCGGCGCGCAGCACCGCCAGGTACAGCAGCAGCGCCTCGACGCATTTGTCGACCTGCACCGCGATGCGCGACTGCGGTGGCAACTCCAGGCTCGCCAGAAGGTTGGCGAGCATGGCACTGCCTTCGTCGAGATCGCGCCAGGTGTAGTAGCGCGGCTCGTGAGCCGATGGCCCCACGACCTCGATCGCGGTGTCGTCCAGCGTCCTGGGGAAGCCGCTGCGCAGCAGCCCGAAGAGGTTGGCGTCTTGCCCCATGCCGCGTGTCACCCCGGCCGTCAGTCCAGCTTGGCGCCCGAGGCCTTGACGACCTCGGCCCAGCGGCGCGTTTCGGCGGTGACGAACTTCGCGAAGTCGTCGCCCCAGAGGTTGGGCGTCAGCGCGCCGAGGCCGGTCCACGCCGCCTTCAGTTCGGCCGAGTTCAGCGCCTCGCGCAGGCGGGCCTGGAACGCTGCGACGGCCTCGCGCGGCGTGGCCTTGGGCATCCACAGGCCGTACCAGGTGGCCACGCGGTAGGTCGGCAGGCCGCCTTCGGCCGAGGTCGGCACCTCGGCGAAGCCCGGCGCGCGCTGCTCCGAGGCGACGGCGATGGCGCGCAGCCGCCCGGCCTTGATGTGCGCGGCCGACGAACCCAGGCCGTCGAACATCATGTCCACCTGCCCGGCGATCAGGTCCTGCAGCGCCGGGCCGGCGCCCCGGTAAGGGATGTGGGTGATGAAGGTCCGGGTCTGCAGCTTGAACAGCTCCCCCGCCATGTGATGCGAGGTGCCGTTGCCGGCCGAGCCGTAGTTCAGCCGGCCCGGGTTCTTGCGGATGAATTCCAGCAGTTCGGGCAGCGTCTTCGCTGCCACCTTGGTCGGGTTCACGACGATGACCTGCGGCACGCTGGCCACCAGGCCGACGGGCACGAAGTCGGCATCGAGCGTGTAGTCGAGCTTGGGATAGAAGCTCGGGGCGATCGAGTGGTGCACGGCGCCCATGAAGGCGCTGTGGCCGTCGGCAGCGGCCTTGGCCGCCAGCGAGGCGCCCACGGTGCCGCCCGCGCCGCCCTTGTTGTCGATCACGAACTGCTGGCCCAGCGCCTTGCTCATCGCCGCGAACAAGGGCCTGGCAAAGGCATCGGTGCCGCCACCGGGCGGGAACGGCACGACGATGTTGACCGACTTGGCGGGCCAGGCCTGGGCCCGGACGGCCCCGAGATGCGGCGCGAGGGCGGCAACGCCGGCCCACTGCAAGGCGCGGCGGCGGGACAGGGCTCGGGCGGCAAGGTTCATCGACGTGTCTCCTTTTTTGGGTATCGCCGGAATGCTAGGCCGGACGCACACGACCTGAAGGCCGTGGGGGCGAGGGTTTGCCCCAGACCTGCTTCGCGCCTCAGCCGTCCTTGTTCAGCAGCGCCTGCAGCCGCTTGAGCTTGGGCGTCACCACCGGCACCGTCAGCATCGTGCTCGCCACGGCCATCAGCAGCAGCGCGGTGAAGGTGTTGGCCGTGATGATCTGCTTGTCCAGCAGGATGTTGGCGAAGATGATCTCGATCAGCGCCTTGGTCTGCAGCAGCCAGCCGATGGCGCTGGCCTCGCCCGGGGCCCAGCCCTGCAGGCGTCCGGCGATGTGCACGCCGATCAGCTTGCCGCTGACCGACGCCAGCAGCAGACCGGCCGCCACCGCCAGAACGGCCACGCCCCCCAGGCCCCATTCGGTGCGCAACCCGGTCGAGAGAAAGAACACCGGCATCAACACCAGCAGCACGTTGGCGCGCAGTGCATCCAGCTCAGGCAACGTGAACCAGTCGCGATCCAGCACCGCGCCAGCCAGGAAGGCGCCGACCATGTAGTGCAGGCCGCACCAGTCGGCGCCGAGGGCGACGAGGGCCAGCCAGGGCAGCATCAGGAACCAGCGATCACGCTCCGGCAGGCGCACGAGCAGGCGCCGGAACTGCCAGGCGGCGAGTGCAAACACGACGACAAAGACCGCCTGACGGCCGATGCGCGCCCAGTCCAGCAGGATCACCGCGAGCACGGCCCAGATCAGGATGTCGTCCAGGCTGGCGTAGCGCAGGATGCGCTGGCCCAGCGGCCGACGCAGGATGTCCAGCTTCTCCATCAGCAGGATCAGGATCGGCAGCGCCGTCACCGCGCAGGCCATGCCGATGCCGGCGACAAACTGCCAGGGCTCGGCCCGTGCGCCCATCCAGCCCTCGCCCGGCAAGGCGAGGATGGACATCGCCAGCACGCTACCGAACAGCAGCGGCACGAACAACGCACAGCCCGCGGTGATGGCGCTTTCGGTGCGGTGTTTCCACGCCGACTTCAGGTCGAGCTCGATGCCGGCGATGAACACGAACAGGCTCACCGCCCACCAGGCCACGCCGTTGAGCGACTGCACGACCGCGGGCTTGAAGATCGCCTGGTAGACATCCGGAAACGCTTCGCCCAGCAGGCCCGGACCGAGCACGATGCCGGTGACGATCTGCACCACCACCAGCGGCGCCCAATAGTCCGTCCGGAACACCCGCCACACAAGATAGGGCACCAGGAAGATGATCACCATCGCGACGAGGAACCACTCGGTCGTGGTGATGGCGGGGACGAGGTTGGAGTTCATCTGAACGGAAGCTGAAACCGAACGGGCAAACCCCGAATTGTGTTTGCCCGCGCAGGACTATCGTGCCCGTGGCTTCCGACCCAACCGACGAGAACATCCCGAGGAGCAGAAGATGAACCGCACGACCCACACACTCAGCACCCTGGCCGCCGCCGCATGGCTGGCCAGTTGCGGCGGTGGCAGTACCCAGGTGACCGTTGGCGGTGGCGACTACGCCGTCAACACCCGGCCATCGTTCGTGGCCGGCACGCCAGCGACCCTGCAGTACGACGGCGCCGCCGACGATCTGCTCACCGCCGGCCTGGGTCGCGCCGGTCTTGCCGGCGCCGCACCGACGCTGAGCACACCGGCCACCGCGGCCGAGTTGCGCAAGCTGGCGATCCACACCAACTACCGCGCCATCGTCGACATCAACGCCGCGGGTGGCTACGGCACGCTGTACGGGCCGAACGTCGCGGCCGACGGCACCGTCGGCACCGGCGACGGCAAGATCGCCGGCAGCGAGACCATCGCGTATGCCGACGACGGCAGCGGCCGCCAGAACGTGACGATGATGGTGCAGATCCCGAGCACCTTCGACGTGCGCTCGCCGTGCATCGTGTCGGCGACGTCGTCGGGGTCGCGAGGGGTCTACGGCGCCATCGGCTCGGCGGGCGAGTGGGGCCTGAAGCGCGGCTGCGCCGTGGCCTACACCGACAAGGGCACGGGCCTGGGCGTGCACGACCTGCAGGCCAACACCGTCAACGCCATCGACGGCCGCAGGGTCGATGCCGCCGCGGCGGGCACCGGCTCGAGCTTCACCGCGCGCCTGACCGATGCCGAGCGCACGGCCTTCAACACCGCGACGCCGAATCGCTTTGCGGTCAAGCACGCGCACAGCGAGCAGAACCCCGAAAAGGACTGGGGGCTGCACACGCTGCAGGCCATCGAGTTCGCGTTCTGGGTGCTGAACGAGCGCTTCGGCGAGGTCAAGGACGGCAATCGCACCAAGACCCTGGTGCCGGCGAACACGCTGGTCATCGCCTCGTCGGTCAGCAATGGCGCCGGGGCTGCGCTGGCCGCGGCCGAGCAGGACAGCGCCGGCTGGATCGACGGCGTCGCCGTGAGCGAGCCCAACGTGCAGATCGCGCCGGGTGGCAACCTGCGCATCGAAAGGCCGTCGCTGCCGGCCTACACCGCGGGCGCGAAGCCGCTGTACGACTACTTCAGCTACGCCAACCTTCTGCAGCCCTGTGCCGCCTTGGCGGCCGGGGCGGCGGGCTCGCCGTTTGCCTTCAACATCACCTTGCAGGCCGGGGCCGGCAACCGCTGCGCGGCGCTGGCTGCTGCCGGCCTGGTGACCGGCGCGACGCTGCAGGAGCGAGCCGACAACGCGCTGGCCCGCCTGCTGGCCTACGGCTGGGAGCCGGAGACGAACCTTCTGCAAGCCTCGCACTGGCAGTTCGCGACCACGTCCATCGTCGCGACCTACGCCAACACCTACGGCCGCTTCCGCGTCAGCGACAACGTCTGCGGTTTCAGCTTCGCGGCGCTGGACGGCACCGCGGCACCGGCGGCGGCCAACCCGGCGCTGCTGAACGGCGTGTTCGCCACCGGCAACGGCGTGCCGCCGATGGGCGCGACGATGGGGCTGGTCTGGAACAACGCACTCGGCGGTGCCCGCAACCACGCCGCGGCGCTGTCGCCGTCCAGCGGTCTGTACGACCTTGCGGGCGACGGTGCGAACTGCCTGCGCGCCCTGTGGACCGGCAACGATGCCAACGCCACGCGCGTGCAGTCCGGTGTCGCCGAGACCTACCGCAGCGCCAACCTGCGCGGCAAGCCGACGATCATCGTGCACGGCCGCAGCGACACCCTGATCCCGGTGAACTTCAGCTCGCGCCCCTATGTCCTGCGCAACGCCCTGGTCGAAGGCGCCAACAGCAAGCTGCGCTACATCGAAGTGACGAACGCGCAGCACTTCGATTCGTTCCTCGGCTTCCCCGGCTACAGCAACAGCTTCGTGCCGCTGCACCTGTACTTCAACCGCGCGATGGACGCGATGTGGGCGCACCTCAGGAGCGGCACCGCGCTGCCACCGAACCAGCTGGTGCGCACGACCCCGCGCGGGGGCGCCGCCCTGGCCCCGAATCCGATCTCGGCAACCAACGTCCCCGCGATCAGCGCCAGCCCCGCGGCTGGCGACCGCATCGTCATCGAAGGGTCGACGATGCGACTGCCGGATTGAGGTCGACGGCAGGGTTCAGCGTCCGCTCCGTCACTCCCGCGCCATCCACGCCTGCAGGTGGTCGAGCACGGCTCGGACCTTGGGCAGGCGTTGGCGGCCGGGCAGCATCACGGCGTTCAGGGTCGCGGGCGTGGCGCTGGTCTGGCCGGGCAGCACCGGTACCAGTGCGCCGCCCTTGACCAGCGGGCGTGCCCAGCGGTCGGCGATGCGCGCGATCCCGACTCCGGCCACCGCCAGGCCGACGAGCACGGCGGTGTTGTCGGTGCGGGTGTGGCCGTCGGCGACGAGTTCTCGCCCCGGCTGGCCGTCTCCGGGCTCGAAGCGCCATCGGTTCAAGGCCGCAGTCGCGGTGTTGGTCAGCAATCGGTGGTGGGCCAGGTCGTCGACCTCCCTGGGCAGGCCGTGTCGTTGCACATAGGTGGGCGACGCGTAGAGGCTGCGGGTCAGCGTGCCCATGGCGCGGGCGACAAGGCCCTCGCTGCCGGGGTCTCCGGTGCGCAGCGCGATGTCGATGCCGTCGCGCACGAGATCGACGACGTGGTCATCGGCTGCGATGTCCAAGCGCAGGCCGGGGTGGCGGTCGTAGAGGTCAGGCAGCGACGGCACGACGATGGCCTGCGCCACCACCGCGCTGACGGCGATGCGCACCCAGCCGGTGGCGGCGCCGGCACGGCCGCTGGCGCTGCCGAGCGCGCCCTGCAGTTCGGCAGCGGTCTGCAGCAAGGCCTGGGCATGGCGGAGGACGGTCTTGCCTTCAGGGGTCAGGCTCAGCGCATGCGTGCTCCGGTGCAGCAGACGTGCACCGCAGGCGGCTTCGAGCCGGGCGAGCGCGCGTGTGACCTGGCTGGTCGGCGCCTGGCGCTCGCGCGCCGCGGCCGAGAGCGAGCCGGTGGCGACGATGCGCCCGAACAGGGCCAGGTCGGCGAGGTTCAGCGCGAGCAGGGTCGGGGGGGTGGTCATGTCCGGCAGTGTGGTCTGGTGTTGCAGAAACTGCAACACCACTGAGCGACCGTCGGGCTTTCCGGCCCCGGGTGGGCTGCCTACATTGGCGCCATGCCGCTTGCCGGCGAAACCGCCACCGGAGCCCACCATGCCCAGCACCCCCGTCACCTACACCGCGGCCGAGATCGAACACCTGCGCCAGCGCGCCTACGCCGAAGTCGGCGCCTTGCGTCAACAAGCTCTGGCAGAAGCCGCCACATGGCTGCAGCACACGCTGGCGGCGGGCCTGGAAGCCGTCGCGCAGCGCCTTCGCGCTCAGACCTTGAGCACACCGACGCGGAAGCCCAGCGTCGCTCCCTAGAATGGTCGGTTCCGCCTCCCCCAGACCCCTGCAAAGGGGTTGCACGCGCCGATGTCCGAGCCCGCCGCTCCCGATGGCCTGATCCGCATCCGCGGCGCGCGGCAGCACAACCTCAAGGGGCTGGATCTGGACATCCGCACCGGCGAGCTGACCGTCGTCACCGGCCCCAGCGGCAGCGGCAAGAGCAGCCTGGTCTTCGATACGCTCTACGCCGAAGGTCAAAGGCGGTACGTCGAGACCTTCAGCGCCTACGCGCGCCAGTTCCTCGACCGCATGGACCGCCCGGCGGTGGACCGCGTCGAAGGCGTGCCGCCGGCGATCGCCATCGACCAGACCAACCCGGTGCGCACGAGCCGCAGCACGGTTGGCACGATGACCGAGCTGAACGACCACCTGAAGCTGCTGTTCGCACGCGGCGCTGCCTTGTTCGACAAGTCAACCGCGCTGCCGGTGCGGCACGACAACGCCGACAGCATCCTGGCCGACCTGCACGAGCGCGTTGCGGCGCTGGGTGGCGACCCGCGGCTGGTGTTCACCTTTGCCGTGGAACTGCCGGCCGACACCAGCGCCGAACAGCAGGAGCAGTGGCTGGCCGCCAGCGGCTTCACGCGGGTCCAGGCCGAATCGGTGGACCCCGAGCGCAAGGTCAAGCGGCTTGAGGTCGTGGCCGACCGCCTGCGCCTGGGCGCCACCGAGCGCATCCGCACCGTCGAGGCCATCGAGCTCGCACTGCGCCGCGGCGGTGGCCGCCTGGCGGTGCATGTGCAGCCAGATCCCAACGGGTCCGACGCAGCTGGCGAGGCCACGGTCTGGCGCTGGAGCACCGGACTGCATTGCCCGGAAAGCGATCTGCGTTATGCCGACCCGCAGCCGGCGCTGTTCAGCTTCAACTCGGCCTATGGCGCCTGCGAAAGCTGCCGCGGCTTCGGCCGCACCATCGGCGTCGATTGGGGCCTGGTGATCCCGGACGCGAAGAAGACGCTGCGCAATGGCGCGATCAAGCCGATGCAGACGCCGGCCTGGGCGGACTGCCAGGACGACCTGGTCAAGTACGCGGGTGAGGCCGGGATTCCACGCGACACGCCCTGGAGCCAGCTCAGCGACGCGCAGCGCCAGTGGGTG